>Ga0256406_1005352_pt1 | contig 13806 bp, 10 predicted proteins | sample RumenRJG_03DNA_FD_185986 | JGI IMG/M metagenome (GOLD analysis project Ga0256406, IMG submission 185986) | Bovine rumen microbial communities from Lethbridge, Alberta, Canada - RJG_03 | ecosystem: Host-associated > Mammals > Digestive system > Stomach > Rumen | place: Canada: Alberta | collected...
TACGACACCGTCTTGCGCCTGCACGGCAAGGACAGGGAGAGGCTCCTCGACTTAGCCGAGAAGATCCTCCTCGCCTGGCGCGCCTACGACGACCCCGCCCGCGGCATCCTCTCGCACGACGGGGAGGGCCAGCACTCGACCGCGACCTCCTTGGCGGAGAAGCGGGGCGACGAGTACTTCCTGTGGCTGATCCTGAGGAACAACCGCTGCGATGAGCGCTACCCCGACGGCATCTTCCACGCCCACCCCGAATACCACGCCATCAAAAAGGAGGGCATCGGCCTCATCGAGGCGGCCGGCCTCTTCATCTTGCCCCCCCGCCTCAAGAGGCAGATGGCGGCGGTGGAGGACGTCCTCTCCGGCAAGACGAGCTTCGAGGAGGCCGTCTTCCTCTCACCCGATTTATCCGCCTTCAAGGGCATGGTCGACACCTGCGAGAAGAAGGGGATGTCCGCCCGCGAATACATCAACGACACCTGCCGCGGCATCTTGCGAAACGTCGCGGTGTTCAAGGAGGGCGAAGACGGCCAAGCCGGCCTGCGCGCCTTCTTGGAAAGGAGCCTACGCGCATGAGCAAGGCCGAAGAGCTTTTCCATAAAGCCTACTCCCTCTCGCCCGAGCGCCTCATGAAGAGCCACGGGCGGCTCGAGATTTTGGGCAACCACACTGACCACAACCACGGCTATTGCCTGGTCGCGGGGAGCCGGATGGGCATCTACGCCGCCTTCTCCCCCCTCGAGGGGATGGTTGAGGTGGTGAGCGAAGGATATGCCCCCTTCTCCTTCTCGATCTCCGATTTATCCGCCAAAGAGGGCGAAAAGGGTAAAAGCATCGCCCTCACCCGCGGCGTCTTGGCCCGGATGAAGGACCTCGGCTATCCCATCGGCGGCTTCCGCGCCGCCCTCACGAGCAACATCTTCCCGGGCGCCGGCGTCTCTTCAAGCGCCGCCTACGAATCCCTCATCGTCGGCATCGAGAACGTCCTTTACGACGGGGGCAAAGTCCCCCCGATGGACATGGCCAAAATCGGCCAATTCGCCGAGCGGGAGTACTTCGGCAAGCCGTGCGGGCTGCTGGATCAAATCGGCACCTCCTTCGGCGACATCGACTTCCTCGACCTCGCCGACATCGATTCGCCCCGCGTCGAGAAGCTATCCTTCGGCCTCGACCTCTCCCTCGTCTTGGTCAATCCGGGCGGATCCCACGCGGGTCTCACCGACCTATACGCCCAAATCCCCGCGGACATGAAGCAGGTGGCCCACTACTTCGGCAAGGAGTACCTCCGCGACGTCGACCCCAAGCGCTTCGAGGCCGAAGCAGGCTCCCTCCCCCTCCCCAAGCGGGCGGTGGACCGGGCGAAGCACTTCTTTGGGGAGAACCAGCGCGTCCTTTTGGCCAAGAAGGCGATCCTGGAGGGGGATGAGCCCCTTTTCCTCGAGGCCGTGCGCGGCACGAGGCTTAGCTGCTCCGCCTTGCTTAAGAACACGATGTTGGAGGGCCATTATGAAGGCTCGCCCGAGGAGTGCTGCGACTATGCGGAGAAGAACCTCTACGGCGGCGCTTGCCGCGCGATGGGCGGGGGCTTCGTCGGAAGCGTCCTCTGCTTCGTCCCGAAAAAGCACAAAGACGAATTCATGGCCTACATGGCCAAGCGATACGGCGCATCGAACGTGATCGCCGAGGGGATCGCCCCGGGCGGGCCCTCCCTCATCCAGGAATAAAGGAGAAGCGAGAATGAAGAAAATCGGAATGCTCTCCCTTGGCTGCGCCAAGAACCTCGTCGACAGCGAGATGATGCTCGCGATGTTCGACCCGAAGGAGTTTTCCTTCACCGACGACCCCGCGGAGGCGGATCTCATCCTCCTCAACACCTGCGCTTTCATCGAAGCGGCGCGGAAGGAGTCCATCGACGCCTTCTTCCAGATGCTCGGCGAGAAGAAGAAGGGCGCGAAGATCGTCGTGCTCGGCTGCCTCGCCCAGCGTTACGAAGACGAGCTCAGGAAGTCCCTCCCTGAGGCGGATTTGATCGTCCCCATCAAGGACTATCAAAGCCTGCCCGGGCTTTTGGATGGCCTCCTCCACGAGGAGAAGAAGGATGCGATTGCCCCGATGAACCCCCTGCGCCGGGTGGTGAGCACCCCCTCGTACTCGGCTTATCTCCGCATCAGCGAGGGCTGCAACAACTTCTGCTCCTTCTGCGCCATCCCCTACATCCGCGGGCGCTTCGTCTCCCGCCCCTACGAGGAGATCCTCCGCGAGGCGAAGCAATTGAAGGACTCCGGCGTCAAGGAGATCTCCTTGATCAGCCAGGACACGACTCGTTACGGGAGCGACTTCCCAAATCAAAAGCCCAACATCGCGGACTTGCTCGGCGACTTGGAGAAGATCGGCTTCTACTCAATCCGCCTCCTTTACCTGTACCCCGATGAGATCAGCGACGAACTCATCGACCAAATCGGGCGGAGCAAGATCGTCAAGCACTACTTCGACATCCCCGTCCAATGCGCTTCCGACCACCTGCTCAAGGCGATGAACCGCCACGGGGACAAGGCGCAGATGATGGAGCTCTTCCATAAAATTCGGGACCGCGTCCCCGACGCCGTCCTCCGCACGACCCTTATCGCCGGCTTCCCCGGGGAGAATGAGGACGACGTCGAGCAGACCCTCGCCTTCCTCGAGGAGGCGCGCTTCGACCACTTGGGCTGCTTCACCTATTCCCGCGAGGAGGGGACCGCGGCCTACAAATTGCCCGATCAAATCCCCGAAGCGAGGAAGGAGGAGGTGCGCTCGCTCATCATGGAGCGCCAGCGCCACATCTCCTACGACCAGGCCAAGAGGCACGTTGGGGAGACGATGGAGGGGATCGTCACCGGAAGCGACGGGGCAAAGGGGCGCTATCGCCTCCGCTCCTATTGGAACGCGCCGGACGACATCGACGGCAACATCTACTTCACCTCCGACCGCCCCCTGAAGGAGGGGGAGATCGTCCGCGTGCATATCGATTCCGCCTTCGTTTACGATTTGATGGGCCATCTCGCCGAGGAGTGATCGCCGATGAACGAGCAAATTTGCTGCTGGAGCAACCGAGCGGAGGACGTCGCTTACCACGACACGCGCTGGTGCCGCCCCATCCATGAGGAGAAGGAGCTTTTCGCGATGCTTTCGCTCGAATGCTTCTCCGTCGGGCTTTCCTGGGATTTGATTCTCCGCAAGGAGAAGGCGCTGCGGGAGGCTTTCTACGGCTTCGACCCGAAGAAGCTCGCCTCCTTGGGCGAAGGGGACGTCCCCGCCATCCTCGCCGCGCCCGGGATGATCAAAAGCGAGCGCAAGATCCGCGCCACCCTTTCCAACGCGCGCGCCTTCTTGAAGGTGGAGGAGGAATTTGGCTCCTTCGATTCCTACCTCTGGGGCTTCACCAAGGGGAAGACGGTGGTGCACCATCCGCAGAATAAGAAGCAGTTCCTCTCCCAGAACGCTTTGTCGCGCCGCGTCTCGAAGGATTTGATTCGCCGTGGCTTCTCCTTCGTCGGGCCGACGATCGTCTATAGCTACCTTCAGTCCGTGGGCATCCTAAACGACCACGTCGAGGGTTGCCCCTATAAGTATTCCTCCCTCATCCAGGGCAAGCGGGTCGCGGGGGTGCTCCTCCCGATCTTCTCCTTGCCGGGACGCTATGGGATCGGCTCCTTGGGCGCAAGCGCCAAATCCTTCGTCGACTTCCTCTCCGCCTCGGGTGTCTCCCTCTGGCAGATGCTCCCCTTGGGGGTCACCTCCTACGGGGATAGCCCCTATCAGTCCTTCTCCTCCTCGGGGCTCAACTATTACTTCCTCGACCTCGACACGCTGGCCGAGCAGGGGCTGCTTAGCCAAGAGGAACTAGACGAGGAGGCCACCCGTTACCCCAATCCACACCGGGTGGATTACGGCGCGCTTTACCAGCACCGGATCCCGCTTTTGAAGAAGGCCTTCTCCCGCTTCGACCGGGAGAATCCGCGCTTTAAGGAATACGTCGCCTCGGACCGGGCCAACGACTTCGCCTTCTACCTCGGCATGAAGGAAATCCACCATGGCCTCCCCTGGAAGGAGTGGCCCGAGGGCCAATCCGTCTACTCGAAAGGGCTTGAGGATTCCTTCCGCGCCGCGCACGAGGACCTCTACCTCTTCTACGTGTGGACCCAGTTCGAGTTCGAGCGCGAGTACTTCGCCTTGAAGCGCTACGCCAACGACCGCGGCATCGTCCTCATGGGCGATATGCCGATCTACGTCGCCTACGACTCGGTCGAGGCCTACGAGCATCACGAGCTCTTCCAGATGGACGAGGAGGGGAATCCCAAATTCGTCGCCGGATGCCCGCCCGATTTCTTCAGCCCGACGGGGCAGCTTTGGGGGAACCCATGCTGGGATTGGGAGGCCCAGGCCAAGGACAACTACGCCTTCTTCAGCAAGCGGATCTCCGACAACCTCCGCTATTTCGATCTTCTCCGCATCGACCACTTCCGGGGCTTCGCGGGCTACTACGCGATCCCCTATGGCGATAAGGACGCGACCCGGGGACACTGGGTCGAAGGCCCGGGGATTCGCCTGTTCCAAGACAAGAAGAACCTCCCGATCGTCGCGGAGGACCTCGGCTTCCTCACCCCCGACGTGAAGGAGCTCCTCCAAGAGACCGGATACCCCGGCATGCGCGTGCTGGAGTTCGGCTTGGACGACGATCCGAAGACGGACGGGAACCCGCTCAACTGGATCAAACACTGCCTCGTCTACACGGGCACGCACGACAACGAGCCTTTGATGTCCTTCTTCGCCTCGATGAAGGAAGAAGACCTTCAAAAGGCGAAAAGCACGATGGAGAAGGGCTTCGCCAAGTTCCACGCCGAAGAGGGGGACGTCTCCGACCCCATCGCGCTGACCCATCAGGCGGTCCGCTTATGCTACCTGGGCCCAAGCGAGCTTGCAATCGTCCCTTACCACGACGTCCTCGCCCTCGGGGCGGAGGCGCGCCTAAACGAACCCTCCTCCCTCTCGGGCAAAAACTGGACCTACCGAATGGAGGAAAAAGACTTCGGGGAGGAGCCTTTGTCCTTCCTCCGTGAGATCATCGCGGAAAGCGGTAGGGGGATTTGAGCAAATCGCGGGGTGTTAGATGACAGCAACGATGCAACAAACTAGACCTTTCTGAGGCGTCTGGCCCATTTTCCGCGGTTTTTGTTGCAACGACCCTGGCCACCTTTGCAATTTCGGCCCCCATCGTTTACATTATGGGCGAACCGAAAACGGCTGCCCCTCGAATGGTGACTAACTCGATGCAACAGCCCTGGGTTCAAGGTTTGGGCCCCGCCGCCCGAATCCTAGATGGGTTTATTGAAGCAATGACGGCTTCAGCAGCACTTCCTTGGCCGGTATGCGCTTGACGCCGATCGCCTCCATGAAGCCCTCGCCGAACCTCGCGAGCATCAGCTCGTATGGGGTTCGGTTTTCGTTAGACCCCCTTATATAGGAGTTTACGTGGGAGAAGAGCAGCTCGACCTTGGCCTGGGTCAGCCCGTCGAGGCTCCTTCCTTTTGGGATGACGTACCGGATGAATTCGTGGTTCCTCTCGCACGAGGCCTTGTCCGTCGACTTATAGGGGTTGGCGAAGAACGCCCTGGCGCCCCATTCCTCGATCTCGTGGAAGCTGGCGAACTCGGGCCCGTTGTCGCTTAGGTTGCATTCGAAGAAGGCGGCGTAATCGGCCCCGAGCAGCTTCCTCAGGAGCCGCAGCTTCCTCAGGACCGATTGGGCGTTGCCCTTCGACATCAGATAGCCGAACTGGAACCTGAATTCCGGGTAGGTTATGGTCAATATCGCCCTCCCGTCCGCGGCCTTCCCCTCCGCCGAGTCGTATTGCCAGAGGTTGGCTTCGGGATGGGATTCGACGTACCTCCTGTAGTCGGAATAGGTCCTTCCGAGCATCCTCCCGACGTTGGCGGGCTTTTTCTCGGAATAGTCGTATTTGTGGCTGAACCTGACGTATCTGGGCAGTTGGTGCGCCTTGACGCTCAGGCGGCCGGCGTAGACGTACCTCCTGACGGTGCGTTCGCAGCATATGCCCCGGAGCGCCGCGTCGGATTCCCAGATGTGGTGCAGGGACTGCCCTTTTAGGACCCCTTCCGAGACGATGGAATCCATTTTCGCGGTTTCCTCGTCGGATATGCCTTTGTAGACCCTCGGCTCATGCCTCTTCCTGACGGAAAGCGAATTGGCGTCGACGCAGTCGTAGTATCGCTTCCCGTCGGAGCAGAATTGGGCCTCGGGGCATCCGTTGCAGCAATAGGGCCAGGACTTCCAGCGTTCGCATCCCCTTGCCTCGAAAAGGGGGCACCTGCCGTTTCGGTAGGGCGGCCTTTCGGATCGGGGGCATCCCTTTTTGCAATGGGAGCAGGAATGCCGGCAGTCTTTGCGGGTGAGGTTGCCCAGGATCTCGCGGTAGACCGTGGACCTGGATTTGGAGAGGAGCTTGGCGGTTTGGGCCAGCGTCCATCCCTTGGCGATGGCGGCCTGGATGTTGATCCGGTCGTCGTGCCCGATTCTCTTCTTTTCCTTCATGTTTCTGTCTCCTTTCTTCGGGCGGCGGGGAAGGAAATGCTAAACCAAGGAGGAAAATAGGGAAGCGAAAGTCTTTTGTTGCAATCTCTCTGTCAAGTAACAAAAGAAAACATTTCCAAGAAACTCATGTCCTCAAAAGAGGGGACGTGATATATTTTTCAATACAAAACGTGGCAAGGAGATGTGGCATGGCCAAAAGCAAAGGCAGGTTGACGTTCCCCACCGATTCCTCTTTCGTGGAGGAGAGCAAGCGCATCGCCAAGAAATGGGGCGCGGACGCCGTCCGAGACTGCGATGGGACCACTCTCCCCGAGCATCCCGAGGAAATCGCCCCCGAGGTGTATAAGACCTATTTCGTCTCTCGCGGGGATTATGACTACGCGAGAGAGCACCCCGAATACCTTCAATGCGCCGCCCTCATGTCCAAGAGGCGCATCGCTTCGGGCGGTCCTTTAGACATCGACCTCCTCGAGGGCTTCATGCCCGGCCAATTCGCCGTGAACGAAGAAGAGGGCATGGACGAATGGCAAGTCATCGACCGCACGAGCGGCCAAGAAATCAAGGAATACACCTATCGAAATGGCGTTGTTAGGATCCCCCATGCCGAAAAAGGACACGAATACACCGTCGATTTCTTCGCCCGAAACACCTGGGACCCCACCCATCTTTATAACTACGTGACCAATGGCTGGACGGGCGAAAAAGATAAGGACATCGACCCGATTTACCCCGAAGCCTTCGCCCACATGAAGGAGAGGCTCCGCGCCTGGCTAAAAGAGAACCCCGCGGTCACGGTCGTCCGCTTCACGACCTTCTTCTATCACTTCGTGAACCTTTGGGTCGATGGCAAAGTCTCCTCCTACGTGGACTGGCACGGCTATGGCTTCACCGTTTCCCCCGCGATGTTCCGGCGCTTCAAAAAAGAGTATGGCTATGCCATTCGGCTCGAGGATTTCATCCGCGATGGGTCCTACTCCAACCATTTCGTCTTGCCTAGCCAAGCCATCTCCGACTACATGGATTTGGTGGACCGCTTGGTGTGCGGTTGGGCGAAGGAGCTCGTCGACCTCGTCCATTCCTATGGCAAAAAGGCGTTCATGTTCAACGGCGACCACCGCATCGGGGCGGATCCGCACGGCAAATACTTCGCCTCGATCGGCTTAGACGGCGTGATCGGCGCCCCTTCGGCGGCGACGGACACGCGCTGCCTGGGGGATATCCCATCGAATATCGTCGCCGAAGGGCGCTTCTACCCTTATTTCTTCCCCGACACGATGCCGAACGAAGAGACGGCCTGCCGTACCCTTCTCTCCACCTGGCACCACATTCGGCGGGGCATGCTTCGGAAGCCCTTGGACCGGATGGGGTTCGGCGGTTACCTCAGCTTGGCCGCCAAGTTCCCCCGTTTCTGCGAGGAAGTCGAGAAAGAGGCCGACGAATTCCGCCTCATTTATGACGCCATCCATGACGAGAAACCCTACGCCCCCCTCCGCGTTGGCGTCCTCACCCATTGGGGCAAGGAGCGCGCCTGGGAGATCAATAGCACCCAAATCTTGGCCTTCGCCGAGAAAAACGTCCATTACGGCGGCGTCTTGGAGGCGCTAGCAGGGCTCCCCATTGAGACGAGCTTCCTCGACTTCGACGAAGTGAAGAAAGGGGCTTTGTCCCAAATCGACGTGCTTTTAAACATCGGCGATTCCGACGCCTTCACGGGCCGGGAGCACTGGCTCGATCCCGAAGTGGTGGAGAAGGTCCGCTCCTTCGTCTTGGATGGCGGGGGGTTCTTGGGCGTTGGCTTGCCCACCAGCGTCCCCGGCGGATTCCACTTCTTCCGCCTCTATGACGTCCTCGGGGTGGACCAAGAGCAGGGATATGGGCTGGGATATATCCATTTCTCACCCCTTGGGAAGGACGATTTCGTCCTGGCGGACGTGACTTCCCCCATCGACTTTGGGCGGAGCCCCGACTTCGTTTACCCCTTAGAGGGGACTACCGTCTTGGCCAAAGAGTACGCGAAGGGCTATTCCGGCGATGGATGCGGCTCCGTGAAGCTATCCCTGCACTCCTATGGGAAGGGATGCGGCGCTTATCTGGCGGGTTTGCCCTATAGCATCGAGAACGCCAGGCTCCTTTACCGCCTCCTCCTCCGCCTCGCCCATAAGGAAGATTGGCTTCTTCGTTCCTTCAGCTCCTCCCCCAAGGTGGAGTGCAACTACTATCCAGGCGGCAAGAAGTACTTCCTTTCCAACTTAACGGATGAAACGCTTGAGACGACCTTCTACGACCAAGAGGGAAAGTCACGTTCTCTCACCCTTTCTCCCTACGAGCTCCGCCTCGTGGAAGAATAAGCGGTTTGCTTCTGCTCCCAAGGAGGGATCCCCATGGCAACGATTTTCGTGGACGATTTCTTGACGGAAAAGACCCTTCTTCAGTGAGGGAGGTCCTCCTGCAGGAGGCTTACTTCCGGATGAGCTTACGCGCGGATTACGCGGAGGCGGGGCAATCCCTATCGGCCTATGATTTCCGAAGCAAAGGCACGGCGAAAAACGGGATATTCGCCCAATCGGTCCACCGTCTCGTCCTCAGAAACAACCATATCTACCATTACGGGGAGAGGCCGAACAGCCACCCCGAGAACGACCACGCGATCCGCCTGATCCACTGCAACGAGGTGAAGCTAGAGGGCAACACCTTCGATCAAGCGGGGATCTCGGTCGGAAGCCGGCCTTAACCGCGCTTGCTTCTTTTCTTTCGACGCGAAGCCAAAACCCATCCCTCGTGGAGCAGGAGGGGCAGAAGCGTGGCCGCGGCCGTGACGAGCCACTCGGCCCAAGTTAGGTTCGCGGCCGAGAAGACGTCCGGCACCCCGGGCGCCTCGATGACGAGCAGTTGTAGGCCCACGCCGAGGAAGAAGGCGAGGGCCATCATCCAATTGCCGTCTTTGAAGACGTGGACGAAGCTATGCTTCAAATCGGACATCCCCAGCATGTGGACGAGCTCCATGAGGGCTAAGGCCGTGAAGGCCATCGTCTGGGCCTGGTGGAGGCTTCCCTCGTCCAAGTAGAAGGATTTGGCCGCCCCGTAGGAGAAACGGCCAGCCATCTAGGCGGGGGACAAATAGGATAAGATGGCCCCGAGGGTCAAGAAGATGACGCAGAAGACGATGAGGGATACGCCCCCATGGGCGAAAAGCCCCTCCTTGGGATCGCGCGGCTTCTCCTTCCTGATGTCGGGGTCTTTCTTCTGCATGCCCAAGGCGATCGCGCGGCAACCGCGTTGAGAAAGCGACCCTCTTCGTCGACGGCGCACCTTTGTCGGGCCGCTTCATCCCCTATCGGAAAAAAAGAGGGGACCATCCGCGTGGAACTGCGCTAAAAAGTCGATTTTTCCATCGATAAAAGCGTCTTTTTCGCCTCAATCCCAAGGGCGAAGCCGCCGAGCGAGCCGCTCGAGGAGACGACGCGGTGGCAGGGAATCAGAATCAAAATGCGGTTTCGGTGGAGAGCCATCCCAACGGCGCGGGACGCTTTCCCGTCGCCGATTTCTTCGGCGATTTCGCGGTAGCTCCTCGTCTCGCCATAGGGGATTTTGGCCACCGCGCGATAAACGCTTTGGGAAAAAGGGGAATCGCTTTTTAAATCGAGGGGGAGATCGAAGGCCTTCCTTTTGCCCGCGAAGTATTCTTCCAATTCCCGTTTGCAGCGGGCGGCCATCTCCCACGCCAACCCCTCTTGCTTCGCGGGGGGAAGCGGGGCGATCCCGCTTTCTTTTCCCACGAGGAGAATCCCTTCCCTCGAGGCACATAGGCAAAGCACGCCGATGGGGCTATCCATCCTTAACGCGGCGATCTCTTCTCTTCCTTCGGCGGTCGGCATTGTTTGCCCCCCGCTTAGAGATTACGCCTCCCCGCGAAAAAAGAAAGCCAAGGCGGGAATGCTCAAAAAAGGCACGGGCGCTTGCGCCCGTGCCATGGAGACGGGGAGGGAATCAGCCGAGGTATGTCCAGCGCAGATCGACCGATCCCGACGCGATTGCGGCCTTCAAGAGGACGTTGAACCCTTTGGCATAGGTAAGTTTCCCAGCCTCGAGGCGGACCGTCTTCTCGTATTTTCCTTCCGCGGTCGGCTCGCTTACTTGGTCGAGGTCGAGGGCGAACATCCCTCCGCCGCCCCATTCCGCGTTGCCATACCAGATGTTCTTGGCCGCCTCGGCGCAGGAGAAGGTCACCTCGATGCCCGTGTGGCCGTGCATGTCGATGTAATAGTTCTCTTCAGACGCCGCGGGGATCAGGGTGGCGCTCCTCGCGCCGTCCGCGGCGGGGGAGGCGAAGGAGATTTTGGCTTCGGCGTTTGGGACGGAGACGTCGCTTCGGCGGATGGCTACGACGCCTTCCTTGTCTAGCCCCAAGGAAAGCGGATTGGCCGAGACGTCTCTCTTCTCCGTGAAGACGTTGGGCCCGCCCATGTTGAACAAGGAATAGCCCTCCTCATCCGCCTCGAGGCTTGCAAGGTCCATGGCGGTGACGGCGCTACCGTTAAATCCGACCACGGGCGTCCTTGTGTTGCTGCCTTTGTCCTCATATTTCAATTTGACGAAGAAGGACATCCCATTGCTTTGGAAGAAGTCTGCCCAGCCCTTTGGCGCGACCCATGAATCATTGCCGGCGGAAATGGTGTCGATGACGAGGTCTTCCCCTTCTTGGCAGCAATAGACATTGGTGCCGGAATAGGCGTAGTTGGCGGAATTTTCGTCGCGGTAAAAAGAGAAATCCGATAAGACCATCCCCCCTTCGGCGCTTAGGGAGCCGGTGACGAAGTTCCCCGCGTCGTCGACCATCTGCGCGAGGTTGATGCGCAGATCGAAGTCGGAGGTGCGCTGGCGCCAGTATTTGTTCCAAGTGCCTCCGTGGGTGAAGGTCATCGCCGCGGCGCTTCCTTGGCTGGCATGGGCCCAATGGACCTTCAGGTGGGTGTAGCCTTGGGCGACCGCGTCTTGGAACAGCTTGGCGGTCGCGGTCACCTTGGTATCGGCGAAGGAAAGCGAATTCGTTCCGATGCTGGGGGCGGTGCCATAACGGAAATAGTCCCATGTGTAGGCGGGGTCGTAAAGACGGTCCAAGATGGTCTCCCGCGCAATCTCGATGTGCTTCGCCTCCCTGACGTCGGCGATTTGGTAGGTGCCATCCCCTTGGGGAGAAATCTTCGCGCCGTTGACTTTGACGACGTAGTAATAGTCGTTCCTCTCGGGTAGAACGGCTTGGAAGGAGAGGGTGCTGCCGTATTCGACGGAGGAGGGGAGATCCCCATTCACCCCCGCGAAGGAGGCGCCTTCGATGCCGTTATTTTGGAAGGAGACGGCGTAGGTGTTCTTCTTCGCGGCGATGGAGATGCGGATGCTGCTGCCTTCGACGAGGACATTGTAATAGCCCTCTCCGTCGGCGGTTAAAGGCTCATCGCCTTGGCGGACGGTGACGTTTCCCTCCTGGTCGTATCCGCTTTTCGGGGTGACGCGGAACTTCACGGTGCTCCCCACGGCGACGTTGCCGTTTTTCACGGCTTCGCCTCCTTCGTAGACGACCTCGACCGCATTGGCGTCGTAGGAGAAGCTGACGGGCAAAGCGGCATCGTAATGGGCGTAGAGGTCGAGGTCTTGGGACGCGGTGATCGCGTGGACGGCTTCGCCCCCCTCTTCCGCCTCATACCAGCCCGCGAAAGCATAGGAGAAGTCGCCGGAGGAGTAACCCTCCCCCTCCGCGAGGTCGACCATCTCGCCATGGAGCGCCTGCTTGGTGGAGGTTTGCGGGCCGGAGGCGCTTTGGGTGTGGTAGGTGATGGTGTAGGAGTTGAGGTCGAGGGAGACGGCGATGACGAGGTTTTCTTTGACTTCGCCCACGCGGTAAAACCCCTCTTCTTCCGCCAAGGCGGTTCCGTTGGCCGTCACCTGCAGGTTCCTCTTCTGCGTATAGCCCTCCTCCACGTTCAAGGAGAAGGAGAGGCTTTCGCCATGGATGAGGGAGCTAGGCAACGCGGCCCCATCTTCCCCCGAAAGGGAATAGCCCGCCGTTTCCGCGGGGTAGGTGACGGTGTAGACGTTTTTGGAGAGGGTGCAGCGGACGGCCAAGTCAGAGGTGACCTCTTCGATGCGGTAGTGCCCTTTGGAGACGGGGGATAGGGTCTCTTCGCCCGCCTTCACTTCCAAATCCCTTCCTTGGGTGTAGCCTTCCTCAAGCGTCAAATCGAATTCGAAGGCGCCGCCGTCGGGGATGGCGGAGGCATCGTATCCGGCGGAGGGGGCGAAGGAATACCCCTCCCCTTGGGGCAAGCTCACGCGGTGGGTGAGGAGGGGTTCCTCCGAACTCGGCGAGGACGCCGTTTGGCGGGAGGAGGATCTTTGTTGGGAAGTGGTGGAGGTTTCGCTGGAAAGCGACGGTTTTTTCTCGTTTGCCTTTCCGCAGGCGGAAATTAGCAGCGAGGAAGCTAAGATGAGGAGGGCGGCGCGTCGGTTTGTTTTCATCGTTTTTTTCCTTTCTATGGCAACAAAAAACTTAGAGGAGGAGGACCGCTTCGCCCGGCTTGAGGGAGAGGGGAAACGGTTCATCGGGCAGGGAGATGGAGGATGATCCTTGGATCAAAAGGCCGTGATCCGCATCGCTTAAGCCAACGAGGCAGGAGGCGCTTTGGACGACGGAGGTGTTGAGGAGAAGATAGATTTCCTTCTCGTGGAACAAGAAGGACGAAACCATGATTTGGGAGCTTGGCTCTTGCAGGATGAGCCTCGTGGGGGAATAGCGGCAAAAAGGCGGGAGGTCGCCCCGATAAATCGCGGAGTTCCAAGGCAAAGAGGAGATGTCTTCCTCCGCGTAGCCGGGCGCGTATCGCCCCAAAGAGGAGACGCCGAGGAACTCGGAGTCCAGCGAATACGGTGCCATGGCGAAGGCTTGGCTCAGAACGCGTTTTGCGTAAGCGAGGTACTTGGTCGGCCTGCCATACAAATCGATGAGGCCAGATGCCCCATGGTCGTAAGCGGCCTTCGCGGGGTCGACTTCAGGGGCCCATTCCTCGGGAAAGCAGCCGGGGAAGAAGACCACCCCCTCGTGGCCATACGCCAGCGCCATGTTGATTTGAAGGGCGAGCATCCCTTCGTCGACGTCGAGGCAGTCCTCCCCCCAGGCGCCGGTTTGGATGTAATGGAGATAGGAGAAAGAGTGGTTCGTCCTCCTCT
>Ga0256406_1005354_pt1 | contig 13804 bp, 12 predicted proteins | sample RumenRJG_03DNA_FD_185986 | JGI IMG/M metagenome (GOLD analysis project Ga0256406, IMG submission 185986) | Bovine rumen microbial communities from Lethbridge, Alberta, Canada - RJG_03 | ecosystem: Host-associated > Mammals > Digestive system > Stomach > Rumen | place: Canada: Alberta | collected...
GTCTATCTTTTCTTGTTCCATGACCGCAAAGGTAAGCAAAAAAAATAGTTTTAGCACGCTATCATATCAAGTTCTTTGGTTAGGCAGCGGCATCCGTCCGCCACGGACAATCCCCCTTGGGCCCTTTATACTCTTTCCACTCTTCCATAAATGGGAATTTATCGAAGCTCGGAAAGCGAATAGTTTGTATATTTGCACCTAAAACGACATGAGAGAACAGATGATCAAGGAGATCAGTACGGCGATGGCAGCCGTGCTGACCATTGAACAAGTTGCGATGCTCAACAAGACGTTGATTGAAGTGGTGAACAAGTATGAAGTCACGGCTATGGAAGCGGGCAACGACCATGGAGGAGAGAGTAATGAAAAGCTGCTTGAGAAGTTCATTGCCGCCAAGCGCATTGAGGGACGCACGAAGCCGACACTACTCTACTACGAGTCCACCATCCGGCATCTACTAAGCGACGTGCCGGGCAGTCTGCTGAACTTCACCGCCGAGGACATCCGCGATTATCTTTCTGACTTTCAGCAGAAGCGGCAGTCGTCGAGTGTGACGGTCAACAACATACGGCGCATATTCTCTTCATTCTTCTCATGGCTGGAGCAGGAGGATTACATCATCAAGAGTCCTATGCGAAGAATACACAAAGTGAAGACCGGCACACGAGTGAAGAGCACTATCAGCGATGAGGAGATGGAGACCTTGCGCGACCACTGCGACAACAAGCGCGACTTGGCGATGATAGACTTCCTCGCCTCTACGGGCATACGCGTTGGTGAGCTGGTACGGCTCAACCGGACGGACATCAACTTCAACGAGCGTGAGTGTATCGTCTCGGGAAAAGGCAACAAACAGCGCATCGTTTACTTCAATGCCCGCGCCAAGACACATCTTTTGAATTATTTAGGCGAAAGAACGGATGAAAATCCAGCACTTTTCGTATCTTTGCACCAACCAACAGAACGACTGAGGATTTCGGGCGTAGAGACACGGCTGCGCAAGTTAGGGCGTGAGACCGGAGTCATGCATGTGCATCCGCATAAATTCCGAAGGACACTCGCTACGGCTGCCATTGACCGAGGTATGCCCGTAGAACAGGTGCAGCGGCTGTTGGGACATGTGAAGATAGACACGACTATGCAATATGCCATGGTCAACCAGAACAATGTGAAGATGTCTCACCGACGATATTTGAGTTAGACACTGAGGGCTTATGAAACAATTCGACGAAAGCAGCTACGAACAGACCCTAATCGCTTTCTTTGAGGAGCGATTAGGCTATGATCATCTCTATGGTCCGGACGTGGAACGTGACTACTATGTACCATTCTATGAGGACAGGGTGATGCAGAAGTTGCATGACGTGAACCCCAAAGCTCCTCAGGCTGCTGTTGATGAGGCATTGAGAAAGATTGCGCATATCGAGACCGGCTCATTGGTGCAATGCAATGAGACATTCACTGACTGGCTTCAGAATGGTATCGACGTGAGCTATTGGAACGGAAAGGAGACCAAGCACACACATCTTAATCTCGTTGACTATAATAACATCGACAACAACAGCTTTGAGATCGTCAACCAATGGACGTTCGTGGAACGGTCGGAAAAGCGCGCCGACCTCATCGTCATGCTCAATGGCCTGCCCGTGGTGCTCATGGAGTTGAAATCGCCTTCACGGGAGGAGACCGATGTGTCGGCAGCTTACCGCCAGATACGCAACTACATGAAGGAGATTCCGCAGATGTTCCACTACAACATGTTTTGCGTGATGAGCGACATGACGGAGTCAAAGGCGGGAACGATCACTGCCAATGAAGACCGCTATATGCAGTGGAAGTCGACCGACGGGCATTATCTCTCAGAAGAAGTCGTGGACTATGACATCTTTTTTGAGGGTATGTTTGAGAAGCGGCGATTCCTCGACATTCTTCGCAACTTCATCTGCTTTAACAAGGACGAGAGCGGTGACAGCAAGATTCTCGCCGGCTATCATCAGTATTTCGCGGTGAACAAAGCCATTGAGCGCACGCAGCCGGCTATCAGCGGAGACGGTCGCATCGGTGTGTTCTGGCATACACAAGGATCGGGTAAGAGCCTGTCGATGGTATTCTATGCCCATCTGTTGCAGTCGGCTGTATCACAGCCGACCATTGTTGTCATCACCGACCGCAACAATCTCGACGACCAGCTCTACGGTCAGTTCTCGCGCTGTAAAGACTTCCTACGCCAGCAGGCCGTGCAAGCGTCGAGCAGGGAGAACCTGAAAGAGTTGTTGGAAGGACGCAAGGCCAATGGCATCATCTTCACTACGATGCAGAAGTTTGAGGAAAGCAGCGAACCGCTGTCTGAGCGCCATAACATCATCGTGATGACCGACGAGGCCCACCGTGGGCAGTACGGTTTTGAGCAGAAAGTGAACATCAAGACCGGCGAGGTGAACATCGGCACGGCGAAGGTTATCCGAGATTCTTTGCCCAATGCTTCTTTCATAGGCTTCACGGGTACCCCTATCGCCTTGCGCGACAAGAACACCGTAGAGGTGTTTGGCGACATCATCGACACCTACGACATGACACAGAGCGTGCTCGACCATGCCACAGTGCCGGTATATTATGAAAGCCGTGTTATCAATCTCAAACTCGACGAGAAGACGCTGCAAGCCCTTGACAAGGAATATGACCAGCTGGCAGAGGAAGGCGCCGACGAGCAGCTGCTTGAAAAGAGCAAGAAGGAACTGTCACATCTTGACCAGCTGCTTGGTGCCGACGCTACCATCGACTCCCTCGTTGCCGATATCATCAACCACTATGAGAAATACCGTGAGCACGAACTGACGGGCAAGGCGATGATTGTCGCCTACAGCCGGCCTATCGCAATAAAGATTTACAAGAAGATGTTGCAGTTGCGACCGGCCTGGACTGAAAAGGTGAAGGTGGTGATGACTGCCGGCAACAACGACCCAGAAGAGTGGCACGACATCATTGGCAATGACGCTTACAAGAAAGAGCTCGCCAAGAGGTTCAAGGACAACGACGACCCCATGAAGATTGCCATCGTCGTGGACATGTGGCTGACAGGCTTCGACGTGCCCTCGCTTGCCACTATGTATGTGTTCAAGCCCATGAGTGGGCACAACCTCATGCAGGCCATTGCCCGTGTGAACCGTGTCTACAAAGGCAAGGTCGGCGGACTGGTGGTCGATTACATCGGCATAGCCCAGGCGCTGAAAGAGGCCATGAAGTTCTACACTTCCAACGACCGCCGCCGCTTCGGTGATCCCGACATTGCAAAGACCGCCTATGTGAAGTTCTGCGAACACTTGGAGATTTGCGCCGACCTTATGCATGGTTTTGACTATAGCGGTTTTGCCACAGCATCCGACAGCGGACGAGGTATGCTCATCAAGCAAGGTGCCAACTTCATGATGGCAGTGGGCAGGGAGAAGAAGCGCAACGACTTCAAGAAACATGCACAACTGCTGCATCAGGCTTACTCGCTCTGCCACAGCCTAATTACAGACAAGGAGAACTGGGATGCCACCTTCTTCGAGACTATCCGAGTGATGCTCGTGCGCCTTGCCGGTACGGGAAAGATATCGAAAAAAGAGATAGACCGCCGCATTAGGGAGCTGCTGCAGCAAAGTGTGCAGAGCGAAGGAGTCATTAATCTCTTCAAGGATGAGAACAAGGAATTCTCGCTCAACGACCCCGCTTTCATGGAAGAGGTGGCGAAGATGAAAGAGAAGAATCTCGCCGTGGAGCTGTTGAAGAAGATTATAGCCGAGAAAGTAAGAACTTACAAGCGAACGAACATAGTGCAGTCCGATAAGTTCTCAGACCTGCTCAACGAGTCGCTGAAGGCTTATCTCAACGGTATGCTTACCAACGAGCAGGTGATTGAAGAACTGCTGAAACTCGCCAATCAGATAAATTCTGCTGAAGAACAAGGTAAGGAACTCGGCCTCTCTGCTGAAGAAAAAGCATTTTATGACGCACTGTCGCAACCACAGGCTGTCAAGGATGCATACAGTAATGAAGACCTCGTAGGCCTCACCCGCGAGCTGACCAACCAACTGCGCCGCAGCCGTACCATCGACTGGCAGGAGAAAGAAAGTGCAAGGGCAAAGATGAGGTTAATGGTAAAGAAACTTCTGAAGAAGTACCATTATCCGCCAGAAGAGGCTAAAAATGCAATGGAGACTGTCATCAAGCAGTGTGAGCTTTGGACGGACAACGGAGATGCCGAAGAAGTGATTGCACAAGAAGCGGCAACGAATATTGATATGGATGATATGCAAGATTACTCGATGGCAGCCGAGCCTTCTGTTGATGAATAATGGGGCAAAGTGGAATTTTTCCGTGGTCAGACATGAGTTTCTTCTCCAAACACAGGGTATTGCCGTAATTATACATCGCCAGAAGGCGCATCATCCCTCAGCCAGGAAATACAGCGGATGAAAGTGCGTTCCCCTTTTACTCAGACGATGTTCGGCTGTAAAACGGTTGAGCCACAGCGTGGCCTTATACTTGGTCAGACCAAACTCAACACGCATCATGCGGCAGGTGATATACTGATTCTGAGAAAGGAAAGCTGCCACCTTCTGCCACAACTCCTCCGCCGTATAACTTACAGAGGCTGTCGCATAATGTGACTTCTCGAAACTCACGGAACGTTTTATCTCATTTAGGAACCGGAGCTCAGGCTTGAAGTCCACGTTTCTCACAAAGATGTCCTTGCCCGTCAGCACGCCCTTGGGAAGCATGTCAGACGGTGTATTGCCGACAGACAGCGACAGATAGCCTATCTCCGGCAGATAGAAACGGTTGCCGGCTTTCAGCTCCTCCTTGGCATAATGACAGAGCTCTGACATCACCGCCTTCACATCGGCAGGCGTCAACGTACTGGATGCCGCTATCTTGGCAGCCAACTGCTCCGTGGTCATGGCCACGCCTTGTTGAAGCCGGACAAAGGGCCGTGCCTCGCCACTTCCTACGGCGTTCTCGATTTGTTGTACCGTGTATTTTATAGACATTGTATGATGATTAAATGATTGTTATCAGGTTATAAATTACGGCGCACATGCATGAATACATGCCTTGTAGAAGCCAATTGCAAAGTTATACATTTTTCTATTAATAATAAAATGTTTAGACGAAAATATCAATATATCATCGTCTGTCCTGTGAGAAGCGAGCGCCTGGCGCGCACGTCCTCGTGGGGGAGTCAACCTTGGTTCCCCGGTGGATTGCATGGAAGGTCTGTCTGGAGGATGGAAAACCTCTGGTTCCCGTTCAACAATATAAATTCAAAGATGGCCATGGAAGCGTTCGTCAAAGAGTTCCATGACAGCGTGCAGGCATTATCGCCCGAGAAGTCAGCGCAGCGCCATCGGGAGGTTGTATGCCAACTGCAAGGAAGGACGAGATAGGAGACAATAGCCTCGGGCTATTCCATGAGCGCTTAGGAACGGTATTGCGCACCCCTCCTACTGGAGGGGCCAGGGGGAGGCTCGCTATCATCAATAGGCGGCATGCCTCCGGATGGAGGTAGCCAAAAGGAGAAGTGAAGTTCGGTAAGGTGCCGGTGGTGGCTCAGCCGATGCCGAGGATGGTCGGTGACGCCCTCGCCGCCCAAGCCGAAGATGCGTAGCACCGCTGGCAAGGTGCAGCCTGCCCACAGGGCGGCGCACGAAAAGGGGCCGGACACCGAAGCGCCCAGCCCCAACAGAAGCCAGCCTGTTTTATCGTGTGCCGTCGGGCGACGGTTCTGCTGCAATTTGATAATCGCTTTCCTCCTCGATGCGAGGGTATGAGATGGAGTGGTCCTGCAGATAGATATGGTTGAGCGTAAAAGCGAGAGATTCGAGAGTCTTGTCACGCTTATCCTTTTTCAGCTCGCACTCCCAGATGGTGATGCAGTGCCATCCCATCTTAGCGAGCTGCTGCTGTTCTTCTCGGTCACGTTCCTTGTTGCGAGTAATCTTCTTCTGCCAGAAGTCGGTGTTGGTCTTTGGCATCTTAAAGAACTTGCAGTTCTCATGGCCATGCCAAAAGCATCCATTCACGAAGATGCAAGTACGATATTTGCGCAACACGATGTCAGGATCCCCTGGAAGACGTTTACAATTTAGACGATAGCGAAAGCCATGATGCCATAGATAACTGCGAACCAGCAGTTCAGGCTTTGTGTTTTTGCTATGAACTGCTGCCATGTTATCATGACGTTGACGCTTTGTCTTTATATCCATTTAGTCACTTGAATCTGACTTGGAAGTTTATTGCGAAGATATATTCTCCAGTTTGTTCCTCTTTATAGATGTATCCCCAATCGCCCTTTTTGAGGTTTTTCTTTTGAGTGACTGGATCACTGAAAAGAATGTTGGTTATTTCATCTGAAGAAAGCACCCTGTTCATCAGTTTTGCTTCGCATGTGGCTTTTGTCATTTCATATGAAACTCCTCTATCAGGCCGATCAAAGTAAGTGTGATGGTAAAGATATGAGGAGAAAATATCATCGGACATTGCACGGTAATAAAGCATATCACCGTTTTTGTCTACATCGATATAGCCACCTGTAAGCAGTTTCCTTCCATTCCACGGTTTTGAGGCTGTTAGTCCTGCGAATGCATCAAAAAGGAACTCTTTGAACTTAGCAGGATAGAACACATCCGGGTTTCTGACACCAACAGGGTTATACTTTGTAACAACTGCACAGATGTCCTCTGTAGTGTTTGAATCAGGCTTGTCATAATAGCCGCATGAAGATAGAACAGCGCAATTAAGTATTTTGTCCATCTGGCTGTCAACGATCTTGATATTCTGGTCAAAAACGTCATTGCGACTTCCTCTGAATCTAAGGGTGAAACGTTTCTTGATCTCTTCAATGAATGAAGTGAAGCTGCCAATGGCGTTTAGTTCAACCATTGATTCGTCGTCACAACCTTCAATTATATATTCAAAGCCTGATGTTGAGGAGCTATTGAATAGCGTTGAAGAACTACCAAGGTGAGACTTGATAGAGAAACCTTCGGTTTTCTTTGTGCTATCTAAAGAATCTTCACTTGTGATGATGATGTCAGTCTTTTTCCCGTATTCCTCAGCTGCATCCTTTGAAATATTTGCTTTGGGGCTTGAAAGACGCAAACCTTTAAGGTATAGCTCTATTTCGGGAACGGGGAATGCCTTCTTGTTAGAAGCTGTTTTAATCTTCTCATAGAGGAATTCTGCTTTCTCCGTCAGTTCTGGAGCTGTAACCACCTTGAATGTTATGTCATCTCGATCTGTCGCCTTTACACTGGCTACTTGGTCATTCATGAACCTTTCGAATACAAGATATCTGTCAACATCATCTCTGATAATATTGACAATATCAATGTATGTCATCTCATCTTTCTGGAAGTTTGCATCTGCTCCATACAGTCTTCCATCGCCGAGCAAACGGAGAAAAACGTAAGCTTCTGTCCACTCGCCTTTATTAAAGCTCCATTGTCCCATATCAAATCAGGTTTATTAATTTAAGCTCTTGTTCTGCGGTAGCCTTAATAGCTGGTATTGCTACTGAATTTCCAAATTGCTTATAAGCACTTGCATCAGCAACAACTATCCTAAAGTTATCAGGGAATCCTTGAAGGCGTGCCCATTCACGCGGTGTCATTCTGCGAACGCCATCGGTATTCACGGTGCCCTTAATATGCGTTACCGGCGTTAGATCAGTCTGTCGGTTGTCGATAACCAGGTTACGCTCTCTACCCATTCCGCCCACTACAATAGCATTTGCTACTCCATCGTTCGGTATTATCTCATACCCGAATCCATGACCTGCAGCCTCATGTCTCTTTTTGTGAGCAATAAGGGTTTTGATATATTGAGTAGAGAGGTAATATTTTGCAGACACTGGTTCCTCTTCACGAATATCCAAGAAACATTTTCTCTGTCCTTCTGGCGTAGTTGGTTCCGGATAATGGAAATCATCCAGGTTTACATGAAGATCCTTTCGGAAACCAATTATATAGACACGTTCACGGTGCTGTGGAACTCCAAAGTCCATAGCATTTACAACCTGTGGCGGTACCACATCATATCCTGCATCATCAAGATGTTTCAAGATGGTTTTAATCGTCTTTCCTTTATCATGAATGAGCAGGCCCTTTACATTCTCTAAGAAAATAGCTTTAGGTTGCTTCCTTCTGAGTATCTCTTCTATTTCGAAGAAGAGTGTTCCTCTCGTTTCGTCCTTAAAACCAAGACGTTTGCCAGCTAAAGAAAACGCCTGGCATGGAAAACCACCACAGAGAACATCAAAGCCATCTGGGATGTAGCTTTTGGTAGACTCTTTCGTAATATCACCGAATGGCATTTCTCCATAGTTGGCAAAGTAAGTTTTTTGTGCTTGGGCATCAAATTCCGATGAGTAAACACACTTGCCCCCTAAGGATTGCATAGCGATTCTAAATCCACCAATACCTGCAAAAAGATCAATAAAGGTGAACTTAGGTTTCTTGGGATCTGGAAAAGGTATCTGGTAGAAATCACTAAACAGATCAGTCTGTAAGGGTGACTCTGCTACCTTGTCAATATCATCATCAGACCAATCTTCCCACTCGCTGTTTTTGTTTTTCTTGTCCTTAAATGAAAAATAGTCTCTTATATATTCACGAATTTCTTCACGGCTGTATCTTTCATCATCCGTAGAACCTTTTAGATTATGGAGATAGTGACTTAGTATGGCGACACGCGTTTCAAATGACGTCTCACCATATAACTTGTTCCCCATATCATCTATTTCCTCCGGATAATTAACAAGCTTAATTGCCGATGCTACATTCGTTGCCATATAATCTCCTATTTCTCAGCGCGTTATAATTTTACACCTTCTGTTTAGTCGGTTTTTACCGCAAAGATACGAAAAAATTGCAAGAACAAACAAACTAACTAACTTTATTTGAAGATTGTAAATATCAAGTTTCTGCTATCAAAGCATTTTGCCTGGCCTTTCTTTTTTCTTGCTTGAATACTTTCTCTTGTATGGTATATGGACTATTGTCCATTGTCCTATTAGATCTAAAGCGCTAACTTTGCCTCCATAAAAACGATTTGCAATGGATACTCTTCAAAGAATCGGGCATGTTATTAAGAACATGCGGCAGGCTCGAGGACTGTCGCAAGAAACATTCTGTGCAGAGTGCGGTGTTGACCAGCATTACATTTCTAATATAGAGAATGGACAACGGAACTTGAGCGTTACACTTGTTGAGAAAATAGCGAAGTATTTTGGGTTGTCTCTGAGTGAGTTCTTTGGAGCCGTTGAACATGTGGGAACGCTTTGTACTAATATACCCGACTCAAATTTGCGTGACTCGGTTTCCGAGCCACGCAAAGAGCCTTCTATAAAATATTCATCTATAGCAATAAAGAATCAGTTTATTGCTTACATGAAGAGGCAAGGGCTAAAGGTCCGTACTATAAACAGCTATAGTGAGAACACGCCTAATTCTTCAGATGTACATACTATTATCGGTAGCGTTACTGGTAAGTTCTCAAATATGTATGATGTACGAAATAAAGCTCAGCTGGACGAGATAATCTCTCGTATCTCGACCAGTGAGTTTGATCGTGTTGGGCACAGTATGTATTCTGCAGGTGTAAAGAAGTATCTGGCTTTCTTGACGGAAGCTAGATTGCTCATATAATTACTTTTTTCCTTTCAATATTTTTGAGAACACAGTCCAAACCGGGACTGTGTTTTTGACCATCCAATCAACTGCCTCGTTGAATGAAGCTTCATCCTCCAAGTTAAATTCATGTGGATAAATGATGGTCTTGTCCTTCGATTCTGGATTTGGGTTCCAATTTAACTTGAAGCCAAGATCTTTCTCAATGTCTTCTTTTTTGCTCTCCAAGTATGGATAGAGATCTTGAACTACTTTGTTGCTTATGTAGATGCGGACACCTACATAATTTTTTTGAACACTACAACAGTTGGACATGTTGATACCGGATTTGCCCAGGGCGATATCATACCAATATTGTGGTCTCGGGGTCTGAGAGGATTTGATTTGAGGATAAGCTTTCAGCTTGTCCTTGAAAGCAGTCCAGAACTGTAACTGACGCTGGGCTGAATCTGAAACGGAGGTAGATGTCTGTTTTAATTTTTTTATGTCAGCACTTGGTGAGCACACAATATTATAGTGCAGCATGGCTTTTCCTTTGCTGACTTCCCACGTTTCAAGTTGAACGGCATAGAATGCGAGGTTATCTGCAGTATTATCATTGAGCCAATCAATTGCCTTCTTATGCTCTTCTGTAAACTCCTTTGCAATCCATATTATGGTCTCTGCATCAAGCCCAGCTGCATAAACAATACATTTACCTAGATGGTCATGATTCGTTTTCTCCAGTTGGTTTTCGATAATTACGAATTTGTTTGTGTCTACATCTTTAGCCAATACATCTACGAAGTATGCACCAACGGACACCTCAGTGTTGACTAATTCGAGGTTCATACCTAAGCGTTCACCAAGTCCATCAAGGTGTTCTGCTAACCATGGAGTGAAGTCTTTGTCTTCGAGTCCCCATATTTTTCTCGGGTCGAGTTTCTTCTGGTCAACCAATTCGTATTTCATTTCTGACATTATTTCTAATTATATATATGTTCTAAGATCGATTTATAACATAACCCATTTCTTCTGCAACAGGGACAATGATTTTTTCAATTGCATTTTGTGTCCATTGATTCGACACCAAAAACCTTTTGCCCGAAGCATCTGTTAGAACAAGTTCATTTCTAAAGTATCTTCCTTGTCCGTCTGGTGTTTTCTTCTTCCAGTCTGCTTCCGCAATTAATACTGCGTTGAAGTCGTTTCTTTTTCCGAAATATTTAATAATGTCTTTGAACTTCATTTCGGGATGAGCATCGACGAAACGCTTGATAACCTCGTAAGCGAACTTCCGCTTATTGATTGGCTTTTCGTCATTGAGACCATACTTTTTAATGGTCACAGGCATAGGTGAAGGTGTAGCTGGTTCTGATACGCCTTCAATTGTAACTTCCTCCGTAGACTCTTCGGCTTCGAGTTCTGGTTCTTCTCCTCTGTTCTCGGATATTTTGCTGACCTCCAAGTTTAGTAATGAAGTTAGTTTATCAGTGAAGTCTGGCGATAGCCCTGCGCGTTCAAGGATGAACTGAAAGAGCTCAGACTTACCTTTGTCGGATGTCCAATAATCTATCGAAGCTTTGAGTTTAATGAAGTTGTTGCAGTAGTCTTTCCATTTGCCCTCGTCAAAGTCATCAGCAAAAAGAATGTTGAGAAGGTACTGGCCTTCTTCATTATTTCCAGAGAAGTCGATTGAGTTGATTAATACTGGCTCTTCTCGTTCTTCGAGTTGATTATAGTATATCTCCAGTTTCTCACCGATGTATAGTCCAAAGAGGCTATAGATCTGTTTCATGTAAGAACGAAGCTGCGTAATGTCTTCATCCTTCTGGTTGTGACCTGGACGCTTTAATTCAATCACAATTTCGGGGCGTTTGGTCGCAGGCTCCAACAAAACAAAATCAGGAATGATCTTTTGATGACCGACGGGCACCTGGTATTGCTCTTTCAGGTTTTCATCAAAAGTGGACCATCCTAGTCTTGCGAGGAAATTTTTGATTGATCCCTCGAAAGCATACTCTTTCTGGTTTACGTTCTTCCCCTCTTCAACTACCTTGCATAGGTTGTTCCAGAGATTCTTAGTATTTGCCATCATACGATTGATTAATGCTACAAAAATAACGAAAAATGGCAAACGATCAAAATATTCTCAAACTTAATTCACATTTTGTTTGTTATTTGGTTAAATGTGCACTATTGTCCGTTGTGAGGTTTTCAAAAATGTCGTTCCTTTGCAACTGGAAATCGGTGGCAGGTCGGTTGTTCTGCACGAATGTTCGTCGCTCCATGGTGCACGATGTGGAGCGTCCTTGCGAATGACTAACAACTGAACTGCCTGATGGCGCGGCATGGGTGCTGCACGAATCTTGGCTATAGTCTGGAGCTCGGCTCCGGTGACTGCCCCTGTACGTTTCGCTCACCCATGGGCGCCGCCGGTTTCCTTGTTACATCACCCCGCCTGCTCCGACGGGATAGATGTCGTGCTGTGGGAACTTCTCGCAGCCGATGTAGAGGGTGTCGAAGGCGTCGGTGCCATCGGTGCGGTGCTCGAGCAGGTCCTCCTCGGACTCCGGATCTTTTTCCTTTGACTTGTTCTTGCGGAAGCCGTTGCGGCCACGCTCCACGCCCGCCGACTGGATGGCGAGGATGAGGTCGTCGTTGTTCTGTCGGTTGAAGAACGGCATGAGGCGCTGCTTGCCGGCGAAGCCCTGGTTGATGAGCAGGTACTTCTCGTCGTGGCGCATGGGGTTGCCGAGGTAGACATCGATGACCTGCCATCCGTGTCGCTCGAACTCATGCTTCACCACCCAGTGGAAGTCCTGGTCGTTAACGGCGTAGTTGCTGCCCAAGGCTGTGGCGTCGTAGTAGAACACTACGGTGTGGTTGCCATGGGCGGCATAGTAACGGCAGAAGTCGTCGACGAGCGCCGGCAGCTTCCGCTCGTACTTCACGTAGAACGACTTCAGGACGTTCAGCCGGTTGCCAATGGGCTGGCCACAGACAATCCAGTTGATGTTGGCGTTGTAGTCCATGCCGATGCAGAGAGGGGCATCGGGGATGCGGTCGGCGTCGGCGAGGCAAGAGTCAAGAGAACCGGCAATAGGGCCTCCCCCGTCCCCTCCGATGGGAGGGGTGCCTGATGCCCCACCGGCAAGGGAATGGTTCTGTTGGAACGAGCGCGGTGTGATGCCGTCGTCCTCGAAGATGGAGGCGTAGCCGAGGGAGTCGAGGTAGGAGAAGTCGGAGGCGTCGTACTTGTGGCGCTCCTGCATCGAGGAGTAGAAACCGTCTCGGGCGATGCCGAGTCGCTGGCAGAGGATGGACGTCTGGAACGTCTTCGGCGTGAGGTCACGCTTCATCTCGCGGATGTATTCCTCACCGAGGAGCTGTAGGTTCTCGAGGGTGGAATACTCCTTGTAGTAGACGGCGACGGAGCGCATCTTGTTGAGTGAGCGGTCGAAAATATCAATATATCATCGTCAAACAATTGTCGGCAGGTTGGCTGACAATTGTCGGCAGTTTGGCTAACAATTGTCGGCAGGTTGGCTGACAATTGTTTGACGGTCGCCCGATGAGTGCAAGCAAGCGAAAACAGATGCTCGCTCATGCAACATCCCCTATAGGCAAGTAGCCACTTGACATACTCGTTATATAAGAACGTATAACCAGCCTTGCGCAAGTTCACGTTAGATGCAGCCTTGTGCATAATCGGTGTCCCTGCTACTCTCCAATAGCCCTTAACATCCTACTACAGAAGACAAGCCAAACGCCCACGCATATCGCGGGCATCCGCTCTTTATTCTTCCGTAGTTCTTTCCACCGCAAAGTTTCCTGAACGTTTTGAATAAATAGCAAACGCTAAATTCCACTATGTTGTCCTCCCCATCTGAGGGCAGGGATTTCCAACGGCAAAGATATGAAAAGAAATCAATCAGTAACATAATGCAGAAAAAAAAATATGATGGTTATAGGTTCGTGTAGCTTCTGTATCATCAACTTGTTCTATTGGAGGAACACGGCCCCTTGAATCATAGCGGAATGAACACGTATTTTTTCAAATACATTTGATTTTTCGCGTAATTTGCAGTGGTTTTTCAAGTGTATTTGATTTTTTATCGCTATCTTTGCAAAAACATTAGAGCTATGGACGA
>Ga0256406_1005356_pt1 | contig 13803 bp, 8 predicted proteins | sample RumenRJG_03DNA_FD_185986 | JGI IMG/M metagenome (GOLD analysis project Ga0256406, IMG submission 185986) | Bovine rumen microbial communities from Lethbridge, Alberta, Canada - RJG_03 | ecosystem: Host-associated > Mammals > Digestive system > Stomach > Rumen | place: Canada: Alberta | collected...
GAAATCTTCTGTCTTGTCTGCGAATATTATTCCACGAGAAGAATTAACCAAAAGTCCGCAATCCTTATTCATTCCATATTTGCATACTTCTTTTAGAGAACCTCCCTGAGCTCCAACTCCCGGAACTAAAAGAAAATGTTCAGGAGCTATTTTTCTTATGTCTTCAAACTTTTCTGCTTTTGTTGCACCGCATACAAACATCAGGTTGTCCTTGGAAGTCTCCCATTGTTGAGCAGTAGCCAACACTTTTTCAAACAACTGCACTCCATTTTTGTCTTCCATATACTGAAAATCTGCAGCACCTTCATTACTTGTCAAAGCAAGAAGGATAACCCATTTATTAGGATAGGAAAGAAATGGCATAACGGAGTCTTTTCCCATATAAGGAGCAATGGTAATTGCATCAAAATTAAAATCTCCATCTTCTGAAAGCATAGATTTGGCATATTGTTTTGAAGTATTGCCAATATCTCCTCGTTTTGCATCTGCAATAATCAGGCATTCATTTCTTTTATCCTTCAAATAGTCCATAGTTTTCTTCAAAGAAATCAGTCCTTTTATTCCATTGCTTTCGTAAAAGGCAAGATTTGGTTTGTAGGCAACAGTGTAGGGTAGGGTAGAGTCTATTATCTTTTTGTTAAATTCAAATACAGGGTCTTCTTCTTTCAAAAGATGTTGAGGAATTTTTTCTATATCGCTGTCCAATCCTACACAAAGAAAACTTTGTTTTTTGTTTATCAATGAAATTAATTCTTGTCTTGTCATAATTTATACTAATTTTATAAAATGATTATAAAGTTCGTGTTTTATTCTTTCTATATCTACTGCTTGATGTAACTCTTTCTGCATACTTGTAACACCTTTATCAACAAAACCACAAGGATTGATGTAGGAAAAATAGTTTAAATCAGTATTGACATTAAAAGCAAAACCATGCATTGTTATTCCTCGGCTTACTTTTACTCCTATGGCACATATCTTCCTTGCTTTCTTGGTATGAGCTTCAATCCAAACACCTGTAGCACCTTGTAGTCTTTCACATTCTACGTCATAATCTTTCATCAAGTTGATGACCATTTGCTCCAAAGTATGGATATAATCTCTTATTCCCAAGCCCATAGATTCTAAATCCAAAGAAGGATAGCCGGTTATTTGCCCCGGACCGTGATAGGTTATGTCTCCACCTCTGTTGATATGATAAACTTCTGCGTTAATTTGTTTCAAAAACTCATCATTCACAAGAAGATTGCTGTCTTTTCCGTGTTTGCCTAAGGTATATACGTTATTGTGTTCGCAAAGGATGAAGTCTTGACTGATATTCTCCTCTCCATTAAGTTTTTGTGCAACTTTGGAGTTAAAAAGATTAGTCTGCCTGTCTAAAGCTTCACTATAGGCAATCTTTTTCCAATCAACGAAGTTTATCATCGCTTAGTTTATTATATCAAATCCAGTAAATTGCTGCAAAGCCTTTGGAATTCTTATGCCTTCTTCTGTTTGATGGTTTTCCAATAAAGCAGCGACTATACGAGGAAGAGCAAGTGCTGAACCATTAAGAGTATGACAAAGCTGAGTTTTATTATTATCATCTTTGTAACGAACCTTTAGTCTATTGGCTTGATAAGTTTCGAAATTACTAACACTTGATACTTCTAACCAACGCTGTTGTGCTGCACTATATACTTCAAAGTCAAAAGTAAGAGCAGATGTAAAGCTTATATCTCCACCACAAAGACGCAAAACTCTATAAGGTAGTTCAAGTTTCTCTAATAATCCTGCAACATGATTCATCATAGATTGCAGTTGTTCGTATGAATGTTCAGGAGAATCAATACAAACTATCTCCACTTTATCAAACTGATGCAAACGGTTAAGACCTCTTACATCTTTTCCGTAAGAACCTGCTTCACGTCTAAAACATTGAGAATAGGCACAGCGTTTTATTGGAAAATCTTTTTTATCTACTATGCAGTCTCTGAAAATATTTGTTACAGGAACTTCCGCTGTAGGAATCATATAGAAGTTATCCAATGTAACAACATACATCTGTGCTTCTTTATCTGGAAGTTGTCCTGTGGCAAGTGCAGATTGCTCATTTACCATCAAAGGTGGCTGTACTTCCAAGTAACCACTCTTGTCTGCTTCACTAAGGAAAAAGTTTATCAAAGCTCGTTGCAGTTTTGCACCTTTACCTTTATAGACAGGAAAGCCTGCACCTGTTATTTTGTTTCCAAGATTAAAATCTATTATATCATATTTTGAACACAAATCCCAATGAGGTAAAGCCTTGTCTGTAAGTTGTGGCAAAACTCCGTGCATTTCTACGACCTCATTATCCTCTTCTCCTTTGCCAGGTTTTACTGATTGGTGAGGAAGATTAGGAACAGAAAGCAGCAATGTTTTTATATTATTATCCACTTCAGAAAGTTTTTCACCAAGTTCTTTTTCCAGAGCTTTAAGTGTTGCTGTTTCTTGTTTCTTTTGTTCGGCTTCTTCTCTTTTACCTTCCTTAAAGAGTGAGCCTATTTGTTTTGCAAGGATATTTTGCTTTTGTTTGCACTCATCAGACTGTTTCTGCATTTCTCTACGCTGATTGTCCAATGTGATTATTTCCTCTATTGTTTGTTCGGCATTCTTAAAGTTCTTTATCTTTAGCCTTTCAATTACAAATTCTTTATTATCTCTTATGATATTTAGCTGTAACATATAGTTTAATCTGTATTTATTATAATAATTAAGGTTGCAAAATTACAACTTTTTCATTCAATAAAACAAGTTTAAAGAAACAAGTTCTTAAATTTTATTATTTTTTTTATTGCGTTTTTTATTTATTGTTGTAACTTTGCACCTTTAGAAATAAAAAACACATATTTATGGATAATAACAAATTGTTTAATGAATTTCCAGAAGTTACAACAGAACAATGGGAAAAAGTAATAGAAAAAGACCTTAAAGGTGCTGATTACAACAAAAAACTTATCTGGAAAACAAATGAAGGCTTTGATGTAAAGCCTTATTATAGAGCAAATGATATTGAGAATTTAGAATATTTGAAAACAAATCCTGATGAGTTACCTTATGTTAGAGGTTACAAAGAAAACAACAACGCTTGGGATATGCGTCAGGATTTTGAGACAGCAGACTTGGAGAAACAGAACTCTTTAGCTCTTATGTCATTAGAAAGAGGTGCGAATTCTATTGGCTTTAATGCTGAAAAAATAGAAAAAGAGTCTGATTTCAATGTTCTTCTTAAAGATATAAAAGTTGAATACATCAAAGTTAATTTTCTTAAATCCAAGAATTTTCTTCAACTTTTGCAAACATATGTTGCTTATTTAAAAAAGAATAATGTTGATACTGCTAAATTAGAAGGAAGTATTAACTATGATGTTTTTGCATACGCATTAACTCACGGTAAATACTATTCTTCTTTAGAAGATAATCTTAACGAACTTGTTGAATTAATCAAGTTTGCAAAAGAAAATCTTCCAAAATACAAAGTTGTGAATGTTAATGCAACAGTATTGAGAGATTCTGGCTCAAGTATAACTCAAGAACTTGGTTTTGCTGTAGCAGAAGCTAATGAATATATGGCTCTTCTTACAGATAAAGGTTTCTCTATAAAAGATATAGCACAAAGACTTATGTTCTCTTTTGCAACAGGAGGTAACTATTTCTTTGAGATTGCAAAGTTGCGTTCATTACGTCTTTTGTGGGCAAACATAATGCAACAATATAAAGGAGCAGACAAAGATGATGCAAAAACATTTGTTCATGCAGAAAATACAATATATAATAAGACAATATTTGATGCTCATGTTAATCTACTAAGAACTACTACTGAAACAATGTCTTCTGCTGTGGCAGGAGCAGACTCTATCAGTGTAAAGCCTTTTGACATTGCGTTGAAAGAAAGTGATGAGTTCTCTGTACGTTTAGCACTTAATCAGCAGATACTTCTAAAAGAGGAATCATATTTAGATAAAATAGTAGATCCTTCTGCTGGTTCTTATTATATAGAAACTCTTACAAATAATATATCTGAACAAGCATGGAGTATTTTCAAAGAAGTTGAAAGCTTAGGCGGTTATTCTAAAGCCATAGAGCAAAACTTTGTACAAGAAAAAGTTGAACAAACTTTTGAAGCCGTTGCTAAGGATGTTGCAAAACGTAAGAAAGTCATTGTAGGAACAAATCAATATCCTAACCTTGCTGAAAAATCAATCAATTTAGAAAAACAAGACAAACAAAAAACAGCAGAAAACACAGCGTTTAAACCATTGCAAAAACGCAGAGAAGCATCTGCTTTTGAAAAACTTCGTTTGGATGTTATCTCTTCAAAGAAAGTGCCAACAGTATTCTGTCTGCTTTATGGCAATCTTGCAATGCGTACTGCAAGAGCAGGTTTTGCAAGCAATTTCTTTGGTGTTGCAGGTTATGAAATAGCGAACAACAGAGGATTTGACACTATAGAAGAAGCTGCAAAGGAGATTATCAAAGCCAATAATGATATTCTTGTTCTTTGTTCTTCAGATGATGAGTACCAAGAACTTGTTCAACAAATACTTCCTTTGGTTAAGGGTAAAATAAAACATATAGTTGTAGCAGGAAATCCTGTTGATGAACTGAAAGAAGAATTTAACAAGGCAGGAGTAACTGATTATATCAATGTAAGAACTAATGCTTTGGAAAGTCTTACAAAATACAATAAGGAATTATTAGGTTAATCCCTGCTATCTATAAAAACTAAAAGAGTTGCAACAGTTATTGATTGCAACTCTTATTTTATATTTATCCATTTTACTCCATTCTCATCTCTTGCATTTACACTTAGTGAAAAAAGAGTTGGTTTAAAAAAATTAACTCTTGATGTTTAGGGTGTAAAGACTTGGTTTAAAAAAATTAAAACCAACTCTTTTTTCATCAACTCTTTTTAAATGAAAAATGAGTGGTATTTTTTAGAAAATATTTCCTTAATCCTTAGTAAATACTCTCATAACTACAAAAAAAAGCAAAAAAACATTTACATTAAAAAAAAAGTATTAATTTTGCAGTTTGTAAAAAAATAAGATATAATATAAAACTATGATAAATATAACCTTACCTGATGGTAGTGTAAAACAATATAATGAAGGCGTAACTTCATTGGATGTAGCAAAAAGTATAAGTGAAGGATTAGCAAGAAACTCTCTCTGCTACAATAGACGGAGAGATTGTTGATTTGAATAGAGTTATAACAAAGGATTGTTCTTTGAAACTTAACACTTGGAACGATGAAGATGGAAAGAAAACTTTTTGGCATTCATCTGCTCACCTTTTGGCAAGTGCAGTCCAAAGTCTTTATCCAGATGCAAAATTCGGTATTGGCCCTGCTATAGAAAACGGTTTCTATTACGACATTGATTTTGGCGACAAGGTGCTTTCTTCTGAGGATTTCCCTAAGATTGAGGAAAAAATGAAGGAAATAGTAAAGCAAGGTGTTAAATTGGTCCGTAAGGATGTTAGCAAACAAGAAGCCTTAAAGTATTTCTCAGACAAAGGTGAAAAATACAAAGTAGAACTTATTGATGCTTTAGAAGATGGAACAATAACTTTCTATGAAAGTGGAGATTTTGTTGATTTATGTAGAGGACCACACTTAGTAGATTTTTCTCCTATAAAAGCATTGAAGATAACTTCTCTTGCAGGAGCTTATTGGAGAGGTGATGAACACAGAGAACAATTAACAAGATTGTACGCTATCACTTTCCCTAAGAAGAAAGACTTGGACGAATATCTTGCATTGTTGGAAGAAGCAAAGAAGAGAGACCATAGAAAACTTGGAAAAGATATGGAACTGTTTGCTTTCTCTCAAAATGTAGGAGCAGGTCTGCCTCTTTGGCTTCCAAAGGGAACAGATTTAAGAAATAGACTACAAGACTTTCTTGCAAAGGTTCAAAAACAATATGGATACCAGCAAGTAATGACTCCTCATATAGGAAATGTTAATCTTTATAAAACATCAGGACACTATCAGAAATATGGTAAAGACTCTTTCCAAGTAATAAAAACTCCAAACGAGGGAGAAGAGTATATGCTTAAACCGATGAATTGTCCTCATCACTGCGAAATATATCGTTTGAGTCCAAAATCATATAAAGACTTGCCATGCAGATTAGCGGAGTTTGGTACTGTATATAGATATGAGATGAGCGGAGAATTACATGGATTGACACGTGTTCGTTCATTTACTCAGGATGATGCTCATATTTTCTGTACTCCTGAACAATTAAAAGAAGAATTCTGTAAAGTAATTGATATTATATTGTACATCTTCAGAACTTTGAAGTTTGAAGACTACATCGCACAGGTTTCTTTGCGTGATCCTAACAACAGAGAAAAATACATCGGCTCTGATGAGGTTTGGGAGAAAGCAGAACGTGCTATAATAGAAGCTTCTGAAGAAAAAGGATTGAAAACTATTACAGAAGTAGGAGAAGCAGCTTTCTATGGACCAAAGCTTGACTTTATGGTTAAAGATGCTTTGGGCAGAAAATGGCAATTAGGAACAATACAAGTAGATTACAATCTTCCAGAACGTTTTGATTTGGAATACACAGGTTCAGATAATCTTAAACATCGTCCTGTTATGATTCACAGAGCTCCTTTTGGAAGTATGGAACGATTTGTGGCTGTATTGTTAGAGCATACTGCTGGAGATTTTCCTTTGTGGCTAACTTCAGATCAATTCATTATTTTGCCTATCAGTGAAAAATATGAAGACTATGCAAAACAAGTAAAACAACAGTTAGAACAAGCTGGTCTTAGAGGAGAGATAGATAGCAGAAATGAAAAGACAGGTAAAAAGGTTAGAGACGCAGAGATAAGGAAGATAAAATACATGCTGATTGTTGGAGAAAAAGAACAAAACGAAGGAACTGTCTCTGTTCGTGAAAAATATGTTGGAGACAAAGGTGCAATGAAGATTGAAGACTTTTCAGCATTAGTTAATGAAGAAATAAAGAAAGAATTAGAATAAACAGGTGATAACTCATACAAAAAGTTATTAACCCTAAAGAATGGAGGATATAAAAATAGAAACACAACAACAAAATCGTAATTTAAACGATAGAAGAATGCCTAAAAAACAAGAGGCTGCACATCAAATTAATGAATACATAAAAGACCCTGTTGTAAGGGTTGTAGGAGAAGGTTTTGAACCTAAGATATGCCCTATTAAGGAAGCTTTAAAAATGGCATACGATGCGGGATTTGACTTAGTAAAGATTTCTCCTAATGCCAATCCACCTGTTTGCAAGGTTATGGATTATCAGAAGTTCCTTTATGAACAGAAGAAGAAAGAAAAGGAAAGAAAATCTAAGTCTGCTAAAATGTTAGTCAAAGAAATCAGACTCGGACCTCAAACAGATGATCATGATTTTGATTTTAAACTAAAACATGCTATGCGTTTTCTTTCTGAAGGTAACAAAGTAAAGGTTGATGTATTCTTTAAAGGACGTACAATAGTCTATAAAGAACAAGGAGAACAGAAACTTTTGAAGTTTGCTGAAGCTCTTTTAGAATATGGAAAACCTGAAATGATGCCAAAACTTGAAGGAAAAAAGATGCTAATGATAATTGCACCGATAAAAAAGAAATAAAAACAAACAAGAAAAGGACTTTAGTTTTCTAAAGTCCTTTTCTTATTCATTAATGCGTCCATTGTTTTCTCTATATGTTCGTACATTGGAGTTTTGTTTATGATTTTTTTGTCTTTATCCAAGACATATAATTCTGGCGTGTGGTCTAATATGAAACCATATTCTCTTAGCAAACTTGCATCTTTATAAGTTACTATCCAAGGATAAGTATCCATTCTTTGTCTTGCTTTTGCTATTTCTACATCAGGTTCAATATCTATTGAGAAAATCTCAAAATCGTAGTATTCCTTATTCATTCTGTAGAGTTCCTTCAATATATCTATATTCTTCAAACAACTTTCACATGTGGAAGAAAAGAAATATAAGACAGTGAATCTGTGCTTTTGAGAATATAAGGATTGAATTTGACCATTAATATCTTCAGCCACAATATTAGGCATAATATTTCCCGGAAGAAACTTTGATATTTTTTCTAAATAATCTTTGTGATAGTCCAGTTCTGATTGTGTTATTAGACTCTTAAGGTACTTTTCATATTTTTCAACAATGTGTTTATAAACTAATTCATTGAATGAAAATGGCATTTGTGGAAGTTTGTATAAATACCACAAAAGAACATAGTCTGCATATTCTTGTCCTTTTTTGTGTAATGCTACATTAATGAAATCATCTAAAGCTACACAAACAGAATCTGCAACCTGTGGAGTTACCTCTGAAATATAAGAATTGAATTTTTTAATAAAATAAGGAGAATACAATATTCTATTATCATCAAAGATAAAACTGTCCCAATAATGTTTTCTATAGTAATAGGCATACTCTTGTTCCATTCCTTGCTTTACTTTTCCGTTTTCTATAAAGTAAGAAGGAATGTTTTGCATCATACTTTTAGAAACGACAGTTATAAAATTATTTGGATAGGCTTTAAAGAATGATTGCTGAAATTTATCAAAATTATCCATAATAGGTTGCAATGCTTTATACAAAGAATCCTGTTTGTCTGGATTTGCTTGAGCTTCTAATTTATAGTAGTACATTGCACGCTGATAAATATTGTTTTCCTTTTGATAAAGCATATAAGCATCGTTTTCAGAGCAATTCTTTACGACAGCTTCACTTGTATTATATATCTCAATAGAAAACTTTTTACTATCATTTAGCATAAAAGAGAACATATCTCGTTGCTTTTTATCCTTAATCATATACATTCCCTTATGCAAAGGCTCACTTTCCCAATGAAAAGAACCATCTTTTTTTACTTTAATAGAATCTATTATTTTCTGAGAAGCACCTATATAGTTACTTATATATAATAAGGTGTCATCAATATCGTGTATAAAAAAATCAACTTCATACTTGTTTTGTCCTACAACTGAAGAATAGCACAGAAACAATACAATAACATAATATATTTTCTTCATTTTTTACTTATTTTTATTTCAACTCTAATAACGAAAGTTTAAAACTAATATTGTCAAATTTGGCTTACAAAACTAAAACATTATTCTTTGATTTTGATTATCCAAATTTTACATTTAAAAAACTTAGTAATTCAAAAAATATATCTATCTTTGCAAATTATTATAGAAAGTTTTTCTTATGAATAGTATAAATGTTAATTCCGAAATAGGACGATTAAAAGGTGTTATTCTTCATACTCCAGGTAAAGAAATAGAACAAATGACACCAGAAACAACACACCATGCTTTATATAGCGATCTTCTAAATCTAAATATAGCACAAAAAGAATATTCTTTCTTTAATAAAGTGCTTTCTTCTTGGTGTGATACCTATCAAGTTAAAGACCTGTTGAAACAAGTATTGGATATTCCAAGTGCAAAGATAGAATTAGTTAAAACTATTCTTCAAAGAGAAAAGAAAGAATTCTTGTATTTGGAAATGATAGACCTAAGCAGTGAAGTACTTGCTAACTATCTTATAGAGGGTTATCCTTACAAAGAAGGCTTGCATTCAAAAGAATACGAACCTTTACGTTATGTTTTAGATCCATTATATAATCTTTTCTTTACAAGAGACGCTTCTTCTTCTGTATATAATAGAGTTCTAATAAATGCTATGCGTACAGATGTAAGAGATAGAGAAAGTTTTATAATGGAAAGTATTTTTAAATATATTTTTGGAACAGAAACTATTAATCCTAAACTTATTTCTGATGAAGCATCAACTGAAGGTGGTGATGTGTTAATTGCAAAAGAAGATATATTATTTATTGGTAATGGTCTTAGAACAAATAAAAAAGGAATAGAGTTTCTTTGCAATTATTTTGCTACTCGCAAACCTAAACAAAAGATACTTGTACAGGAACTTCCACAAACATTAGACTCTTACATACATTTAGATATGGTATTTAATTTCTTAAACACTAATGAATGTATAGCTTTCACTCCTCTAATCTGTAAAGAAAATACTGGATTCAATACTACTCTTATAGATATAGACAATGGAAGAATAACCTATAAAGAGCAAAAGAGTTTTATAGAAGGAACAAAAGCATTAGGCTTTGATTTAAAACCTATTTCTTGTGGAGGTGATGATGAATGGATGCAAAGAAGAGAACAATGGCATAGTGGTGCTAATTTCTTCTGCATGGGAGAAGGAAAAATAATAGGATACGCAAGAAACACACATACAATAGAAGAACTAAACAAAAATGGCTTTGATGTTATCAAAGCCGAAGACGTTGTTTCAGGAAAAGAACAATTAGATAAACATAATAAGTTTGTCGTTACCGTAGAAGCATCAGAACTTCCAAGAGGTTGTGGTGGTGCAAGATGTATGACAATGCCTATTATAAGAGAAAGTGTAAATTGGTAAGAAACATAACTGTATTACTTATAAAACAAATACAATAATGAAAAACTATAAACTTATAAACAACTGCTTAGGATGGATAGTTTTTGCTATAGCAAGCATTGTCTATCTTCTGACAGCAGAACCTACTGCTTCGTGGTGGGATTGTGGAGAATATATTGCAACAACTGCCAAACTACAAGTTGGACACCCTCCTGGAGCTCCTACTTTTCAGTTAATAGGACGTTTATTCTCTTTCTTGGCAGGAGGAGATACAAGTAAAATAGCTTACATGATCAATTCTATGAGTGCATTGTGTAGCGGTTTTACTATATTGTTCTTATTCTGGTCCATTACTATGATTGCCAAAAAGTTCGTAAAAGACAAAGCAAATATGACAATGGGGCAAATGATAGCCATTTTGGGAAGTGGCGTTGTTGGTTCTTTAGCATATACTTTCTCTGATACATTTTGGTTTTCAGCAGTAGAGGGAGAAGTTTATGCAATGTCTTCTTGCTTTACTGCAATAGTGTTCTGGGCAATCTTGAAATGGGATGAACAAGCTGAAGACTCACACAATTTACGTTGGATTATCTTGATAGCTTTTCTTATCGGTGTGGCTATAGGTATTCACCTTTTGAATATATTGACTATTCCTGCTATTACGTACATAATATATTTCAAAAAGTATGACAAGATAACAACCAAAGGATTTATACTTGCAGGCTTGTTGTCTATCGTTTTAGTTGCTGTGGTTATGTATTTTGTAATTCCAGAGATAGTTAATCTGGCTGCATATTTTGAGATATTCTTTGTAAATAGTATAGGTCTGCCTTTCAACAGTGGAACAATAATCTATTTCATTTTGTTGTTTGGATTAGTTATTTGGGGATTGATGTGGTCAAAGAAGAAAATGAAACCAATAGTAAATACTGCATTGCTTTCATTCTTGTTCCTTATCATAGGATATTCTACTTTTGCTACTTTAATCATAAGAGCAAATGCCAATACTCCTATCAATGAGAATGCTCCAAAAGATGCTACATCACTGCTTACTTATCTTAACAGAGAACAATATGGAGATACACCTTTGTTGTATGGACAATACTTTACAGCAACAGGATATGATATCAAAGAAACTCCGACTACAACAAAATATGTAAAGAATAAAGAAACAAAAGAGTACGATGCCATTGAACGTTCTGGTTCTCCAAAGTTCAATGATAATGTTTGTACCATATTCCCTCGTATGTATTCATCTGACAACAGCAGAAGACATCCTTTATTCTACAGAATGTGGGCTGGAATCAGTGAAAACTCTATGGGTAAGCCTACTTTTGGACAAAACCTTAAATATTTCTTCCGCTATCAAGTTCATCACATGTATTGGAGATACTTTATGTGGAACTTTGTTGGAAGACAAAACGACATACAGAGTTATGGTCTAAACTATGAAAACGCACCTGCTGACGCTTCAAACGGAACAAAAGACCTGATACACGGCAATTGGATTAGCGGTATCAAGTTTATTGACAATATGCGTTTAGGTCCTCAGACAGATTTGCCAGAAGATTTGCAAAACAACAAAGGAAGAAACACATTGTTTTTCCTACCTTTGCTTTTAGGATTGGCTGGTCTTATCTATCATATAAAGAAAGACAAGAGAAATGCCTTTGTTGTGTTCTTACTATTCTTTATGACCGGTTTGGCAATAGTTCTTTATCTTAACCAACCACCAAACCAACCACGAGAAAGAGATTATGCATACGCAGGTTCTTTCTATGCTTTTGCAATATGGATAGGTTTGGGAGTATATGCTCTTTGTGATTGGTTGAAGAACATTAAAATACCAGAAAACATCAGAAACATATCAATAAGTGTTATCTGCCTGTTGGCTGTTCCTGTGCTTATGGCTTCTCAAGAGTGGGATGATCACGACAGAAGCGACAGATATATGGCAAGAGATTTTGCTGCTAATTATCTTAATTCTTGTGATAAAAACTCCATACTTATAACTTTTGGAGACAATGACACTTTCCCTCTTTGGTATGCTCAAGAAGTAGAAGGTATTCGCACAGATGTAAGAGTATTGAACTACACTCTTTCTGGAATGGCTTGGTATGTAGAGCAACTTTACAACAAAATATATGAGAGTGATAAACTTGCTTTCACATTAGACAAGGAATTCTATGCTTTAGGACAAGATCTTAACTTTGCACAAGCAAGCAATGACACAATGGAATTGCAGACTGCACTAAAGAATATCATCAAAGCAAATCCAGGACAGCAACCTTTCAACCAGATAGATATGCTTAAAGACTATAAGTACATAGCTGTCTTGCCTACACACAACTTTAAAATTACTTTTGATAAGGCAAAGGCTGCAAAGAATGGCAACTATCCAAAAGAACTTGTTGATGGAGAAAAAGGAGAGTTTGTATTCTCTCTAAACCTTGAACAAGGCTTGGGCGGAAACCTTGCACAGCTATACAGACAAGAGCTTATGCTTCTGGATATACTTGCAAGCAATCATTTTGAACGTCCTGTTTATGTAATGAATCCTACTTTGCTTAGAGATGTTATTCCAAACATTATGGATTATTGCGTTCAAGAAGGTATCGTTTATAGAATAGTGCCTTATAAGACTAACAACGCATATACCTCAAAGTCATATTCTATGTTTATGGATAAGTTCTCTTGGGGAAACATCAACAAAGAAGGCGTATATTTGGAGAATGCTGTAACAATATCCAACTCTAAGGTAATGCGTCAAAACCATGTTGCACTTGCAAACTACTTTATTGGCAGAGGAGAAAAGCAAAAGGCGATAAATATCTTAGACAAGTGCGTTAAAGAATTTCCAGGTTCAAAGATAGCTTTTGACAGAGCTGATGTAATGCTTGCAGATGCTTATTGCAGAGCTGGTGCTATGAACAAAGGAAAACAGATTTACAAGTCTATCATTGATTACTATAAATCATATATCAACTACTACAATAGATTTTCTGCAAAGAAAGCACGTAGTGTTGAAGGTGATAAAAACCTTTGTTTGATAATCCTTGCACAAATCTACAATTCAGATTTGAGAAACTACGGTTTCACTGATTTAAGAAAAGAAATTGAGGCTATATCTGATGTAAAACAGATATTAAGTTCAATGTCTTTCTCCGAAAAACTATCAGATTTGATTTCTCAATTCAATGCCACAGCAACAAAACTTAGGGATGGTGGCGACAAAGAAGAAGCTTCTAAAACATTTATTGAAATATTAAATAGTTTAGAAAAAGAGGGTAGTGGAGTTATAGCAGATGTGAAAGATAAAGTTGCAGAAATAACTCAATTCATCTATTCATAC
>Ga0256406_1005357_pt1 | contig 13797 bp, 13 predicted proteins | sample RumenRJG_03DNA_FD_185986 | JGI IMG/M metagenome (GOLD analysis project Ga0256406, IMG submission 185986) | Bovine rumen microbial communities from Lethbridge, Alberta, Canada - RJG_03 | ecosystem: Host-associated > Mammals > Digestive system > Stomach > Rumen | place: Canada: Alberta | collected...
ACATGGAATCTTTTGATCGGCAATCGACGCTGAACTACTTGATTTAGGCAAAGCACTGCTGCTTGATTTAACAGTTTCTGTTTTTGAACTTGAGCTAAAGAAATCGCTACTAGAAACCGAACTTCCACCGGAAGACGTTCCTTTGTCCGTAACGGAACTCGAAGAGATTGCGTCATCGCCACTAGAGGACGAAACTTCCGCAATCGGGTCAGGGTCGGCACTGCTGGAACCGCTGTCGCACGCAGTGAATACAGCAAAGACAAGGGAAAGTGCTAAAAAGATAGATTGCTTCGTTGCACTCGCAATGACGTGCGAGGCGAGAGCAGCAGAACCGCTAGCGAGTTCTATTGCCGAGCCGATGGTATCATGCGCTCTGCGCAATACGAGTCTCATAAGACCTCCTGATATTAAATCCCACCAAAACACTCCTAACCCAATCTAAAAATAGTAAAAAGTTCCCAAAATAGGGAACTTTTGAGCACATGTTCAGAAATGAGTGTTTTGAGAAACAACTACAGTTTGCCGAGTTCGCGAAGCATTTTCTCGTACTTGTCTGCACGAGCCTTTTCTTCGTCGGCGCGGGCCTTTTCCGCATTGGCAAGGCGCTCAACTTCGTCTGCGCGGGCTTCAGCCTCGTCGGCACGATTCTTCTCTGCATCAGCGAGATCTTTCGCCTCGAAAAAGCGCTTTTCGGCATCATCTGCACGATTCTTTTCTGCATTTGCGCGCTGGCGTTCAAGGTCTACGGCGATGTCGATTTCCTGTTGCCAAGTCATATAGCGTTTCCTCGTTTCGTTGTCCGTCTGGTACCACTTTACCAACCGATCAATGTTTTCGGTTTCCGGAGAATTAGGTTTCCTTGTAGCGAAATACTCCAGATACTCCCTGATTGATTTCTCGGCGACATCGCGGTACTTATTGAATATATAAAAATTTTTGAAGCAAAGATTCCCCAATTCAATTTTCGGATTGTCGACTTCGAGGTTCTTGAACCTGTAGACGGCTTTTCCCTGCCCAAAAATGTCCTCGGGACACAGGAACACGATGTAGAGTTCCTTCAGGTTGTAGTACACCTCGCCCTTATTCAGCGCCTCGCTGTCGCACATGGCCTGGTAGTAGCGAGTCCGCTTGGGGATTTCCTTGGTGTCTTCCATTTGCATCTCAATATCGAAACTGCGGAGAGTCTCTCCGCCCGGCCCCGTTTCCTTTACAAAGACGTCGTAGCGAATTCCCTTGTAGAAAGGGCTTACTTCGACAGTCTTTTCGGGTTCGGGATCCCTGAGTTCATGAATCTTGATGCCGAGAACGGCTTCGAGGAAGGGCTTGGCGATTTCCTTGTGGCTGAACACCATTGCAAACATGAAACGGTCCGTAATGGGGAGTTGTTCAAAAGGCGTGCGTTTGTTTTCCATTTTTTCTCACAACCGAAACGCGTCGGTTTTCGCGAATAGAGAACAGCCTCTATTTATATATATACACGCTTTTTTCAGCCAACTGAATACCAATTTCCCGAAAAATTTATTTCTTTTTACAACACAAAAAAACACCATTTATAAATTTTCTTGAACATCATGGCGTTTTTTGACTATATTATTGGTGTAAAGAAGAGGTTTTATCGAAAAATAACGATTAAACATATTTGAGCTTTGCTCTTGGCTTCCTGTTGGAATCGGCAAATTTTTAACTCTAGAAGATTCAAGATGCATAGGTTCACGCCGCGTGGCGTGGGTTTTTGCATTTATTTCTAGAATGGTTTTGCCGAACCTCAACAGGGTAATAGCATTAACTCCACGCTTTTTTTGTGGAGTAAAGTTATCCAAGGGTATGTTTTTTAACCAAGGAGATAACTATGAAATTCACAAAACTAACACTCGCTATTACTTTTGTTGCGGCATCAGCATTTCTGTGTGCTTGTGATGATTCCAGTTCTGCTAAGGATGAAGCTTCTGAAAACAATGCTACTCCTGCACAGACGCAAACTCCATCGGACGTGTTCTCGAAACATGAAGAATACTCATACGTGCTAGTCTTTGGGGAAGTCTGTAGTTGGGGACCCGCCATTAACGACATCCAATATGACTTTGGCCCAGGGCGCTCCGTGACAATGACAATGATTAGTCCTGACGGAACAACTACAATAACAGGCATGTATCAAAAAACTAAAGATGAAGACGGAGAAGAATATTATATGATTCAACTCAAGGATTCAGATTTAACATATGAATATTATCCTGACGACGCAATCACCTTTACAAAGGACAATACATTATACGTCTACGCCAAAGACAAAAAAGATATTGAAATGTTTACCGCTTTAAACTGCGCCGAATAATTCATAAAACATCTCTTATGCCCCCCCCCTGTTACTACGCCCGGGGTTTTTAAGGGGCGGAGCGCCCTTAGGCGAGGGGGTAACGTCAGACACGGCGATAGCCTGGCCGCAAAGCGAACATTCCGGAACGGCCATGTGAGCTTAAAGCCCCATGCGTTAAGCTGGGGCTGTAGTGAGAGTGAGACGCAAGTCGAACGGTCATGTAAGAGCGAGACGAGCACTTTTCTGGAGCCGTGGGCATTTGTAGCAAGGGCGTTACCCCGGAACACGTCCGGGGCAGGCTCTAGCGCAGCGACTGAGCGCCCGTTGGAAATACGAAAACATCATTTTACATGGAATTCAGTCTCAATTTTGCCTAAAAAAGCGTGTATATATAAAGATAGGGACAACTCTCTATTCGCTTTTCGGGGGCTGTTCCCCGGTTTAGGAAAAAATAATGGAAAGAAACGATTTTGCTCAATTTCTCGGCAAACTCAGGAACGCAAACGATAACGGGCAGGACATCGACGCCTTTGTCAAACAATACGAACACAGGAACGTGTATTTCTACAACGACGGATAGTTCTTTGACGCGTTCACGAAATCGCCAAATTACCGCCATACGGTGCAGCTGAAAAATCAGGAACAGGAGGTTTACTTTGACCGCCAGACAGTGACGTTGGTTGAAGTGGCGAAGTTTCTCAAGAACGCGAAGGACTACGTCGGCGACAACTGTCGCTTGGCTCAGTGGCTCCGCGCCATCGACACGTTGAATCGCGAAGCCGATTTCAGTGAATTTGCGAACGATCCCGTGTTCAAAGTCTTGCAAAACGAGGTGAAATTATGTAATTTCAGTTCGAGGTATCTTATGACTGTAGACATGAGCGATTTCGACCGGGCTGTAGCCGAGTATTCGACGAAAATGGATATTGCGAAGAAAATGCTTGAAAATAAAGAGCCTCTTCAAAAGATTGTTTCTTATACGGGACTTCCGGAAGCTAAAATTCGCAACTTGAAGTAAATCTTTAAACAAATGTGGCGGTCGAAAGGCCGCCGATTCCATATATGGCGTGCGGAGCAGGCTGAGCCGTGGCTAGAGTTAGGGGGACCCCTCCCCCTCCTAAAAACAATCGTCATTTTGCAATCAGTTGATTGCACGCATTAGACATTTCTTGTTTTATCTTTTGCCAAGAATTAAGGAAATTGCGAAAAATGACAAGACCGCCCACTTTACAACATTTACACCACAGACACTTTACAAACGCAACTAATTGTTGTATATTTAGAGGTATGAGTACCGTGGTAACAAACATACGAATCGACAAAGAGCTCAAGGCTCAGGCAACCGAACTGTTCAACGACTTGGGTTTGACACTTTCCCAAGCGTTTACGGTATTCCTGAAGCAAGCCATTCTGCACCACGGCCTGCCTTTTGCCGTAACAAGACCTCCGTCCAAAGAACTCCTCGAAGCCATCAAGGAAGGCGAAGAACTCGCCCACGATCCTAATGCAAAAACTTATGCTTCACCGCAGGAGCTATGGGACGAACTTGGCATATGACAAATCCATATAAATACACTGTTCGAGCAACCAGCCGGTTTAAGAAATCAGTCAAGCGATTAACAAAGCGCAGAAAAGATTCCCAAAAACTAAAAGATGTAGTTGAAATTCTCGCAAAAGGGGAATCCCTTGCGGATTCTTATAAAGACCATCCCCTTGTCGGAAAATGGATTGGCCATAGGGAATTACATATTGAATCGGACTGGTTGTTAATCTACAAAATCGAAGAAAACATTCTTATTCTAGAGCTTGTAGATACGGGAACTCACGCCGATTTATTCGGGAAATAATTACCGCACGCACCTTACGGAAAACCCGAAGGTCTTGGGTTTGGACATGTAACCAAATGCCATGGATTTGCTGGTGAGGTACCACACGCGGGCAGAGCCGGGGACAACGCCTTCGGAGGCGTCGTCGGAACTCCAGAAGAAGGCGAATTTGGCGGTGTTGCCGTAGGTTTCGTCGTCGAAACGGTTGCCGGCGGGCATGGCCGAGAACTTGAGAGTATCGTTGCCGTTGGTGTCGCCCGACCAGCCGTAATCGGCCTTGATCAAGTAACCCGCGTTAAAGTCGGCACCAGCCGCAGTCCAGAGGCTTTCAAAATCGGCGTGAGTCGGCAAGCGGAACCCGGCGGGGCATGCCTTTTTGGCCGCGTCCCAAGTGTAGAGCCTGCCGTAAACCATGCACTGGTCGTCATCATCTTTGTAGCAGAAACTGCCTTCGGTTTTGTAATTCAGGTTATCGCCCAGCCATTCGAGGCCGGCAATTTTCACCGTGCGGTACGTCTGCTTGTCGCGCGGGTCCTTGAACTCGTTTTTCTTTTTGGATTTAGGTGCCGCCGAGGCATAGGCTACAAGCAAACTTACAAATAAGGCAAGCCAAAACTTCATGGCCCAAAAATAACTAATTTTCTATTTTCTGAAAAAAACGGAGTCTTATGTCTATATCTAAAACTATCGCCGCATTCCTTTGCGCAGCAGCCTTCTGCTTTGCCGCCAACGATTCGACCGCAAAGTCCCAATCTACCGCAAAAACCCAGGCTCCCGCTCAGGCGAGCGCAATTTCGCAAGAAGAAATGCTGATTTTCAAGACTCTATTACAAACTCCGCTTTTCAAGGACAACTTTGTACAGTCTTGCACGGTGCAATCCACGGAATGGCTCGGAGCAAGTCAGGCCGACAAGACCTGCAGTTGCGCATTCGACCGCCTGACAAAAGACAGCAAGTTCATCAATCGGATTCTGGGATCGATGAACAGCGAAAACATCGACTTTCAAAAATGGGGATTCGACTTTATCGAGCCGTGCATTCCCGAAAGCTACCCCACCGAAACGGGCAACGCCTTCGTAAAGGAATGTCTGAAGGCCGGCGATGTGGGCAGGGCGACCTGCGAATGCGTGCTGAACTCGATCAAGAAAGATTACAGCGTGCACGACCTGATGAAAACCGCTTTCGAGGACCAGAAAAAGCTGGAAGTCGACCTGATGCTCAAAACGGCGCAGTGTCTTTCGAAATAATTCGGGGAATACCCCTATAAAAAACTAACGGCATCCCCCCCAAGGGATGCCGTAGTTGGTGTTTGGGATGTTTGGTTTCGTATCCATAAGATAGATTTGTACCGGGTCAAAAGGTATGGGTTAGGGGAACAAAGCGTTGTTGTATTTTACAACGCAAAGTGATAAAAATGTATCAAATGTGATTTGAGGGTTCGCCATGGTTTCAAAAAGAGCCAAAATAGCGTTATTTTTTGAAAAAACGGCATGTTTTTATTAAACACGGGGGGTGGATTTTGCCGTTTTTGGAGTGTTTTTGGGGCATTTTTGGCGTTGGCACGGCCTTTGCATATATATGGCGGTAAAAAAGAGAGGAAATTATGTCCGATTTCAATAACGATGCAGAAAAGGTGTTGGCGAAGGCGCAGAGCTTGCGCGACCGTTGCTCGCATTCCTACCTGGGTGCGGCGCATTTGGCGGTGGGGCTTGTCGAAGGCCCAGATGCCACCTTGAAAAAACTCTACAAGTCCAAAGGCGCGAAGACGAATGAGCTCCGCGGCAAGCTGGAGCCGTTTGTGCAGAAGATTCCGCGCATGGAAGGCGTGAACCCCGACGTGGAACCCGATAACGACTTGAACCGCATTTTGCGTGCCTCGGTGCAGGCGGCGCGTCAGGTGAACCGTATGGTGACCCCGGGCGACATGCTCGTGGCCCTCATGAAGTTCTCGGGCGACCGTGGCCTTGCGAAGGTGTTCGAAGATGCGCTGGGCAGCGTAGAAGTTGTGGAAACCTGGCTGTCGGACCCGTTTGCGGGTGCTGCCAACGCCGAAGAACAATCTCCCTTGAAACTCTACGGCCGCGAGCTGGTGGAAATGGCTGCCGACGGAAAGCTTTCGCCGGTGATTGGCCGTGAAGAAGAAATCCGCCGCGTCATCTTGATCCTTAGCCGAAAGACGAAAAACAACCCGTGCCTGGTGGGTGAACCTGGCGTGGGTAAGACCGCTATTGTCGAAGGGCTCGCTGAGCGAATCTATCGCGGCGATGTGCCTGACGCTCTGAAGGGCAAGAAGTTGTTTGCGCTGGATTTGTCCGCCCTGATGGCGGGCGCCAAGTATCGTGGAGATTTCGAGGAACGTTTGAAAGCTGTGCTGGACGCTCTTGAAGAAGACGGCAACACGCTCCTGTTTATCGATGAAATCCACACCATCGTGGGTGCGGGCAAGACCGAAGGCTCCATGGACTTGGGCAACATGCTCAAGCCGAAACTGGCCCGTGGTGAACTGCACTGCATCGGTGCGACCACCACGCAGGAATACCGCAAGTACATCGAGAAGGATTCCGCGTTGGAACGCCGTTTCCAGCCTGTGCAGGTCGACGAGCCGAGCGAAGAAGAATCGATTTCTATTCTCCGTGGCATCAAGGACGGATTCGATGCGCACCACGGCGTGCGTCTGCACGATAACGCACTCGTGGCTGCCGTGAAACTTTCGAACCGCTACATCAGTGACCGTTTCTTGCCGGACAAGGCTATTGACCTGATTGACGAGGCCGCAAGCCTTGTGAAGACGCAGATGGATACGGTGCCGGAAGCTTTGGACACCTTGCAGCGTAAGGAACTCCAGATGAAAATCGAGGAGCAGGCCTTGGCGAAGGAAACCGACGACACCAGCGTAAAGCGCCTGAAAGAGTTGCGCGAAGAACTCGCAACGACTGATGCGGCTGTAAAGCTGATGCAGGACCGCTGGCAGGAGAGGCGCGCGAAGAACGCCGAACTCCAGGGTCTGAAGAAATCCTTGCAGCAGGCAAAGGACGAGATGGAGCAGGCCGAAGCCCGCTACGACTTGAACCGCGCCGCCGAACTCAAGTACAACAAGATTGTGAACCTTGAAAAGGAAATCGCCGCGAAGACGGAAGAAATCAGAAAGTCCGCCAGCGATGGCGACTTGAGCGAAGAGGTGACCGAAGAGACGATTGCCCTCGTGGTGAGCCGTTGGACCGGAATTCCGGTGACCAAGCTTTGCGAAGGTGAAAAGGCCAAGTTGTTACACTTGGACGAACGCCTGCATGCCCGCGTGATTGGCCAGGACGAAGCCGTGGAAGCGGTTTCTGAAGCTATCTTGCGTAACCGTAGTGGCCTTAGCCGCGAAAATGCGCCGATTGGTAGCTTCTTGTTCCTCGGCCCCACAGGTGTGGGCAAGACGGAACTGGCCCGTGCACTTTCGACCGAACTGTTCGATAGCGAAGCGGCACTTGTGCGTATCGACATGAGCGAATACATGGAAAAGTACAGCGTGAGCCGCTTGATTGGTGCGCCTCCGGGATACGTGGGCTACGAAGAGGGTGGCCAGCTGACCGAAGCCGTGCGTACGCATCCGTACTGCGTGATTCTGCTCGACGAAATCGAGAAGGCTCACCCCGACGTGTTCAACACGCTGTTGCAGGTACTTGACGACGGTCGTCTGACCGATGGCAAGGGCCGTACCGTGAACTTCAAGAACACCTTGATTCTGATGACGTCGAACCTGGGTGCCGCTCATTTCCAGAACCGCGCGGGCGATGCAAAGCCTGTGACCTTGAAGGAAATTGAGCCGGAACTCCGTGGCTTCTTCCGTCCGGAATTCTTGAACCGCTTGGATGAAGTGCTGGTGTTCCAGAGCCTCACGAAGCCGCAGATTAAGGACATCGTGAAACTCAAATTCAAGGGACTCGCCGAACGCGCTGCCCGTCAGGATTTGCAGCTCACGCTGACCGACAAGGCTCTCGAAGCGATTGCCGATGGGGCCTACCAGCCGGAATTCGGTGCACGTCCGATCCAGCGTTACCTGGAACGGAACGTGGAACGCCCGCTGAGCCACGCCATTCTCGCTGGCGACGTGAGTGCGGCAAAGCCGGTAACCATCGACTACGACGGAAATGCATTCACTGTAAAGTAATATTCTCCAATCATCCCTCCCAAACAAAAATGACCCGCATCTTGAACGATGCAGGTCATTTTTAATGTCTTTTGATTAGCGTTTTATTTGGCGGACATGATTTTTGCAACTTCGTCATGAATCAGGCCATTCGAAGCCATACTCGTGTAGCCTTCATAAATGGGGGCTACAGGCTTGCCACTTGCGTCAAAAAGTTCGGTCTTACCGTCGATGGTGCTGAACTTGCCGCCCGCCTCCTTGAACAGGAGCGGATACGGAGCGATGTCCCACAGCGAAACCACAGGGTCGATCATAAGTTCTGCACGGCCGGCGGCCACCAGGTAGTAGCCGTAGCAGTCGCCCCAGCCGCGGTGCAGCTTGGCTGCCCGACGTACGGCCGCATACTTTTCGCCGTAGCCCGCCGTTTCCATCGTATTCACGGTACCCGAAAGCACCAAGGAATCCGAAAGTTTGGCAACCTTGGAGCAACTGATTCCACGGCCGTCTAAAAATGCACCGCCATCCTTCACCGCCCAGACCGCCGTGTTCATAGCGGGAATGCGAATGAGGCTTGCAAGTGGCGTGCCCTTCTTGTACAAGGCAATGAGTGTACCGAACAGAGGAACGCCATGAATAAAGGCCTTGGTACCGTCAATGGGATCAATCACCCACTGGTATTCGGCATCAGGATTTTCGATGCCGAATTCTTCGCCAATCACGCCGAAACCCGGAGTTTCTTTTTCCCAGAACTTGCGGGCAATTTCTTCGGTGCTCTTGTCGGCGACAGTGACAGGCGTGTTATCCTTTTTCCATTCCACGCCGACACTCGCCTGAAAATACTTCATGATATTTTCTTGGGCAAGGTCCGCGGCCTTGAGGGCAATCTTCAAAAGCTCTTGATTTTCAGCAGTCGCTGCCATAACACCTCCGGCGATTAATTTTCCGCCTTCCACTTTTTGACGAGGCTGACCAGGAGTTCGTTTTCTTCGCGCTTGCCGAGAGTCACGCGGATGTGTTCAGGCAAACCAAAGCTTGTGAGGCCGCGAACAATCATGCCGTTCTGTTCGAGGAACAGCACCAAGTCCTTCGCCTTCGTACCAATGTGTACGCAAATGAAGTTGCCCTGGGTCGGCAGCACCTTGAAGCCGAGCGATTCAAATTCCGGAGTCAGATACTTGATACCTTCGACGTTGAGTTCGAGAGTCTTCTTGACGTGTTCCTTGTCGGAAAGAGCGGCGATTGCAGCCACTTGGGCAGCCTGGTTCACATCGAAGGGCGGCTTGATTTTCCACATGGCCTTAATCACTTCGGCATTCGCCATGGCGTAACCAATGCGGAGGCCTGCGAGACCGTAAATCTTGCTGAAAGTACGGTTGATAAACAGATTCTTGTACTTGTCGAGCATGTCGAGAAGCACCGGGTAATCTTCGGCGGTTGCAAATTCGGAATAGGCCTGGTCAAGGAACACAAGCACATTGCTCGGCACCTTTTCCAAGAATTCAAGAATTTCAGACTTGTTATAGTAAACGCCAGTCGGATTGTTCGGGCTGCAGATAAAGACCACGCGAGTCTTGTCGTTGATGGCCTTCAGAAGTTCCGAAAGCGGAGTCTTTTGGTCGCCCACGCCGACACCGATAAAGTCGGCGCCGTTCGAAAGGGTGGTAAACTTATAGACCGAGAACGTCGGAGTAATACCCACGCAATTGTCACCCTGACGGATGAAGGCCTTGCCCACCATGTCGATGATTTCGTCGGAACCGTTACCGATAACAATCTGGTTGGCGTTTACGCCGTAAAAATCAGCGATGGCATTAATCAGCTTGGGAGCATCACCGCGCGGGTACAAGTGCAAAGCGTCCGCGATTTCGTGGTAGGCTTCGACCGCCTTCGGGGAAGCACCGAGCGGGTTTTCATTCGAAGCCAATTTAACGACATTCGTAAGCCCGTACTTCGCACGGATTTCATCCATGGATTTGCCGGGAACGTAATCAGAAAGTTTAGAAAGCTCTGGACGCGGATCAATCATGATATCCTCTTCTTTTTTGCGCCTAAAATTTAGCTAAATTGAGGCTCATGAAAATCCCCCATTTCATTATTTTTGTGTTAATAAGCCTTTGCGTCCAAAATGTTTTCGCCTTGGACCGTATTTGGAACATGCGCTACACCTTCGGCCCCGAAGCCCGTCCCTCGCCTAAGTTCGCTGCCGGCGTAGGCCTCCGTTCTGACTTTGGCGATAACGTGCTCTTCCCCATCAATATTATGGGAGCCTTGAGCAAAGAATGGGAACTTGGCGCCAAGGTTGACATGTACACCTACAATAAGCTGGACAACATGGAAGCCTCCATTGACCTGGGTGGCAGATACCGTATGGGCGCAGGTCGTTTTATCGAAATTGACGGTTATTTCGGGCTAAACCGCAACAATGGAAGTGCCGTGGTATTGACCTACGGTAAGGATGTCTACATTGCAAGCAACTTCTCCAACTTCTACGAAGCTCGCGCCGGCTTTTTGGAAGGCGTTACCGGAGAAGATGGCTATGTAAAATTCTCATTGGGAACCTCCCCCACCCTCCACTTCGGCCGTAGCTTCTTGTGCCTCATCGAAATCACCTCTAGCGGAAGTGCAGGCCATTTAAGAGACGACTTCATGGTGGACATTATTCCCAAGATGGAAGCCGCCTTTGGTGCAACTCGCGTGCGAGTAGAATTCGATATCGGCATCATGCAAGAAGACAACAATGATCAAAAGAGCATCGCCCTCTACGTGATAACGGCGCTGTAATTACCTTAACATCGTATTGACCAGCATTGTATCGGAACGAAAGATAATATCAATCGTTCCTTTTTCAGCTGTATTCAAATAGGGAATCTCCAAAGAATCCAGTCTTTGAATCACCTGTTTACTCGGGTGCCTAAATCGATTTTTACGGCCACTTGAAACAATCGCCAACTTCGGGTCTACCCTTTTCAAAAAGCTCCTTCCGCTTGAAGTTTTCGAACCATGATGCCCCAGCTTCAGCACATCGCTCTGCAAATAAGCATTCGTTTTCATGATTTCCTTTTCACCCTGTACCGTCAGATCCCCCGTCAGCAGGGCGGAATGTCCCAGGCCCTTTGCCCGGAAGGTAATACTCTGGGTATTTGCATCTATGCAACGTCTCGTTTCGGGGTGAACAACACTGATTTCAAAAAGCCGTTCCCTGTATAAAAAGCCGCGATGGATATCCCGAATCAAGATGTTACGTCGGTACGCTTCGGCAATAATCTTCTGCCAATTTTCCTTTTCGTCAATTCTTGCGCAATCGGTAATCCAAAGTTCCTTGACCGGAAACGTCTTGATTATTGAATAAGCCCCACCAAAATGGTCTTGATCGGCATGGGTAACGATTAAGGCATCAAGGCTAGACACCCCTATATGGTGCAAATACGGAACCACAATGTCTTTTCCGGAATCCTGCCGTTTCGTATCGCCGGCATCCACCAAAATGTGCGCTCCCGAAGGCGTAGTAATCAAGTGGCTATCCCCTTGTCCCACATCAATGGTGGTCATTTTCCAGCTAGGCTTTATTACCGCACCATACCCCTTATAGGCAAAGATTGCCGCAAACAGCAACATACAGCACAACGAAAAGCGCCTGGCAATGCGGTTCTTGGCAAAAATTGGAAACACCACTATCAAGAAACCTCCCAGCAAAAGTACCCACGGATCAAATGGACCTACTGTAACGGAAGCTTGCGAAGAAGCCGACAGCAACCGCGTCAACAAGGAGGCAAGCCTTAAAAAGAACCGCGCCGCATAGCAAAAATGTTCCCGCAGAAAATCCAATGGCGAAAGAAGCGCAAACAGCCCCGCCTGCATTCCCATCGAAATTGCAGGCACCACCACGATGTTACCAAGCCATGCAAATGGCGAAAGCGTCTTGAAATGGTGAATCAAGAAAGGCGATGTGGAAAGCGTGGCACACAAGGTCACATAAGTCGGTTCCACCACTAGCGATTGCAAGCGAGCCAACCACTTGTTCTTCTGAATTTCTTCAGGCAACTGCTTTAGGGGGTTCCAAAAGCCGCCAATCAAAATTCCCATGGTAGCCGCCACCGAAAGCTGAAACCCCGGATTCCAAATAACCGACGGCTCAGGAATCACAATGAACAAAAGCGCAACGCCCAAACTGTTCAAGGTATTTGCCGGCCTTTGGAACAACGCTCCTACCTGCGGCACGGCGAACATAAGCACCGCCCGCCTTACGGCCGGCGAGCCTCCCGTCACCGGAATGTACAGGAACAACAAAACGATTGCCAAAATTCGCACCACCCGGTGCGGGAGCCCCGTCGCCTTCAGGAATATCATCAACATTCCAGCCAAGAGCACCACATGAAAGCCGCTAATGGCTAGCACATGCACAAGTCCCGAACGCTGAAAGTCGCTTCGCAATGCATCGGGAATTCCACTTCTATCTCCCGCCAAGAGCCCAAGCAACAACCCCGTCTCCGAAGGGTCCAAATATTCGCTAAATCGCGACCCGATCCATTTGCGGAACTGAAAAAAGCTTCGCTCCGGTACCCATGTTTCACCGTAAACCGTCCAATGAATAAATTTTCCATAAGCCACAAGCCCCTGGGACTTAAGCCACCCCTGGGTATCAAAAGTCCCCGGCACCATAGGCAACAAGACCGGATAGAAAGACGCCTCGTAGCAAAGAGAATCGCCCGGCATGGGGTATCGCGGCAAATTTCGCTTTTCCGTCAAACGTATCCTGGAAGCAGCCAAAGGTTCCCCCGCCAAGGACTGCATCGACCTAATCACAACGGCCACGCCGCTTTTCTTGTGCTGAGAACTTTCTACAATTCCGCACGCTTCTACTGCAGGCGGATTTTCTACGGCAATTTCCCTCGAATATTCATGTATTACAATTCCCAAAACAAGGCTAACCAGCACCACCCACTGCAAAGCCCGTTGAAACACATGAGTACATAGCGCCAAGACAGGCAAGAGAACGTAAGCATATGCCGGTTCATCTAAACACGCAACAGTCCCAATTACCACTATGGCGCTCAACAACGCAGGTTTTCCCATGAGCGGGGTGAGAAGGTTTTGCAAATCGGTCGAATTTTTATTTTTTTTACTAGATTTCATAGTTATGAAGCCTTAAAAAGAGTCCCTATTCTATACACGCTTTTTTTGGCACTTCGGAGCTCGTTTTTATGAAAATTTTTTGTAAAAAAATTTGTGTACTGTTTTTTTTGAATATTGTCCTATTCTTTGCAGGCTGTGCAGAGGATGATTCCACAGAATACACCCTTTATCCCGACAACACCAACCTTTATTTTCGCAAGCTATTCCCCAACGATCAGGCGCAAAACGATTCTGCAGCCGCCTATCTCGCCCACGGCATTACACTAATAGTTCACCCTCAGGCCACCTATCAGTTGTCTTTTGATGTAGACCCTAATTTTGAAGCCCCCACGTTACAACTCTTTAGACTGGTATTGAGCGAAGACCAAACAGAATGGTACCCATACAAA
>Ga0256406_1005359_pt1 | contig 13796 bp, 14 predicted proteins | sample RumenRJG_03DNA_FD_185986 | JGI IMG/M metagenome (GOLD analysis project Ga0256406, IMG submission 185986) | Bovine rumen microbial communities from Lethbridge, Alberta, Canada - RJG_03 | ecosystem: Host-associated > Mammals > Digestive system > Stomach > Rumen | place: Canada: Alberta | collected...
AACTAACTGATGTAATTCATTAATTAGTTAAGATAGGGATTGATGATTATCAATCCCCTTTTTTGTAGTTATTAGATAAGTATTTTGTTATTATTATATATGTATGAATTACTTATTAAGTGTAGTAATAGGTTACTTATTAGGAATCATTAATCCTGCTTATATTTTAGGCAAGATAAAGGGTGTTGATATCAGACAACACGGCAGTAATAATGCTGGCGCTAGTAATGCCAAGATTTTATTTGGCTGGGGCGCAGGTGTTCTTATTGCGTTCATTGATATTCTTAAATCTTTTTTAGCATTTTATCTATGTAAGAAATTATTTGTTGAAGACATCTATGCTTATTTAGGTTCTTTTGGCACAATTATGGGACATATCTTTCCTTTCTATTTAGGATTTAAAGCAGGTAAAGGTTATGCTTCATATATCGGTATGCTTCTTGCGATTGATTATCGTTTAGCTCTAGTGATGATGTTATGGTGTATTGTTGTTACATATACTAGTAACTATATTGTTTTATCAACTATATCAACTGTTATTATTGTTCCGATTTATTTATATTTAAAAGGTGTTGAATTAAATATTATTTTAGTTTTAATTGTTATTGCTATTGTAATGATTTATAAACATCGTATTAATATTGTTCGAATTATTAATCACGAAGAAATCGGTTTTAGAAAAAAATAGGAAAATTCACTTTAAGTTCACATTTCATTATTTATAATTACTTCAGTTGTATTAATGTTATTTTTTTATATTTAAAGTAAAATAATATTAATAAATGGGAGATTTGTTATGGATAATGATTTTTTAAATGCTAATGGGGTTGTTGAACAAACATGTTCAGTTTGTGGTGAACAGTTAACTAAATTTGGCAGTAAACAACTCAAAGATGGTATCTTATGTCGTAATTGTGCGAAATTAGCATCTGAATGGTTAACTGATGAAGACTATTTAAATATGAGTATTGAAGATATGAAGAATCATTTACAATATCGTAAGGATAATAGTGAAAAAGTTAAGGCATTCAAGGCTAGTAAAGTAATTGAGGGAAAATATAGTTTATATATTGATGATGATAATAAGCAATTTCTTTTCAGTAAACGTAAGGATTTAATCAAGGATAATCCTGATGTTATTGATTATGCTGATCTAAAAGAAATTTCTGTTTATGAACAACAATATCTTAAAGAAAAAACATTTGATATTTTCTTTTCGGCTGAATTAGGAAATAAACAATTAAGTCACTTGGATTTAAGAGTAAATGAATTCCCTGGTTTAGATAGAGATACTAAAGAATTTAAAGAAGCTAGTGAAATTGCTTTAGCTTATTTAGATGCATTAGTAGCTCAAGATGATCTTGAACTAGAACTTGAAGAAGATTAAGGAGGTAGTAATGAGTAATAGACCTAGAGGTAGAAAAAAGCATCTTGTTGATGGCAAGGTTGCAAAGATAGTTAAAAAAGAAGAACTTGAAATTGAACAAGTTGGTGAAAGTAGTGGATTAGTTAAAAGATTAATCAGAAGATTTAAAAAAGAAAGTAAGGATGTGGAAAATGGCTAAGAAGGAAAAGAAATTCAGTTTATTAAAACTCTTGCTATTTGTTTTAGTATGTATTTTATTATTCTTTTTAGTAACTACTTTATTTAATACTAAAAATACTAATACTACTCCTGAAGTAGATAATACTGTTGATAATGGCGATAATAACGATAATAATCAGGAAAGTGGTGATAATACTACTAGAGATCGTTATGGTTTTTATAATGGCTATGGTAATTCATATTCTAGTTCCTGGAAGCTTGCAAGCAATGTTGGAAAATTAGATACAAATGTAGCTAATAATGTCAGAGCTAAAAGAACTAAAATTTTAGGTAATAACCAGGATGTTATGACTATTTTGGTTTATATGTGTGGATCAGATTTAGAATCACAAGCAGCCATGGGTGTCTATGATCTACAAGAAATGGCTCAGGCTAATATTTCTAAGAATATTAATTTGATTGTCTATACAGGTGGTACTACTAAGTGGCATACAAGTGATATTTCAACTAGATATAATCAGATCTATCAGGTACATAGTGGTGGTTTACAAAGATTAGTTGAAAATGCAGGTACTGGTTCTATGGTAGATCCAGAAACATTAGTTAGTTTTATTGAATGGGGTGTAGATAATTTTGAAGCTAATCGTTATGCTTTGATTATGTGGGACCATGGTGGTGGTTCTGTCAGTGGTTATGGTCATGATGAGAAATATCCTAATTTAGGTTCAATGGATTTAGCTGAAATTGATGAAGCATTAACAGAGGCTGATGTGCAATTTGATTTCATTGGCTTTGATGCTTGTTTAATGGCAAATACTGAAACAGCATTGATGGTTGCTGAACATGCTGATTATCTGATTGCTTCAGAAGAATCAGAACCAGGTATTGGTTGGTATTATACTGATTGGTTAAATGCTTTATCTAAGAATACATCAATGCCAACAATTGAAATTGGTAAAAATATTGCAGATAGCTTTGTAAATATGTGTAAAGCTAAGACTCCACAACAAAGTGCTACTTTATCAGTTATTGACTTAGCGGAAGTTCAAGATATTTTACCTGCTAAATTATCTGCTTTCTCTAGATCAGCAACAAATATGTTAGCTGGAAATCAATTTAAAACAATTGCTAATGCTAGAAGTGCTTCTAGAGAATTTGCAGCTAATCAATATCTTGATTTAGTTGACTTAGTTGATTTAGCAAGTGGTGTTGGTACTCCTGAAGCTAAGGATTTAGTTAATGCTTTAATGAGTTGTGTTAAATACAATAACACCAGTAGAGATATGGCTAATTCTTATGGTTTATCTATTTACTTCCCATATCGTAATAAAAAATATATCAATACTGTTTTAAATACTTATAACAAGATGGATATGAATCCAGAATATATGGAATGTGTTAGAAACTTTGCTCAATATGCAACTGCTGGACAGGTTTCTAGTGGTGGTAGCCATAATGCTTATCAATCATATAATAACTACAATACTGATAGTTATTATTCAAATCAAAGCAGTGCAGAATTAATTATTGATCTATTAGATTTATTCATTAATGGTTCTTATTCAAATAATAATTCTTATTCATCATATTATGGTAGTGCATTAGATTTATTATTTGGTGGTAGAAGTTTAGATCGTAATGTTGCTGAATATATTGCTAATAATCACTTTGATGCTGATTTAACATTTAAAGATGGAAAGATTGCTATTAGTGATGAACAATGGTCATTAATTGATCTATTAAAATTAAATGCCTTTATTGATGATGGTAGTGGCTATATTGATTTAGGTAAAGACAATGTCTTTGAAATAGATGATAATGGTAATCTATTAGCTGTTAACGATTTAACATGGCTAGCAGCTTCTAATGATAATACTAATTGGCAAGTTATCCCATACTATTTCTTATATCAGATTGAAGATGGTGATAATTTAATCAGCTATGGTAGGGTACCGGTATTATTGAATGATAAATATGCTAACTTGATTGTCTATATTGATGATGAATCTATGGAAGTAGTTGGTGCAACATATGATTATAAAGATGAATCTGATGTCGTTGCGAAAAATCTAACTGAACTTGCTGAAGGTGATGTAATAGAATTTGTATGCGACTATTATGATTATGATGGTAATTACACTGCTTCTTATAAATTAGGTGATAAGTTAACTATAACTGATAATATCTATCTTGGTGATGTTGATATATCTGATTATAAATATCTTGCATCATATGAATTAGTAGATATTTACCAACAATCATATTGGACAACAACAATGAATTAATAATAAACGGGAACTAATAAGTTCCCGTTAATTTATTATAGCTTTGCGATATTCTAATGGTGTACATCCATATTCCCTTAAAAACAATCTTGAGAAATAGCTTTGTTCATTAAAACCACAATCAAAGGCAATCTGTGAAATACTCTTATCACTATTTCTTAAATGTTCTCTACTTTTTTCTAAACGATAATTATTAAGATAATTGATAGGTGATTGATCTGTATATTGTTTAAATAATTTTGAACATTGACTTCTTGAAATATTAACTACTCCAGCTATATCATCTAAGCCAATTTCATTTTGATAATTATTTTCGATATAGTCTAACATGCTTTGTTGTAAAGAAGCATTAAACGATGGTTTAGGATGTTTTTTATCACGATTAAGATATCCAATATATATTTGTTTTAATATCTGATGAACTATTGAAATAACTTCTAATTCATAACCCTGATCTTTTTCTTTTAATATTTTTTCTAAATTATCAATTTGTTTTTCAATTATGGATGCACTTGAATCATCACCAATAAATCTTAGATGTCCAAATGTTTTATCTTCAAACATTTCCTTTAAACAATTCTCATATACGATATTGTTGCTTGTGATAAGATTTCTTCCAATAATTAAGACAGTTTGATTACTGCCGCTATTATCACATTCAATCAGATGATGTAATTGCTTCTGGTTGATAAAGCAGATATCACCTTTTTGTAGAGAAAAGACATCACTTCCTGTATTACACATGAGATTTCCTTTTTTAACACAGATCAGTTCTATATCATCATGTGAATGAGCTTGAGAATTGTGATAATTATGATGTTTGATACATTCATCATTTATGTATATTGGTAATTCTAAATTCTTATAGATATTTTCTTCCATAATTGTCCTCTTTTAATAGTATTGTACAATATTGTATTAATAAATAGCTTAAAAATAGTTAAAAATAGTATAGTTGTGGAATATTGTACTAAAAATGTAGAAAAATGTTCTATTTATAGACAGATATTATATATAAAATTAAGACATACAAGGAGAAAATATAATATGTCATTAATTAACAAAGAATTAAACGAATTTAAATTACAAGCTTATCAAAACGAAGAATTCAAAACAGTTACAAAAGAAGATTTAATGGGTAAATGGTCTGTATTATTCTTTTATCCAGCTGATTTTACTTTTGTATGTCCTACTGAATTAGAAGATTTACAAAATAATTACGCTAAATTTAAAGAAGTTGGTTGTGAAATATATTCTGTATCAACTGATACTCATTTCACACATAAAGCATGGCATGATAACTCAGATAGAATTTCTAAATTAGAATATCCAATGCTTGCTGACCCAACTCATGCATTATCTAGAGATTTAGAAGTATTAATAGAAGAAGATGGTTTAGCAGAAAGAGGAACTTTCATCATTAATCCTGAATGTAAAGTTGTTGCATATGAAGTTAACTCAGGTAATGTTGGTAGAAATGCTGATGAACTATTTAGAAAACTTCAAGCATGTCAGTTTGTTGCTGAACATGGTGATCAAGTTTGTCCAGCAAAATGGCAACCAGGCGCTGAAACATTAAAACCTAGTTTAGATTTAGTTGGAGAACTATAAAATGAGCGAGGTTTTAAATAACCTCTATGATGTAGTAATTGTCGGTGGTGGACCTGCAGGGTTAACTGCCGGCATTTATTTAGCAAGAGCATGTTATAGAGTATTGATAATTGAAAAAGAAAAGTTTGGTGGTCAGATTACCATTACTTCTGAAGTTGTTAATTATCCTGGAGTAGAAAAAACCAGTGGTAAAGAATTGACTGATCATATGCGTAAGCAGGCTGAAAACTTTGGTGCTGAATTTTTACTTGCTGAAGTTAAGGATATTGATAATTCCAGTGATATTAAAAAGGTTATAACAAGTAAAGGAACTTTTGATTGTTTTGGTATCATAATCGCGACCGGTGCCCATCCTCGAATGATTGGCTTTAAGGGTGAAAGTGAATTCAAGGGTCATGGTGTTGCTTATTGTGCAACCTGTGATGGTGAATTCTTTACTGGTAAAGAAGTATTTGTTATAGGCGGTGGCTTTGCTGCTGCTGAAGAAAGTGTATTTTTAACTAAATATGCAAAGCATGTAACAGTACTTGTTAGAGAAGATGATTTTACTTGCGCAAAGGCCACTGCTGATGAAACTAAAAATCATGAAAAGATAAGTGTTCTATATAATACTGAAGTCGAAGAAGTAAGTGGTGATTCTGTATTAAGACAAATAAGATATCGAAACAACAAAACTAACGAAGTTACAACATATACTGCTGAAAACAATGATACATTTGGTGTATTTGTATTTGCAGGATATGAACCTAGTACTGATTTTATTGCGCAATATGTAGAACTAGATCCACACGGTTATGTTATAACTGATAAACAACAAAAAACTAATGTTGATGGTATCTATGCAGCAGGTGATGTTTGTATTAAAAATCTAAGACAAGTAGTTACTGCTGTAGGTGAAGCAGCCTTAGCAGCTACAGAATTAGAAAAATATTGTACAGCTATTTCTAAGAAATTAAATATCTTACCTGATAGAGATTTAAAGAAAGCAGATACAAGTAAAGAAGTTGAAGTAAATAAGAGTGAAACTAATAATGATTTATTTGATGCTGATATCATTAATCAACTTAATACGGTATTTTCTAAAATGGAAAATCCATTAATACTCAAATTATATTTAGATGATAGACCAGTGTCTTTAGAACTAAAAGAATATATGAGTAAGATGGCTGAATTAAGTGAAAAGATATCTATAGAAATAGTTGATGGTGATGAAAAAGAAAAACCTTGTGTAAGAGTATGTGATTCTAATGGCAAACAGACAGGCTTAGCTTTCCATGGTACACCAGGTGGTCATGAATTCACATCATTTGTCTTAGGTCTATATAATGCTTCTGGTCATGGTCAAAAGATTGCGGAAGAAACTAGAGAAAGAATAATTGATATTGATAAAAATATAGATTTCAAGATATTAGTTTCATTAACTTGTACAATGTGCCCTGATTTAGTTACAGCAGCACAGCGTATTGCTTCATTAAATGAAAAAGTTAAGACAGATGTATATGATATTAATCACTTTGGTGATTTAAAAGAAAAATATAATGTAATGTCTGTACCTTGCTTTGTGATTAATGAAGATAAAGTTATGTTTGGTAAAAAGAATATTGATGAACTACTGGATATAATTGAAGAATTATAATTGAAAGGACTCATTTGAATTAAATGAGTCTTTTTTATTTTAATAATAAGATTGCTATAATTAATTAGATGAAATATACGTTAAATGAAAGATGGTTAAATATTGAAATCGATTCTTTGTTTGTTAAAACAATTCAAGAATTTTTTGATAATTATATTCCTTCTAAAAAGGTTCAACATCTATTGATTCAAAATAAGAATATATTATTAGATGGTAATCCAGTTAAAAGAGAAGATTATATTGTTGGTTTAAATTTAAATATAAATATATATCCTGAAGATTATGATTATCTTAAATTAGATTATCAATTAGATGTTGTATATGAAGATGAAATTATTTTAGTAGTAAATAAACCAAAAGATTTATTAGTTCATAGTGATGGTAATAATGAACTTACTTTGACTAAGATGGTTGAATCATATTATGTAGATAAACCATATATATCAGCTTTACCAATTCATCGTTTAGATAAGCAAACTACTGGTCTAGTTGTTTTTTCTAAATCAATTGTTTTTCAACCATTATTAGATAAATTATTGAATGAAAAAAAGATAAGAAGAAATTATTATGCTTTTGTTAAGGGAAAAATGGAAGTGGGTAATACTTTAACTATTGATAAGGCTATTGGTAAAGATAGACATAATGCTAATAGATTTGTTGTTTATAAAAATGGTCAGGAAGCTATAACAAAAGTAAAATGTATTGCTGTTAATAAAGCTAGAGATTATTCTGTACTATTATGTAGTTTACAAACAGGTAGATCTCATCAGATCAGAGTTCATTTAAATTCTATTGGCTATCCAATTTTAAATGATGAATTATATGGTAGTAATAGTGATCTATGTATACGTATGGGTTTATGTGGTAAAGAGATTGAAATGTATCATCCACTACTTGAAGATAATTTAATTATTGAAACAGAATTACCTAAAGATTTAGATAGATTATATCAGGAAGCTTTATAGTTTTACTTATATAAATAAACTTATGATAAGGTTGAAATAGATATGAAATATGATGTAGTAATAGTTGCATCTGGTAAAGGTCAGCGAGCAAATCTTGGTTATAATAAAGTCTTCTATAAGATGAAAGATGGAAGAATTGTTTTAGATTGTAGTATTGATTTATTTTTGAATGATGATGATTGTATTAATGTCATTGTTGTATTAAATGAAGATGATTTTGATCAATTAAATAATGATAAAGTTATTAAGGTAAAAGGTGGCAAAGAAAGAAAAGATTCTGTCTATAATGGACTACAAAAAGTTAGTAGTGATTATGTTTTGATACATGATGGCGCTAGACCCTTTTTAAGAAGAGAAACTTTAGATTTAATTAAGAATGAATTAATAGATAATGATGCTGTTTGTTTAGGGCATATGGCAACTAATACTATTAAAGTTATTGAAGATGATTATATTGTTAAGACATTAGATCGTAATAATATCTTTGAGGCTGAAACTCCTCAAGGTTTTAAGAGTGAATTAATTAAAGATTGTTATGAAAAATGTGATGATATTGTTTTTACTGATGATGCTTCTTTAGTTGAATCATTAAACTATAAAGTTAAGGTTGTTTTAAATAAATATGATAATCCCAAACTAACAAAGGAAGATGATTTTATTAATTTATGATTAAGGAAATTATTGTAGTAGAGGGTAAAAATGATAGTAAAAGACTTAAGTCTTTTTTTGATGTTGAAACAATTGAAACTAATGGTTTAGCTTTAAATAGAGAAACAATTGATTTGATTAAACAATTAAATGAAAGTAGAGGAGTTATTCTCTTTCTTGATCCTGATTCTCCAGGAGAGAAGATTAGAAATAGATTAAATCAGGAGATAGCTAATTTAAAAAATGCTTTTATTTTAAAACAGGATGCCAGAACTAGTAAGAAGGTTGGTATCGAACATGCTTCAAAAGAAACATTAGAAGAAGCTTTAAATAATTTAATCAGTTATGGTGAATTTAAAGATAGTATTTCTATTGAAGAATTTTATTTATTAGGATTAAAGGGTAATGATGATTCTAGTATATTAAGAGATAAAGTTTCTAAGCATTTTCATATTGGTAAATGTAATAGTAAGACAATGTTTAAGAGATTAAATATGTTAGGTATAAGCTATGATGATATAGTTAAGGTAATTAAATGATTTCAAATATTAATTATGTTAAAAAAGTGATGGGAGAATTAAGGGCTAAGAAGAAATTTGGTCAGAATTTTCTTATTGATGAAAATATAGTTGATAAGATTGCTAGAAATGCCTGTGATAGTGATTTAAAAACAGTTGAGATAGGTCCTGGCTTAGGCGCTTTGAGTGAACAATTACTTAAATATAGTAAATGTGTTGATGCCTATGAGATTGATAAAGATATGTATGATCTATTAACTGATAATATTCATGATGATAGATTGAATGTTTATTTAGGTGATTTTTTAGATGTTGATTTAGATAAATATACAGAAAGAGTTAATATCTGTGCTAATTTACCATATTATGTTACTACTCCAATTTTATTTAAGATTATTGAATCTAATTTAGATTTTAATAAGATGACAATTATGATTCAAAAAGAAGTTGGGGATAGAATACTTAGTAAAGTTAATGATGAAGATTATGGTGCTTTAAGTATTGAGTGTCAATATTTATTTGAGATAAAAAATGAAATGAATGTTTCAAGAAATGTATTTTATCCTATGCCTAATGTTGATAGTGTTGTTTTATCTTTTATCCCAATTAGAGATAGAGATAGAGAATATGAAAAAGACTTTTTTGATTTTGTGAAGAATTGTTTCCGTTTTAGAAGAAAAACACTCTATAACAATCTTAAGGATTTATATGATAGTAATACGATTGAAAGATTATATGAAGAATTAGATATTGATAATAATATCAGGGCACAGCAAATTGATTTAGATACTTTTATTAAGATGTGGGAAATGGTTAAATAATAATATGAAAGAAAGAGCTTATGCTAAAATTAATCTTTCTCTTGATGTTTTTAATGTCAGAGAAAATGGATATCATGATTTGAAATCAATAATGGTTCCAATTAATTTTTTTGATGATTTATATATTAATAAAAGTGAGAATAATCATTATTACTGTAATCGTAATTTTATTCGTTTTGATGAACATAATTCCATCATTAAGATGATTAATATATTAAAAGATAGATATGATATTAAAGATAATCATAGTATCATCTTAAAAAAGATGATACCTGTTAGAGCAGGGCTGGGTGGTGGTACTGCTGATGCAGCAGCAACTTTAAGATTATTTCAAAGAATGTATAATCTAAATTTATCTAAAGAAGAAATAGCACAAATATGTTTAAGCGTTGGTGCTGATGTTTTATTTAATTATTATAATTATCCAGCTGTTGTATCAGGTATTGGTGATCAATTAGAAAGAATTACAATCAAAGATCAATATTATGCTTTATTAGTTGTACCTAGAGGTGGTGTATCAACAAGAGAGGCTTATGAATTATTAGATATGAATACTTGTGATCATCCTGATATTGATGCCTTAAGATCAGCTTTAGAAAATGGCGATGATATCAATGGCTTATTAGGTAATTCTTTACAACAATCAGCATTTAAATTAAATAAGGAAATTGAGCCAATTATTATTTCTTTAAAGCAAGATGGTTTCGAAAATGTCTTAATGACTGGATCGGGCGCTGGCGTATTTGCGATTAGTAAAGATGAGAGTAAAATTAAAAAGGCTTATGATGACTTATTCGATAGCGACCATTATGTACGATTTACTTCTCTCTTATTGGATTAAAAAAGTATATAATGTATTTATATAAAAAGGAGATTTTTATGAACAATGCAATCATTTTCATTGCTTCAGATGAAGAAAGACAACTAGCTAAGGCGCCATATCTTGGTGGTAACTTATTATTACACGCTGTCAAAGAATTAAGAAAAGTCGAAAATCTCGATAATATTTATGTTATTGGCGCTGATACTGAAGTCCCTGGTTGCATTAGTAGAAATAGCATTAAAGAAGTAATCAGTAAATTTGATAATGAGGGTAAAACTATTATTGCTTCACCTTTATTTCCAGAATTAAATTCTAATAATTATCAGAAATTATTGAATAAGGAAGAAGATGCTGCAACGATTGTTTATGAAGGTGAATTATGTGATACTTTCATGGTTAATAATCAATATTTAAATGATTATAGTCATTTGGAATTTGCGAAAGTTGAAATTAAAAATAAGAAGGTAAAGCGTTTTACTAAAGAAGATGCTGAAAATTCTAAAGTTGAGAATTTAGATGATGTTGTTATCTTCCCGTTAACTTCTTCAATTGAGCTTGTTGATGAAATCTGCAATTATTTAAATATTGATGCTGGTAAAGTTGATGTTAAGCATTTTGCTGATGGTGAAACATTAGTGGAATTAGGTGAGAGTGTTCGTGGTAAAAAATGTTATATCATTCAAAGTACCTGCAAACCTGTTAATGAAACATTAATGGAATTATTAATCTGTATTGATGCTTTAAGAAGATCTTCTGCTGCTGAGATAACATGTATCATTCCTTATTTTGGTTATGCTAGACAAGATCGTAAAGCTTCACCTAGACAACCAATTACAGCAAAGCTAGTTGCTTCTATGATTGAAATAGCTGGTGCTAATAGAGTTGTTACATTTGATTTGCATGCTGCTCAGATTCAAGGCTTCTTCCATTGTCCAGTTGATGATTTAACTACTGTTCCAATGATGGGCCAATATTTCAGAAGAAAGAATTTTAATCCTGATGATATTGTTGTTGTTTCTCCAGATCATGGTGGTGTTAAAAGAGCAAGAAATATGGCGCAGATCCTAGGATGCCCGATTGCTATTATTGATAAAAGAAGACCTAGAGCTAACGAGGTAGAAGCATGTCATATCATTGGTGATGTTGTTGGTAAAGATGTAATTATTGTTGATGATATTTGTGATACTGGTGGTTCTTTAATTGCTGCCGCTAATATCTTAAAAGACAATCAAGTTAAAAATATCTATGTTTGTGTCACTCATGGATTATTCTCTAACAATGCTGCTTTACGTATTCAGGATTCTCCTATTAAGGAAGTTGTTGTTACAAACACAATTATTCCTAGAGATGAGGATATGAATTATACCAACAAAGTAACAACATTATCAATAGGTTGGATGCTTTCAAAATTAATACTGGCTGTATCTTGTCATACACCAGTATCTGAAGTATACAGTTTATATGAATAAAAAATTCACGAATTATCGTGAATTTTCTTTACTTTGTTTTATTGTTTCATCATATGTTTGTAAGATAAGGCCATCATTGATGTAGGCATTTAAATATTTTGGTTTTATTTTGTTTTCATATTCTTCTACTAATGGTGAATATTCATTGATACTACTGATTATCATATTGGGAATAATCAGACTATCTTCTGCTTTATTTTCATCATATGTAACATAGACATATCCTTTAGGAATAGTAGTTTGTTTTAAATTAAATTTTTCAATGATTGAAGTTTGAATCTTATTCATATCATTGTCATATATTTCAACATCAAGTTTCCAATATACATGATTTTTTAATCTAGCATTTCTGGCAAATCTAACAAATGTTCCACCATTTATCTTAGCTAATGCTACATCACCATTTCTTACTTTCTTTAAGATATAGTTTCTATCTGCATTTAAGTCATAATGTGAATATATTAACAATAATAGAAAGAAGAATAATACAAATATTGTTATAACTAATGGTTTTTTATCAGCAAATAATTCTCGATTTTTATATAAAAACAATATCGAAATAGTGTCTATTAATAGAACAATAAATAGGTAAAATGTTGATCTTTTATATATTTTTAATTGCATTTTCTTATCTTCCTTACCTTTAAATTCTATCATTTCAGTAAAATTATGTGAAATATGTGAGAATTATGTGAAAATTGTTGAAAGCACTTACTTTAATTACTATAATTAGGTTGTAAGGAGGCTTAAATTATATGAGCAATTTAATGTTAGGCATAATTTTAGGTCTATGGTCAGGTGTGGCTATGGTTCTAAACTTATCCGGTCTAGGCGTTCGTACTACTGTTATTACAGGAATCATAGCTGGTTTATGCTGCGGTGATTTGGCTACTGGTCTTCAAGTTGGATCAACAATGCTAATCAGCTCAATGGGTTTCTATACATATGGTGGTGCAACAATTCCTGACTTCATCACTGGTACTATTTTTGGTACTGTTGTTGGTGCTAAGACAGGTAGTGTAGAATCTGGTATCGTTGTAGCTGGTGGTATCGCTCTATTGATGTCTCAAATGGATATCTTAGGTCGTGCTTCTACTACAGTATTCCAACACTTAGCTGAGGGGGCTTTAGCAGATAACAACATTAAGAGAATGGAATTGTACACTTTATTAGGTACTCTTCCTTGGATTCTTTCAAGAGCTATTCCTGTTGTATTAGGTATGATCTTGATTGATAACGTTGTTGTTTTAACAAACTTTGCTAATAGTGTTAACCGGATAGCTAATGGCTTGAAAGTTGTTGGTAAAATTTTGCCAGCTGTAGGCTTCGCATTATTATTATCTTACATGGATTTAAAGAAATACTGGCCATTCTTCGTTATTGGTTTTGTATTATATGCTTATGCTGGTATGGGAACTATCGCTCTAGCTTTAGTGGGCTTAGCAGCTGCTAGTTTCTTTGTAAAGGGAGGTCT
>Ga0256406_1005360_pt1 | contig 13796 bp, 12 predicted proteins | sample RumenRJG_03DNA_FD_185986 | JGI IMG/M metagenome (GOLD analysis project Ga0256406, IMG submission 185986) | Bovine rumen microbial communities from Lethbridge, Alberta, Canada - RJG_03 | ecosystem: Host-associated > Mammals > Digestive system > Stomach > Rumen | place: Canada: Alberta | collected...
CGGTCGTCGGGCGTGTTGAACACATAGTGGAGTGCCACCGTCAGTTCCACCACGCCCAGACTCGATGCGAGATGGCCGGGATTGACCGACACCTCATCGATAATGTCCTGTCTGAGTTCACGGCATACCTCCGGCAACTGCTCTACGCTCAGCCGACGGAGGTCTGACGGGTATTGTATCTGGCTCAACAGCCCGAATTTCTTCTTATCCATAAAGTCCGTTTCTTTCTTTTAATCGCTATAGCATTCTTTCTAAACCTTGCAAAGTTAGTCAATTCTTGGATAATTAATGAAGATTAACCGATTTTTTCAAAAGAAACATAAAGAAACATTGTGTTGTCGCTTGATTTGTCTGCTTTTGCTTGCATTGTTCGGGGAAAAACATTACATTTGCAAAATAATCAAAAGAAAAGAACAACAAGATGAAGAAACTGGCTCTCAGTATGTGTCTGTTGCCAATTCTTGGTGTAACAGTCATGAATGCTCAAGTAAGTAAGAACGGTGGTATCTCGCAGGAGATGCTCCAGCAAATTGTGAAGACTCAGCCGCAGTCGTCAGCCGACCGTGCACTGGTCAATGCCATTGCAGGCAATAAGATTGACGACTTGGCCAAAAACTACAAGAACAGTGCCACGATGACCACCTTTTTCAGTGTGGAGACGCCCAAGCAGTCTATCCATGACCAGAAAAGCTCGGGTCGTTGCTGGATGTTCTCGGGCTTGAATGTGCTGCGTGCAAATTTTGCAAAGGCTCACGAACAGAAGCAAACCGTGGAATTCTCGCAGGCTTATCTGTTCTTCTACGACCAGTTGGAGAAGGCCAATCTCATGCTGCAGGGCGTCATCGACAATGCCAAGAAGCCGATGGACGACACGCGGGTGCAGTTCTTCTTTAAGAATCCTATCAGTGACGGCGGCACATTCTGCGGTGTGGCCGACCTTGCCGAGAAGTATGGTTTGGTGCCGATGAGCGTCATGCCCGAGACCTACAGTTCCGACAACACACGCACGATGGCACGGTTGGTGTCGTCGAAACTGCGTGAGTATGGCCTGGAACTGCGTAGCATGGTGGCAGCCGGCAAGAAGGAGCAGGCCATCAAAGCACGCAAGACAGAAATGCTATCTACCATCTACCACATGCTGACCCTCACGCTTGGCGAGCCTGTCAAGGAGTTCACTTATACCTTTACAGATAAGGACGGCAAGCCTGTGGGTGAGACCAAGACCTACACGCCGAAGCAGTTCTACGACGCCACGGTGGGCCATCAGCTCAACGGCACGTTTATCATGGTGATGAACGACCCGCGCCGCCCTTACCACAAGACCTATGAGGTGGAGTATGATCGTCATACCTACGACGGCCACAACTGGAAGTATCTGAACTTGCCGATGGAGGAGATTGCCCAGTTGGCCATAGCCTCGCTCAAGGACGGCCATAAGCTCTATTCCAGCTACGACGTAGGCAAGCAGCTCGACCGTACCAAGGGCTTCCTCGATACCGACAACTATGACTACGGTACACTGTTTGGCACCACATTCCCCATGAACAAGGCCGACCGCATCAGTACTTTCGATAGTGGCTCTACTCATGCCATGACGTTGACGGCCGTGGACCTCGATGCAGCAGGCAAACCGCAGAAGTGGGAGGTGGAGAACAGCTGGGGGGCAAGCTATGGCTATAAGGGCTATCTCGTGATGACCAACCGCTGGTTCAATGAATACATGTTCCGTCTGGTGGTCAACAAGCAATATGTGCCCGAGGCATTGCTTAAGGAGTTTGACCAAAAGCCGGTCATGGTAGTGCCTGAGGACCCCTTGTTTGGTGTTGACGATTAATCAACCCGTCCCTTTTGCCCGTTGAGCTATGTCGCTGTCGCTGTTGCTTGTCTCGCTGTTCACGATTGTCGAGTTCAATTGTGAGAACCTTTTCGACACGCGGCACGACTCGCTCAAGCTTGATCAGGAGTTCCTGCCGACGTCTGACTACCATTGGACGCCTACCCGCTATTGGCGCAAGCTCAGCCGCGTCGGTCAGGCGCTGGCTGCCACGGGTGAGGTGAGCGGAACGATGCTCCTGCCCGACCTGGCGGTGCTTACCGAGGTGGAGAACGACAGCGTGATGCGCGATCTATGCTGTCGCTCTCTGTTGCGAACGGCCGGCTATCGTTGGGTGATGACCGACAGTCCCGACGAGCGTGGCATCGACGTGGCATTGCTCTACAGTCCTCTCAGCTTCCGGCTTCTCAGCTATAGCTTCGTGAGGGTGACACCACCACTTGGCTTCCAGCCGACGCGCGACATCCTCTATGCGGCCGGCATGGTGGCCACGGGCGATACGCTGCATGTGGTGGGAGTGCATGCCCCCAGCCGAAGAAACGGGGAGCTGGCCTCGCGGCCTTATCGAATGGCTGTGGCCAGGGCGGTGTGCCAGTTGGTCGATTCCGTAACGGCCAACAGCCGTCATCCGCTCATCGTCGTGACGGGCGACTTCAATGACTACAGTGAAAGCCCGGCCATCTTGGAGCTGGTGAAGCATGGCCTTACGGAAGTATCGAAAGACGCTGTCGGCAGTCACGGTGCACGGGGCAGCTATCGCTACCACGGCGAATGGCGAAGCATCGACCATCTGCTGTGCAATGATGCCCTGGTGAGACGGTTCGTGAGTTGTCGGATTGGGGACGCTGAGTTCCTGTTAGAGAAGGATAAAAAATACGGCGGAGTGAAACCCCGCCGTACATATCTCGGTCCCCGTTACCTTGGTGGCACAAGCGACCACCTTCCATTGGTAACGGTGTTTGATGTTCAATAGCTGCTTATTGCTATTGTAATATTACTTATTGTTATTGTAGTATTTCACGCCCTCCTGGACATTCTTGATGAGAGCCTTGGTCGAGAAGGTGGCACCAGTCGTGGCATCAACCTTCATTGTGGCGGCCTTCTTCACGCTCTTGCCCGTGTACTTGTCGAGCACTTTCTTAGCCAGTGCAAAGTACTTCGGGCTTTCCTGGTTGGGCATGGCTTCAATCTTGGTAATCTTATTGCTTTTGATATAAATCTTCACCGGTGTGGGACCGTGGAAGCCTCTCACTTTCTTGGTGAGTGTCGTTGTATTGACGATGGTAGTCTTCCCGTCTTTCGTAATTACGTCGTTGGCAGGGCGGGCTGCAGTCATCAACATCAGGGTCATGGCTGCTGCGGCAATCAATGCTGTCTTCTTCATTTCTAATGCTTGCTTTGGATAAATTACTATTATTCGGCTGCAAAGTTACCAAATCTTTAAGCCATGTCGCAGTAGCAACGGAATATTTTAACATAATTTGTTGACCACTGCAAAGGCACATGTATAGCAATACAGCACATGTATAAAGGCATCCCGCCAATGGGGCTTGCCACGCACCCTAATATGTCAGCTTAAGCTCGATCGCAAGCCAGCTCATGTGTATAGCCGATGATGAACCAGCCCTCATGTTCATGCCACCTTTATCTGATGAAATGCATGGGTGTCCAAGGCTCTGACTCCGGTTTGTCGGCCGTCTTGATGCCGTGGAACTTCTTCAGCATCCACGACAGGTTGTGAGCCAATGTGCGCATGGTCTGCATGCCTTCTATGTCCTGGGCAGCCTCTCCTTTCTCCCGTCCGTAAGCGATGTTCCAGTACTGTGAGGTCACGATGGGCATGTTGCACATCTCAAACATCATGTTCATGGTTTGGTAAGCTACGTCAGCACCTCCACGTCGGCACACGCAGACGTTGGCCACTGGCTTGTAGCGGAAGGCAGCACCGTTGCTGTAGATCAAACGCTGCACGAGTGCCATGGCGGTGGCGTTGGGCACACCATAGTAGACCGGTGCACCAAAGACAAACGCATCGGCACCTTCGGCCTTCTCGGAAATCGTGTTGGTGATGTCATCATTGAAGACACAGCGTGGCTTGGCAGGGTCCTTGCGGCAACCGTTGCAGGCGATACAACCGCGCACCGGCTTGGCGCCGAGCTCTATAAGTTCAGTCTCTATGCCATCTTGTTCTAATGTTTTTTTCACCTCGCTCAGGGCGGTAAAAGTGTTGCCTCCACGACGGGGGCTTGCACTGATCAGTAAAACCTTCATAGTGTTTTGTATATTAAATGAGTTAATGACTTTGCAATGGGCAGTGCAAATTTAGGCAAAAAGTCGGAAGAAAGAAACCGTCGGCAAGAAAAACTGAAAAGAATTATCGATGTGCTTGCAATATGCAATCAGGAATCAATGGTATCGTCTTTGCTCGTTTCGTTGACCATTGGCTAGCCATGCCCCATCAATGGACCAGCCGACAAATAGACTTGAATTTTCTTCTCTAAAAATTTGCATCCTAAGAGTTTTTAGTTTATATTTGTAACATCATTATATTTGTTCTTCATGAAAATAGGATTGCGACACAATACTGCCATGCGGTTGATGACGGGCAGCTTTCTGGTCATCGCCGTTCCTGCGGTGCTTTATGTGGTGTGTTGGCCTTTCACAGGTTGGCGCTGGGCTTTTCTCTTGCCAGCCATTTGGGAGTTGCTCATGGCCTATGGTTTCTTTTTTGGTTGGCGCCACATCATCGTGCGACGTGCGACCTGCACTTCGCCGCTGCTGCCCGCTGCCTTCGATGGTTATCGGGTGTTGCAGTTGTCAGACATACATATCGGCACCTACTTACGCAACCGCCGCTTCGTTGACAAACTTGTAAGAATCGTCAATGAACAACATGCCGACCTCGTGGTGTTCACCGGTGACCTGGTCAACGTGTCGGCTGAGGAAGTCATACCTTTTCAGCATGCCTTGAAGCAGGTTGTGGCTGCTGATGGTGTTTATTCCATCATGGGCAATCACGACTACTGTGAGTATGGCGCTGACAAGAGTGAGCACAACATAGAGAAGAACCAGACCGTGCTGCGCTATCTGGAGGCCAAGATAGGCTGGCGGCTGTTGATGAACGAGCATGCGCTCATCCATCGTGGCGACGATGCCATCGCAGTGATAGGTGTTGAGAACATCAGCCGGCCACCGTTTCAGGATTATGGCGACCTGCGCAAGGCCATGGAGGGACTGCCCACAGGCATGTTCAAGATTCTGCTCAGCCACGACCCCAGTCACTGGCGCCGGGGCGTACTCCATCAGACTGATATCGCGCTGACGCTGTCGGGTCATACCCATGCCGGTCAGCTGCGCATTGGTCGCCTGTCACCCTCGAAGGTAGCCTATCAGGAATGGGGCGGCAAATACACCGAAGACGGCTCGATGCTTTATGTGTCGACCGGCATTGGTGGTACTGTACCTTTCCGTATAGGTGCCTGGCCGGAGGTGAATGTCATTACGCTGCGCCGGAAGAAATCTTAGCGCCTGACAAGTAACGCTAATGCTGGCTGAAGGCGTTGCCGATAGAAATTAATCTCATTGGCGTTGGCTGCTTTGATGAAAAAGTGTAACTTTGCATGAATGAATAAGCACCGACCATGAACAACGGTGATAAACATGATAAACAATGAGCGAAAACAAACGCAATATTATCCTTGTGGGCTGTGTGGCCGTATTGGTGATGCTGTGTTGCTTCAGCATAGGCACCCCCATACATTTCGACAATGAGCAACAACAGCGTGAGCGTGAGGTCAAGCAACGGCTGCTGACCATCCGTCAGGCCGAGGAACGTTACTGTGCGAAGCATGGCACTTATACCGGCGACTTTGACGAACTGAAGCGCAAAGGTTTGCTGGCTGATTCTTTGCGCTACATCCCCTATAGCAACCACAGGACTTTCGTCCTGCGTGCATCTGCCACTATGGGCAAGAGCGGCAAGCAGATACCACTCATGGAGTGCAGTGCCAAGTATAGTGACTATTTAGAGGGACTCGACAAGACATCGGTAGACAATCTCACCGATGAGGCCATCGCGCAAGGACGATTCCCAGGACTGAAGATCGGCGACCTGGAGGAACCCAACAACAATGCCGGCAACTGGGAGTGACCCTAGAAGGCTTAGCTCTCTACCCAATCGCAACAAATATCATAGCAATGGATCAGAAACTCAACCACCAGCCCCGTCTGACGATGCGTGTCGCCAAGGGCTCGCTCATCTTTACCATGCCCGACGGATCGAGTGCCACGCAGATAGCTTATGACCGCTATGTGCCAAAGAGCGGCATGTCACTGCCGGCCAACCTGCGTGAGGCATACAAGACAGAGGAACTGCTGCAGCGCCCTACAAAAAAAGCACAGGTGCTCGTCGACAGCAATGCCCTGCTCATTCCCATAGAGGAATATCATGAAGACGACAACGACACGCTGTATTATCACAGTTTCCCAGAGACTGAGGGCTGTGTGGTCGTGAGCAATGTGCTGGCGCAGTTGAACGCTGTCGCCCTGTTTGCTGTCAACCGCGACCTGAAGCTTGTGGTTGACGACCATTATCCCGATGTGCGCTATACGTTGCTCATGCGGCCCGTGTGGGACTACTTGCGCATCCGCAGTATGGTGGGTAACCGCCGCAAGCTCTATGCTTATTATCATGACAGTGTGCTGGAGCTGTTCAGCATCGAGCGCAACCGCTTCATCTTCTCCAACCGTTATGAGACGCGCCATGCCAAGGACCTGACCTATTTCATTCTGTTTGTGTGGAAGCAGCTGGCATTGGACCAGCAGCGCGACGAGTTGTTTCTTGTCGGCGACCTGCCTGACAAGGACGAACTGCTGGCTACGCTCCGCAAGTATGTACAGGTAGTGTGCGTCATCAATCCATCTGCCAGCTTCAACCGTGCACCTCTGACACAAATCAAGGGCATACCCTTTGACTTGATCACTTATTATCTTGGTTAAACCTCAGACAACTTATTATGCGAATCATCACTGGAATCTATAAAGGACGTCATTTCGATATCCCCCGCACGTTCAAGGCGCGGCCAACCACCGATTTTGCCAAAGAGAACATCTTCAATGTACTCAACGGCTATCTGGACTTTGAGGATGCGGCAGCACTCGATCTCTTTTCAGGCACCGGCAGTATCTCGCTGGAGATGCTCTCGCGTGGTTGCAGGCCTGTGGTGAGTGTGGAGATGGACCGTGATCATGCACGCTTCATCGCGGAGTGCATGAAGAAGATTGGCACCAACGACAATATTCTTATCAAGGGCGACGTGTTCCGCTTTGTGAAACGTTGCCATCAGCAGTTCGACCTTATCTTTGCCGATCCGCCATATGCGCTGGAGACGCTGCCGCAACTGCCCGATCTCATCCTCGACGGTGGACTGCTTAAGGAGGGTGGTGTCTTTGTCTTTGAGCATGGTAAGACCCACGATTTCTCTGCCCATCCTCGCTTTGTTGAGCACCGTAGTTATGGCAGCGTCAACTTCTCACTGTTTCAGTGATTGCTGTCGCGGGACGTTATTCATTGTGACTTTGCCATGACACAAGCCGAGTTTTACGACAGAATTGTTGCCTGCTTTGGCTTCACGCCAACTGGCGACCAACAGGCCGCCATCGCATTGTTCGGACGTTTCCTGGCCGACCGTTCCCCCAATGTGGTGATGATTATGCGCGGCTCGGCCGGCACAGGTAAGACATCGCTGGCCAGTGCTATGGTCGACACAATGCACCGCCTGGGCCAGCACCTTGTGCTCATGGCGCCCACCGGACGTGCCGCCAAGGTGTTTGCGGTCAATAGCCATCTGCCGGCGGCCACCATCCACCGTACTATCTATAGGGAACGCAGTGCGGGCGTGGACAGCCGGTTCAACCTCAACTTCAACCGTTATAAGAACACGCTGTTTGTCGTTGACGAGGCTTCGATGATTGGCGGTCGCTCAACGGCCGACAGCAATTTCGGGTCAGGCAATCTGTTGGACGACCTGATACGCTATGTGTACGGTGGTGACAACTGTCGCATGTTGCTCATTGGTGACCAGGCCCAGCTGCCTCCCGTCGGTGAGGAAGAAGCACCGGCGTTGTCGGGCAGTGAGCTGATGAGCCACGGGCTCAACGTGTATGAGTGCGACCTCAACGAAGTGGTGCGTCAACGTAGTGAGTCAGGTATTCTCTACAACGCAACGGCCGTGCGGCGGATGGCACCATCGCTGGACCAGCAGGTGGCTGAGGCTGTGCTGCCGAAGCTGCGGCTCCGTGGCTTTGCAGATGTCGTGCGTGTGCCGGGAAATGAACTCGTCGAGCGGTTGGCAACCAGCTACAGTAGGGTAGGCATCGATGAGACCATTGTCGTGACACGCTCCAACAAGAGGGCCAATATCTACAACCAAGGTATCCGTGCCCAGGTGCTCGACTGCGACGACATGCTATGCGGATCCGACCGCGTGATGGTGGTGAAAAACAAGTATCTGAAGCCAGAACCGTCGGCTGCCGGTACCGTGGCGCCCTTGCCTGCCAGTACCTCGACATCAACAGCGTATGCCGCCATGCAGTCGGCCATCGCGGGAAAGGTGAAGGCCCTGCAGGACAATATGCGAATGCAGACCAATGCGCATCAGCCGGCCAACGTGCGACAGCTGACCTTCATTGCCAACGGCGACCGATGCATCATCCAGCGCGTGCGCCATTTTAGAGAGTTCTACGGTTTCCATTTTGCAGACGCTACGTTGCGCTTCCCCGACTACGACGATCAGGAGCTGCAGACCATGGTGCTGCTCGATACACTAAGCAGTGAGGCACCATCGCTTACCCATGACCAGCAGACAAAGCTGTTCAACAATGTGATGGAAGACTATCAAGACCTGCCATTGAAGGCGGACCGCCTGAGGGCTGTGCGTGACGATCCTTATTTTAACGCCCTGCAAATCAAGTTTGCTTATGCCGTGACCTGTCATAAGGCACAGGGCGGACAGTGGGAACATGTGTATGTGGACCAAGGTTACATGACCGATGACATGCTGACGCCCGACTACTTCCATTGGCTCTATACGGCCATCACACGTGCCCGTACCTGTCTGTTCCTTGTCAACTGGCCGCCGACACAGGTGGAGGGTGGGGTGGAGGACTAAGCCTATGGACAGCGATTCCCATCTCAACAATTACCCGCTCCTGCCCGTTGCCATGGTGCTGATGACAGGCATCGTTGCCGGCGATGCGGCATGTGCCCACATGGGGATGGATCGGTGTGGTGCACAGGCCTTGGCGCGGGTTGATCAGTGGCTCAAGGCCGGATGGACCGTAGTGATGCTGGGAATTCTGGTGGCCCTGTTCTTTCACAAACGACATGTGAAGGGCATAGGGGTGCTGCTCTACCTCATCGTGTTTCTTATGGGCGCTTTGCTGCTGATAGGCCACAGTCGGCAATTGGCCTTTCCTTTCTCTCAAGCCCGTGACATACATTACGAGGCGGTCGTGATCGATGTCCCAAGAACTGCTGGCAAGACCGTACGTTTCGACTGCTTCATCACCGTCATCAATGGTCAACGGTTGCGGCATGCCATCAAGACAAAAGCTTTTGTCGTGCGCGACTCTCTGACCGACAGATGGCGCTATCTCGCTGTGGGCAAAGGCTTTGAGGCTATATCGATGGTGGAACCACCCGTTGCCCTGCATCGTCAGGGTCACTTCGACTACCAGCGCTGGTTGCGCGTGCATGGCTTTAGGGCGCAGACACTTGTGTTCGCCGACGACTGGCGGCCTGCCCGCGTACCGTTGTCATCGCTCTCGTGGTGGCAACGGCTTTGTCTGCGTGCCCTTCAGCAGCGTCAGCGACTGGTGGAGCGCTACTTTGCCAAGCCGACTGGCAAGGAGAATGACAGTGTGGGCGACAGCGACGCTGACAACCAGGCAATGGCTATCATCACATCCATGGTGCTGGGCGACCGTCATGCCCTGAGCTATGATACTAAGGAACTCTATTCAGCCACAGGTGCCTCGCATATATTGGCGCTCTCCGGCTTGCATCTTGGCATTATCTATGCCGTACTCACCCTGCTGCTTGGTCGTTGGCGACGCTGGCAATGGCTGATGCAGGCCATTGCCCTCAGTGCCGTGTGGGTGTATGTCGTGCTGGTGGGCATGGGTGCAAGTGTCGTGCGGTCGGCGCTTATGCTGACGGTGTATGCTTTCTGTCTGGTGGCTTATCATGGCAAGTCTTCATTCAATGTCCTGTCATTCGCCGCCATTGTCCTGCTCGTGGCCAATCCGCTCAGCTTGTGGGATGTGAGCTTTCAATTGTCTTTTATGGCTGTGCTGGCCATCATGGTGTACTACCAGCCCCTCAACCGACTGGTCCACACCACCTTCAAACCACTTAAGACGCTTTGGGGCATGATGGCCGTCTCCCTGGCAGCGCAGTTGGGCACCGCACCATTGGTGGCCTACTATTTCGAACGGTTTTCCACTTATTTCTTATTGACCAATGCCATCGTCATACCTTTTGCCTTCGTCATCATCTATGGTGCCTTGCTTCTGATGGCGTGCAGTGTCGTTCCCGCTGTTGCCGCACCTGTCGGTAAGGCGTTGGTTATGGTAAGCGGTGCCCTTAACGCCTGTCTGTCATGGGTGGCGTCGTTGCCCGGCTCCAGCCTTGGACCATTGCATCCGAGCCTGATCCAACTATACCTTATTTATATATTGATAGCCAGCATTACGCTGTTGATTGCTAAAATAGTCTCGCTGCAAACAAAAAAATAACAGACGAGTGGACGGACTGCTTACCATCATTTGGGCCATGGATGGTAGTCAATGCATTAAACGATACGGTCAAATCGATTAAACGACAAAGTGTGGCGACCGCCATACGCATCTGTGGCGACCGCCATACGCATTTGTGGCGACCGCCATACGCATTTGTGGCGACCGCTTTACTTTTGCGTGACGGCCGTTTGACTTTCACATATCGTCCATCTTGCTTCCAGAACTGTCAAAGATAGTGCCTTTTCCTGAATTCACTTGTCAGTTCTTGACTGGTTAAACTATTTTACTTGTCTATATAGTGACAGTCTTAAGCCGTCGGCAACCTTTCGGCCTGACTGCTTTCTTACGTACAAGTCGGTCGCTTTTTGACCCGAATGCGCCAGGTCTTGGACGATAATTTGCGGTCATGGCGATGGGTGCTTGCTCCCTGATGGACATGACAGTCGGCTGATAACGTATGCGCTTCCTTTCTTGCACAAATCTCTCGTTTTGTGCAAGAAAAGGCGCTTTTCAGGCCAATTCTTTGGAAAAGAGGGAGAATATTAGTAATTTTGCTCGTCGATTATCAATAGACGATTGGAAAATAACATAATTATATACTTTTACTTATGAAGTTGAATATTGTAGTACTTGCCAAGCAGGTACCAGACACGAGAAACGTGGGCAAGGATGCCATGACAGCCGAGGGCACGGTAAACCGTGCAGCGCTGCCTGCCATCTTCAACCCCGAAGACTTGAACGCCCTTGAGCAGGCGCTGCGCATCAAGGACACCGATCCCGACAATATTAAGGTTGGCGTGGTGACGATGGGTCCTCCGCGCGCTGGTGAGATTATTCGCCAGGGTCTCTATCGCGGCGCAGACTGTGGTTGGTTGCTGACCGACCGCAAGAGTGCAGGTGCCGACACGTTGGCTACTGCTTATTTCCTTTCTAAAGCCATTGAGAAGATCAACAAAGAGGTAGGTCATGTGGATTTGGTCATTGGTGGTCGCCAGGCTATTGATGGCGATACTGCCCAGGTCGGTCCTCAGGTAGCCCAGAAGCTGGGCCTCAATCAGGTGACCTATGCAGAGGAAGTGCAGAAGATTGAAGACGGGAAGGTTACTATCCGCCGCCATATTGATGGTGGCGTGGAGACCGTAGTGGCTCCGCTGCCCGTGCTCATCACGGTGAACGGCACGGCCGCCCCCGCACGTCCCTGCAATGCCAAGCGGGTAATGAAATACAAGTACGCCACTTGCCCCATGGAGCGCAAGGGCGATGAGCCTTGGGCTTCACTCTATGAGCAGCGTCCTTATCTGACACTTGGACAGTGGAGCATCGCCGACTGCGGTGCCGACTATGAGCAGTGCGGACTGGCTGGCTCGCCCACCAAGGTGAGCGCTGTGAAGAGCATTGTGTTCCAGGCCAAGGAGAGCAAGCGGCTTACCGCTTCGGATGCCGACGTCGAGGGACTTGTGAAAGAACTGTTGGCTGAAAATATTATCGGATAAGACATGAACAACGTATTTGTATATTGCGAAGTAGAAGGCACCCAGGTTGCTGAGGTGTCGCAGGAATTGCTCACCAAGGGCCGTAAGTTGGCCAACACGCTCGGCGTGGAGCTTGAGGCTGTTGTCGCAGGCACGGGCATTAAAGGTAAAGTGGAAGACCAGTTGCTGCCTTATGGCGTTGACAAGTTGTTTGTCTTCGATGGCAAGGGCTTGTTCCCTTACACATCGGCTCCTCATACCGACATCGTGGTGAAGCTGTTCAAGGAAGAACAGCCTCAGATTGCCCTGATGGGCGCTACGGTCATCGGCCGTGATCTTGGTCCCCGTGTGTCGTCAGCACTGACATCCGGCCTTACCGCCGACTGCACGCAGTTGGAGATTGGCGACTACGATGACAAGAAGACGGGCAAGCATTACGATAACATGCTGCACGCCATCCGTCCGGCTTTCGGTGGTAACATCGTGGCTACCATCGTCAACCCTGAGCACCGTCCGCAGATGGCGACGGTTCGCTCTGGTGTCATGCAGAAGGCACTGTATGAGGGCAAGGCCAAAGGCGAGGTGGTCTATCCTAAGGTGAGCGACTACGTCGACGAGATGTCTTATGCCGTCCAGGTGATTGACCGTCACGTTGAGGCTGCCAAGAACAACCTTAAGAGCGCGCCTATCGTTGTGGCCGGTGGTTATGGCATGGGTTCCAAGGAAGGCTTCGACATGTTGTTCACCCTGGCTAAGGAGCTCCATGGCGAGGTAGGCGCCAGCCGTGCCGCTGTCGATGCAGGATGGGTCGATCACGACCGTCAGGTAGGCCAGACAGGTGTCACCGTTCATCCAAAGGTGTATATCGCTTGTGGTATTTCCGGACAGATCCAGCACATCGCAGGCATGCAGGATGCAGGCATCATTATCTCGGTAAACAGCGATCCCGATGCTCCTATCAATCAGATAGCCGACTACGTGATCACCGGTACAGTGGAAGAGGTCGTGCCAAAACTCATTAAGTATTACAAACAAAATACGAAGTAAACAACTATGATAGACGCCAAGAAATTACAATACTATCTCAATAGTCCGCTCATGCAGCGGATCGTCGAACTGAAGGAGCGCGGTTTCGCTGACAAGGATCAGTATGAGGACGCACCGGTCAACTTCGACGACGCTATCGAAAACTACAAGCGCGTCATTGACATCACTGCCGATGTGGCACAGAATATCATTGAGCCCAACTCTGAGAGCGTTGACCTCGAAGGTCCGCATCTTGAGAACAACCGCATGATCTACGCCAGCAAGACGTACGAGAACCTCGACGCCACGCGCAAGGCTGGTCTTTGGGGCGTGAGCATGCCCCGTCGTTTCGGTGGCCTCAACCTGCCCATCACGGTGTTCTCTATGCTTTCTGAGCTCGTTTCGGCAGCCGACTCCGGCTTCCAGAACGTGTGGTCACTGCAGAGCTGCATCGACACGCTGTATGAGTTCGGCACTCCAGAGCAGCAGGCCAAGTACATTCCTCGCATCTGCGCTGGAGAGACCATGTCAATGGACCTCACTGAGCCCGATGCCGGTTCTGACCTGCAGCATGTCATGCTGAAGGCCACGCAGGATGCTGACGGCACCTGGCGCTTGAATGGTGTGAAACGCTTCATCACCAATGGTGACTCCGACATCCACCT
>Ga0256406_1005361_pt1 | contig 13795 bp, 8 predicted proteins | sample RumenRJG_03DNA_FD_185986 | JGI IMG/M metagenome (GOLD analysis project Ga0256406, IMG submission 185986) | Bovine rumen microbial communities from Lethbridge, Alberta, Canada - RJG_03 | ecosystem: Host-associated > Mammals > Digestive system > Stomach > Rumen | place: Canada: Alberta | collected...
GACAAGCTGCACCTGACGCGGGACGGCAAGCTGAAACGCTCAGCCATTCTCCTTTTTTATCACGATCCATCGGTTATACAGAATGGCTGCCGCGTTCAGATAGGCAAATTCGGAGAAGGGGCTGATCTTCAGTATCAGGATGTGCTGGAAGGCTCACTGATTGATACTGCTGACAAGGTTGTTGACCTTATATACCTCAAGTATCTGAAAGCAAAAATCACATTCAGCCATGACAGGCGTGTAGAGCTCTATCCATATGCCAGAAACGCAATAAGGGAAACAGTTTTCAACGCCATTGCCCATAACTGTTATATGTTCGGCACACCGATTCAGATCAGGATTGAGAATGATGCCATGATCATCAGCAACCGGTGTGTGCTTCCTGAAGGGTGGACTGTTGACACGTTCATGAAGCCCCATGACTCTGTGCCGTACAACCCTGATATTGCCAATGTCTTTTACCGTGCAGGATATATTGAGCAGTGGGGCGCGGCATACAGAATGTTTGTGAATCCTGTGACGCGGTTGGTGCAGAACGTCCTGTTTATGAAATCCTCGGCAACAGTCTCAGAGTCCACTTCAAGGCTTTGGCGAGCGCATTGTTTGATCAGGATTCAATAAGTCCGGATGGCGGACAAGAAACCAGAAATGGCGGACTGGATGGCGGACAAGAAACCGGAAATGGCGGACTGGATGGCGGACAAAAAGCCAGAAATGGCGGACTGGCCATCAGGATTGTCAATTCATTAAAAATCAATAAATATGTCACATTGCAGCAAATTGCAGATTCATTGAAAGTTTCAAAAAGAGCTGTCGAGCGTGAAGTCAGAAAATTGCAGAGCAATGGAGTTGTCTCGCGCGAGGGCGGCACACGCCACGGATACTGGCAGGTCAATTACGGTTAGGCCGGGAGCTCTTCCTGTGTTGAATACTTCAAATTGGCATAAACGGCTGCGCGACTGATACCGGCATAGGAGGGGCCGGGCACGCTTATCTGCGGCCCGGTCTTTCCTGCCTAAGCTTTCATGTTTATGGCATCCGTGCCGTCCTTCCTCTTCCAGTGCTCCGGGAACTTTCCCTGCAGGAGGTAGGAGTAGGAGAGGATTTCAGCGATGATGACGAAAAGCTCCTTCGGGATGCTCTGTCCCTCCCTGAGGCTCTCAAGCTGGCTGAGGAGCACGGGATCCTCGTGCACATAGAGTCCGCACTCCTTTGCCATATTGACAATCTGCGATGCGTACTCGCCCTGTCCCTTGGAGGATACTGTAGGCGATCCGGTTCCGCTGTAGCTGAGCGCCACCGCCTTGAGGTTTTCCATTTCCCTGTTCATCATATCCTCCTCAGACTTCTATGGAGAGTGAGCCGTCATCCGCGGCGCTGAGACTCTGCGCGGTTTCCTGCAGTGTGTCCTTCGGGTGCCTGATCGAACCGCTTACTGTCTGGAAGTCGCCGGTCTTGAGGCCTAGGTCGTCAAGTCTTGACTTCAGGAGCCCCAGGGTCTGGCTGACCCTGGCGTATGAATTGCGGTTGTCAGTAACTGCCGTGACCGAGACCTCGGGCATCGAGACGTGCGCCTTGATCTGCACCGGCCCGAGATCCTTTATCTCAAAGTAGAAGTTCAGATCAAAACCGGGCTTCCCGTTCTCGTCATGGGTAAATCCGCAGGAGACTGCGTTCTCCCTCTGGTTCTTCTCCGGAGTAGGCAGCGGGAAATAAAGCGGCAGACCGCCGTTTTCCTGGTTTACCGAGCCTGCCTGCTGGAACCTGTCGGCCTGCGACAGGACGGAGTCAAGCATCTTAGAGGGCCAGGCGTCATTGTCATTGATGCCGAGATCCTGCACCATGTCGCGGAACCTGATGCAGTGCTTGCCGATTTTCGGCTCGGTTCCGAGCTGGCGCATCCTTATCGTGAGGAGGAGTATCGCCCACTGCTGGAACGCGGTGCCCTGAGGCGCCGCTGAGGAGAGCGGGTTCTGCGTGAAGCTGAGCCACTGCATCACTGCCGGCATGGAGTCGAGCGGGGCGGTGAGCTCACGGTTCAGAACTTGCGCGGCTGTTTTCACAGCCCTCGGGAGGCTGTCAGCGGCTGATCCGGTGTCCTGCAGCAGAGCCCCGATCTCGTCAGCATTGAATATGTGCCTGGCGGAGTCAATAAAGGCGTTTCCGGACTGCGCGAGCATGGCATCTGCGGGCTTCTGCCCGCTGATCTCGGCGTTCTGTATGAACTTCTGCACCTGGCGGGGGATTTTCTGCTCGGCTGCTGCCGCGTCTGACCTCGCCTTCTCCTCGCGCGCTGCCTCTGAGGCTGCGGCAGATTTTTCAGCTGAGCCTTTCCTTCCGGTGAAGAACGCGGTGATCTTCTGGAAAAGCGACATCTTCTCCTTGCGGGCGCTTTCCCCCTGCTCTGCTGCATCAGAAGGCCTGGTGCTCTCTGCGGGCTTTGCTTCAGTGCCGGCTGTTCCCCTGTCCTTTGGTGCTGTCTTATCCGCCCCGGCCTTAGGATCTGCCTGCAGGGAGGTACGGCTCTCAGGTGCGGCGGCTGCCCTCTCTGAGTCCTTTGCCGGAGCCTTCTCCAAGGCATCGGCAGGGATTTCCTTTCCGGAAGCCGGAGCCGGCTTTTCGCGCACGGGAGCTGCGTCCTCGTCCGGAGCCTGATTTGCCGCCCTCTGGCTTTCGGGAGCGGGAGAGTCGGGAGCTTTCCCGGCAGGATTCTGCGCGGCCTGCCCGGTCTTTCCGGAGTCCTGCGGCACTCTGGTCCCGGCGTTCTCTGCCTCAGGGAGAGACGCTGCATTTTCTGCAGGGCTCCCGGCTGCTCTGCCGTCAGATTGTGCCTGGGCTCTCGCCAGAAACTCCCTGAGGCCGGCAGCTGATCCTGCAGTAGTGCTCTCCGCGGACGGCGCTCTTCCTGAGGCAGGCTGCGGGGAGCTCTCCCCGTCATTCCCCGCATCAGGCGCGGCATGCGGACCCGGAGCTACTCCGTATCTTGCCGAGAGGGCGGATCTCCTTGCCGAGTACTGGTCTCCGGCAGGGCGGGGCTGCGTTCCCCGGAATTCATCAGCGCTCTCTGCCGGAGCGTCTCCGCGCGGCAAAGGGGCGCCCCTGCCGCCGGTGAACCTACCCTGGTACTTCTCGAAGAGTGTCTTCGGAGCCTCGTCCTTTGATCTGGCGGCAGTATCCTCGGCATCGGCTCCAGCTGCCGGTGCATTTTTCTCTGCAGCGGCGTTATCTCTTCCATGAAGCGCGGCAGACGGCCGCTGTGACTCTCCGCGGTAAGCTTCCCCTGCTGCAGGAGCCTTGGGCTGGGCAGGGGTGTTTTCTGCGGGCTGCGGCCTTGCTGCGTCTTTAGCGTTTTCTGCGGCAGAATCAGCGGCCTTTGCGGCAGGCTTCTCCGCACCGGAGCCTTCGGGCGCAGGAGAAGGCTTGTCTGTCCTGGTGCTCTGAGGCGCCGGAGCAGGCCCCTTTTCTGCGCTTCTCCCTGCCATGCTGCGCTGCAGCGATTCCCTGAGGGCCTTCTCGGCGGCGCGCTCGGCGTCATCAGCCGGGATTTCACGGTGCTGCGTGCCGGGAGCAGCCTTCCCGGAATCGCTGCTTTCTGACGAAACTGCATTCCTGTCAGGTGCCGGCCTCTGTGCGGCTTCCTCTGGTTTCCTTTCAGAAGTGCTGTTTCTGGGAGACTGCTGCAGTGGAGCATTTTCATCGGCTGCCTGGCTCTTCACAGCGCGTGCGTCAGCCTCTTTCGAAAGCGTGTTTTCCTCAGGGGCGGGCGCTGCCTGCCTTGCGGATTCTGCACCTGTCTTCCGGGGCTTTACCTCCGCCTCTCTCAGAGTTCTGCTGCGGGCTGTCTCTGTTCCTGCATCCTTTTCATCGGCTGCTGCCGGCCTGTTTTCTGCTGCCGGTTTCTCGGCAGACAGATCCTCTGCGGCATTTGCCTGCTCTGCCGCAGGGAGGCGTCCGCCGTTTCGCATGATTTCGGCACGGATAGCGCGGTCGGCGAGCTTCACGAGGGTCTCGGCGCTCTCGTCGGCGTTCTCAGGGGCGGCCTTTTCCATGACCCTGCTTACTGCCTTCCTGAGCGACTCTGCCGAGCCGCCCTTGTTCTCAAGGATGAGCCTGTTGATGTAGCGGAGGTTCTCAAGTTCGATGTCCTCGCTCTGTGCCGGATCCTCTGGCTTCACAGCCTCTCCCTGCGGAGGCGGGATGAGCTTTGACTCAAGCGCGATCCTCGCGGCCTTCTTCAGGATCACCTCGATTTTCGAGAGGATGTTCTCGGTCTCGGGGGGAAGCTCGACGCGCGCCGCGGAGACACCCTTCCTCATGATGTCGCTGAGCGAGTAGACCGGGCGCTGCGGGGCATCAGCGCCAGGCTGCGCCTCGCGTGACGGCGTCTTTGCACTGCTGCAGCCGTTAAGCGCGTCCAAGGCGGCGCGGAGCCTTGACTCGCTGTCAGCCTGTGATGCAGGCGATCCTCCGGCAGAGCCATATGGCTGGTATCCGCGGGGCGCGCTTTCCCTCACGGGGCGCTCAAGCGATGCCGAGATCTCGGCATCGGCATTCTCGTAGATGAACTTGGCCGCCTCGCCGAGGAGCTTCGAGAGCTCTGCCTTTGCCTTGGGATCAGAAATGCCCTCCGGCGCTATGCCGCATTTCTCCATGATGGAGAGTATGCCGGCACTCACTTCCTCAGGCTTAAGCTGAAGCGCGGCAGCCTCGTCCATGAAGGCAAGGACATTCTGCCCGATGAATGAGTTCTCTCCAAGGTCGCGGGGGAGAGCGGCAAGCTTTCCCGCAATCTCAAGCTGGATATTCTCGGGAGGAGTGCGGCTGAGGCCCGCTTTCTGCAGCGATGCGCTCATCGAGGTGCCGAACTCCGGGTATTTGCCGATGAGCCTTGTGAGAAGGGAGCGGAGCTGCCTGCCGTTCTCGGAGGGCTCCTCAAGTGATTCGGTATTGCCGCCTGCCTGGATAAACTCACCGAGGGCCCTCATGAGCTTCTGCTGCCTGAGGGAGAGCGCGTCAGGGACGCGGCCCTGAGCCCCCGCGAGCGCTGATAGCAGCCTGGTGCCTGAGGAAACCCTTCTTGGATCGCTTCTCTCGACGATATCCTGCATCTGCGGCGTCTCTGCGGCAGGCTGTGCCTTGACGCCCCTGAGATTGTCAGTCCCGAAATTCTGAATTTCCTGCATTGTGCCACTCCAGTCTGAATTCCTGAATTTTAGCCTAAAACCGTGTTTCCATGTCCTTCCGGGGATGGCAGCAGCCTGTTCACGGCGGCCATCATGATTTTAGCGGCGTGAGGCACGGAGATCTGTGCGCATGGCATTAAATGCGGAAAAAGCCGGCGGCGATGCTGCTGCCTGCATGTGTCATTTCCTGAATCGGGAAGGGGCAAGGTCTTTGGTGCCGGCTGCCAAGGACAAAGCGATGCATCCCGGGACTGTCATAGATTGCTGGCCGTGGCTGCTGCGTTCTGTACAACTAATACGATCAGCCATGGTATTCTCTGTGCTGAGGCAAAAAATTGTGCTGCCGCCGATCTTTGATTCTATAAAAGCAGGGAGTGCCATGGCCGGACGTCCTAAGGATCCTGATACTGATTTCAGAGTGCTGCTGCATGTCCACAGATCGTACCGCTATGCGGCAACGCAGCCATATGTGCCTGATCCCGGGAACCCCGGGAAGATGAGACGCCGCTACGTCTTCTGGGGATCGGTGACTGAAGACCTCCGCTTCATCCCGAATGAGCGGTTCCTCCATGCAAGCGAGGAGGAGCGGGCAAGGCTGATTTTCCCGAAGGAGTGGAACATGTCGGAGGCCTCGGGCGCTCCATCTCAGGAACGCAGCGGCGACGGCGGAACATCAGACGGCTGCTCTCCGGCTGACGCCTTTGCCGCAATTTCCGGCACAGTGCCTGTATCAGAGCAGTCCGCGAGCAGGCTCTGCGGCGCTCCGTGGCTCCTCTGGGAGATTGCGCGGAAGAGCGGTCTTCTTCATGATCTGAGGCTGGTTTTCCCTGAACAAGGAGAGAGACTGCTGAGGGTCATAATGACCGTTTCGATGCATCAGCTGCTCGCGCCCAGAAACTGCAGCATTGAGTCATGGCAGCGATTCACCAGAGCGCCCTCTGCCAGTCCCATAACCAGGTCTGACGCTGGGGACCTTTTGAGGCTCGTCACCGGTGAGAAGCTGGGGCGGCTTTTCAGCATGAGAATCGAAAGGCAGAAAACACCTCTGATCGCATGTATTACCGAGGTTCCGGCGCCGCAGCCAGAGGGTATTTTCCCTGGGAGCCGGGGAAAGGGCAGCGCGTCTCTTGCCGTTCTTTATTCAGCTGACGGCTCCGAGCCGGTCTGCTGCAGGTTATTTTCCCGCGGTGAGAGCCTCCATCAGATGGTTGAGAAAATCAGGGCCAGCCTTGCCGTTGAATTCTGCTGTGCTCCGGATGTGATCCTGGTCTGCGGCTCAGAGGGCATGGAGAGCATCATGGAAATGCAGCGCCGCGGCATGAGGTTCATCGCGAGGTGCTGCACATCGGAGAGCGCGGTTTCAGACTGTCTCAGGAACATCAGGTATGAAAGCACGGGGCTTCCAGCTGACATGGAACACATAAGCGGCGATGATCTCTGGTGCGCGCAGTTCAGGCATGCCGCGGATGAATGCAGGACTTCCGGACATGAAGTCGGGGAGATTGAGAGGATCAGCCTGTACCTTGACATGCACGAAAGGCTCAGAGTGCTCACGGACATGCACGCTGAGATGCAGAAGATAAAGGAAAGGACGGAGGCGCCGGGCGGCAGGACGCTTAGTGATGAGGAGCTTCTCCGCCTCAGTGACAGCCTCCGCTGGCACCGCCTTAAAAGAGGTGATGACGGCGCGCTTCACTTTGAGCCCGGGCAGGATGAGATGGAAATGACCATGCTCCGCGCCGGCTTTTACTCTCTTGTCTCATCCGGAGTCGATGCTGATGCAGCAGGAATGCTGAGTCTCTATGCGGTAAGGGTTGGTCAGGAGAAATATCTTGAGAACCTCGGATATAACGGAGGGGCGCTCTTCAGTGGAAATTCTTCGGACTGCAGGGCGGCAGGCCGTCTCCTTATCAGTTTCATCAGCATGATGCTCCATGCCGCTGTCCGGAAAGCCTGGCGCTCCGGGCTGAGGGAGAAAGGATATGAGTCACCAGAGGCTGTAATTGCAGAAATGACTCCGATCCGCTGTATCGAAGACCCGGCCGGCTCAGGGCGCATCACGGCCTTTACGGACGCCCAAAAGGAAATCTGTGCTGCGTTAGGGCTGACTCAGCCGGATGATGCCCAGCCGGGGCAGGATGAGGCTGCCGGTTCAGGAAAAGAGACCCGGCGCAGGCCCGGCAGGCCGAGGGGTGCAGTCAACAGGCCGAAGCAGGGCAGAGCGGAATAAAGTTTCTGATGCAGATGAGACGATTTTTAATGATGCTGGAAATTCGTCAGTTGCAACTGCCGAATTGGTTCCCGTAGTATCACAGCCGCTAGAATGTCTAGGTAATGCGGAAAATCGCAGGAAGCAGAATGTTTTGGAAAAAGGCTGAGTTAAGGCCGCTTAGAGAACTTAACAGACCAAAGCATGACAGTTGATGTTAAGGCTATCATAAACCGCTAAGACGATTTTTATGACTTCAGAAATTCGGCAGTTGCAACTGCCGAATTTGTTCACATGTTTAGGCTTATTCGAAAATTACTTTAAGCTTGTTTTGAGACTGACTTTTTAGGGTAAAACATATTCTTTATTTATAAATGACCTGTTATGACATGCTAAACCAATTAAAATTTGCGTAATATTTTTGCGACAGGTATTATTCTATTCATGCCTGATATGAAAATGTTGTGCAGTTTGAAGTTCGTAACGCGGCTGAGTCTTGACCGAGCCATGAATGCATCGCGTAAATATTGGTAAATATATATGAATATCACAGGATCATCGCAAAAATATAATCAATCGGTAGAAATCATTAAGGATCTTATCCTGGAAAGTCAGTACAATGCAGTAACAAAAGTTAATGCTGAGCAGCTGGCACTTTATTATCGTATCGGTTGTTATGTGTCTGTCAATTCTCGAACAGGGTTTTGGGGACAAGGTGCTATCGAATATATAAGCACCAGACTTCAGAAAGAAATGCCCGGACTGCGCGGTTTTTCTGAAAGAAATATCAAATATATGAGATCTTTTTATGAGGCCTGGTGTAATTCGGCAGTTGCAACTGCCGAATTACAGGATAAATTCGATTCATCAGCTGCAACTGACGAATTGGATATACCACAGGCTGACATGCTGATTCATCAATCATTGCTGACAACTTTCTCCAGCAGTGAACTGCAGAATTTCCTTTTAGTGCCTTTTACTCAGCATTACACAATTCTGTCGAAGGTGAAGGAACTTAATGAAAGGCTGTTCTATATTCACCTCTGCGCCAATGAGCATCTTACTGTGAAGGCTCTTGTCAAGGCTATTGAGGCTGACGAATTTCATCATCAGCATCAGATGCCCAGCAATTTTTCCAGCACCATTAAAAAAGCAGATCTGTACAAGAAGGCCATTCTGGCCTTTAAGGATGAATATCAACTGGATTTTATCAATACTGAGGAGCTAGGAATCCGTGATATTGAAGATGTTGACGAGAGAGTGGTTGAGAACGCGATTGTTCATAATATCAAGAGCTTCATTATGACGCTTGGCAATGGTTTTTCGTTCATCGGAAATCAGTACCATATCAATGTGCTCGGTCATGATCATTTCATAGATTTGCTGTTTTTTAACAGGTATCTGTCATGCCTTGTAGCAGTCGAGCTTAAAAACGGTCCATTCAAGCCTTCATATTTCGGACAGCTGAATACTTACTTGCGTGTGCTTGATGATTGTGTACGCCAGCCGCATGAGAATCAATCAATCGGAATTATTCTCTGCCGGGATGCAGACAAAAACTATGTTGAATACGTTGCTCAGGACTATGAGAAACCTATGGGAGTTGCTGTTTACAGAACTTCTAACGAGCTGCCGGAGCGCCTGAGGCATGTTCTGCCCGATATTGACGAATTGAAGAAGCTGCTTGATTCATGAAAACAGCATGATTTTGATTTTCCTCTGATTAAGCAGTCGTCAGGCGTGGAAGAAAATATATAAACGGTTCAGCCATAGGGACATCATTTTCCCGCGTGGTAAAATACGGCGGTATTTTTACACTGATTCCGGTGTCACATGAACAGAATTCGTTTTCTCAGCGGTGCTGCGCTGGCTTTTTCCTTTTTTGCCATGGTGACCGCGGCTCCGGCCGGGGCCAAGGTATGGCAGTTCCCTGCCCCTGCCCCGATGCAGAGGCCGAACGGCGCGCTTGAGAACCCGCCTGCCGAGCACGTGCTCCCGGGCGGATCCTCTGACCCTTACGAGCCGGTGAACCGCGTGACCTGGAAGCTCGACTATGACTACCTCGACCATTATGCGCTGAGGCCTTTCGTACACGGCTATGTGGCAGTTGTCCCGGGGCCTGTGAGAACCGGCATCAGCAACTTCACCAGAAACCTCGGCGAGATTACGAGCTTCATCGACAACATCTGCATCGGCGAGCTTGGCAGCGCCGGCATCAACCTCGGGCGCTTTGTCACCAACTCAACGATAGGCCTCGCCGGGCTCATTGACGTTGCCTCCTACGCAGGAGTGCCCAAGAAGGAGATGGACTTCGACACCGTCCTCGGCAAGTGGGGCGTCTCGGCAGGACCATATGTCGTAATACCCGGCATGGGCATGACCACCTACCGCGGCGCCTGCGGAACGGTCGTTGACAACCTCGTCCCGGCCGCGGTCTTCAACTGGTGGCAGTACCTTGCCTACGGCGGACTGAAGCTCCTTGACGCCAGGGTCGCCCTTATCCCCTACGAGAAGAACCTCGACGGAACGATGGACACCTACATTGCCGCAAGGGACTTCTACCTCCAGTACAAGGAAGGACAGGTCCAGAAGAACGGCACCATCATCAGCAGGCCGGATCTGAAGAAAGCCTCCGAGGAGTCCATGAAGAAGGCGGACGAGGCTGCAGAGGAATACCTCGACGAGATCGACCAGTAGATTTTCAGAAAACAGCGCGGCGTTCCGTGCCGCGCGCTCAGACGGAGCATTACCGATGTCCCAGGAACTTCAGGAACTCAGAAACAAGATTGATGACGCAGATAAGAGGCTTGTCTCGCTCATTGCCGAGCGCCTCAGCCTGGTGGCGCGCGTCGGACGGGTCAAGAGCCGCGACGGCGTGCCCGTCTACGATCCGGCACGCGAGGCATCCATGCTCGCGAAGAGAAGGGCGGAGGCCGAGGAGGCCGGCATTTCTCCTGACGTGATCGAGGACGTCCTCCGGAGGATCATGCGCGAGTCCTACAACAGCGAGAGCCGCGAGGACTTCAAGTGCGTCAACCCGAAGGCCGGCAAGGTTGTCGTTGTCGGCGGCTTCGGACAGCTCGGAAAGCTTTTCGTAAAGCTCTTCAAATCATCACATTATGAGGCCGAGGCGCTGAGCAGGCGCAACTGGGACAGGGCGGAGGAGCTCCTTCATGACGCGGGGCTCGTCATCATCTCCGTCCCGATCAACTCCACTCCGGATGTCATTGCTCAGGTCTCGAAGATGATCCCGGAGAATGCGGTGCTTGCCGACATCACCTCGGTCAAGACCGGGCCGCTCGAGACGATGCTCCGCTGCCACAAGGGGCCGGTCGTCGGGCTTCATCCGCTCTTCGGGCCTGATGTGCAGAACTTCGCGAAGCAGCTCATTGTCTGCTGCGGCGGCAGGATGCCGGAGAAGTACTCGTGGGTGATCGAGCAGATGAAGATCTGGGGCGCCAACATCTACAACGTCGAGGCCGCCGTCCATGACCGCGCCATGAGCGTCATCCAGGGGCTCCGCCACTTCACGACCTTCGCCTACGGCGTCAACCTCATGAGCGAGCGCTATGACGTTGCGAGGCTCGTGAACCTCAGCTCTCCGGTATACCGCCTTGAGATCATGATGGTCGGCCGCCTCTTTGCGCAGGATCCGTCGCTCTATGCCGAGATCATCATGTCATCGAAGCAGAACCTTGAGGTCATCAGGCGCTATGCCGATGCAGTATCGAAGTGCCTGAAGCTCATCGAGAAGGGCGACGAGCAGAAGTTCATCGAGCTTTTCCTCGAGACGAGGAAGTACTTCGGCGACTACGCGCAGAAGTTCATGGAGGAGAGCCGCCGGCTCCTTGCGGTATCCTCGGACAGCGGCCGCCGCGGCGAGGAAGGGGCCGGAAAGTAATCCAGAAGTCAGGACAGACTCCCGGACGGGAAGCAGAAGGGCCCCGCGGCGCTGCCGCGGGGCCCTCTCATTTGAGAAGCTCTAATGGACGGTTCCGCGTTTCCGGGAACTAACGGTCCTGCAGTTCGTCCCGGGCTTTCTGAACGGCCGAGTCCTCGCTGAGGCTCTGTCTCCTGAGCCATTCATCGGAGAGCTTGATGATGGCCTTCCTCACCTTCTTACCGCCGTCTTTGGCGATGCAGAGGGGCTTGTGGGCCTCTCCCTGGCTGAAGATGATGAAGTCACCCTCATGGAGATCCGCATAGCTCATTGCCATCTTCCGGTCAAAGAAGGCGATGTCCTCGGTGCTCAGGCGGTCGTCGGTGATGAGCTTCCTGTCAGGGAAGGCGTCAAAGCCGTACCTTTCAGAGCCCTCAAGGACAATCTGCACGTCAAGGAACTGCTCGTGGACCTCGGCAGATCTCTCATTCTCGTCCTGCAGCGGATCCTCCGAGAAGGTGACCGCGCAGTCCCTGCCGTCGAACTCGTAGCGCCCGAGGGGACGCTCGCGGTACTCAAGTGCTCTCTTTATTATGTCTCTGATGCAGCTGCGGAGAGTCCTGTCACCGTCAAGCTGCCTGATATTTCCAATATGCATACCGGGTTACTCCACATCAGCCGGGTATGATCCCAGCACCTTGTAATCGAGCGTAAGCTTCCTGATCTCACCCAGGGCCTCCTGCATTGCTGCGGAGTTGATGTCAGCCATCATGTCAACGTAGAAGAACTCCTCGAAGGGGCGTTCCGGGATAGGGCGGGACTGCAGCTTGATCATGTTGATTTTCCGCTCGGAAAGGGCGAGCAGCACTTTTACCAGTGCCCCGGGGACATTGTCTATGGTGAAGATCATGGTGGTCTTCGCCTGGACACCGGATGGAACTCTCACCTCGGACGGGCCGATCATAAGGAAGCGGGTAAAGTTGTTCGGGTTGTTCGCGAGGCTCCTCGCTGCGGCATGAAGCCCGTAGAACCTGCCTCCCCTTTCGCCTCCTAAAGCTGCCGCATGGGTGGATGCGAGCTTTGCAACCTCCTCCATGGCAGCGGCCGTTGACGAGCAGAAATGGTGCCTTGCCTCCGGGAGCCTTGCCGCAAGGTAGCGGGAGCACTGCTCGAAGGGCTGGTAGTGCGAGTAGATGTCGGTTATGGTGCCCTCGTCAGCGCCTTCCGTCACGAGAAGCGAGTGGTTTATGGGAACATGCACCTCGCCGGTGATCATCACCTTTCCGGTGCGGAGGAGATCAAGCACGTCGTTGATGCTCCCTGAATTTGAGTTCTCCATAGGGAGGAAGCCCGCAGCGGTTATGCCGCTCTCGACGTTGTCCACAATCTCCCGGAACGAGGAGCAGGACACGGGGCTGAACTTTACCGCGCATTTCTCCTCCATCATCACAAGGGCCTCCGAGGAGTATGTGCCCATCGGGCCGAGGAATGATGCCGGAATCTCCGATTTGCCCTCTGAGGCGCGGCGGAAGAGCGAGTACTGCCTGAGCGAGGCGTCGTTCTCCGCGATGAGCCGGAAGAGGCCGCTCACCATGTGCTGGCTGAGGCCGTACTCCTCGGCCGCGCGGCGCCTCTCCTCCTCAGTGCTGCCGGATGAGCCTGACGCGCCGGCATTCATGACTATCTTCTCGCGCTCGCTGAGGAGACGCAGGATCTCCTCGTCGATTTTCTTTTCCGTATCAGCTGTCATGTTCTTCTGGGTTTCTTTTTCCATGATAATGAGTCCGGCCTGTTTATGATCTTATTGTAGCAAATGGCCGGCTGTCCGGATCATGCCTCAGCCATTTGCCTCCGGTGCTGACTGTATAATCAGGGTGTTTGCATGAAGATTCTGCCGGCAGTGAGCCGGGCAGGGGAGGACGGCGATGCTCTATGCCACAAGTGACACTCACTTCAATCACGTCAATATCATAAAGTACTGCGGAAGGCCGTTCTCACCTGACGAGGAAGGCGCAGAGAAATGCAAGTCATTCCTAATTGAGCGCTTCCGTGAGACTGTAGGGGAGAATGACATTGTCATGTTCCTCGGCGATCTCGCCATGGGAGGAGCTCTGAGGATCCGCGATGAAATGCCTGCGCTCATTCGTGATCTCCCGGGGCGGAAGATTATGATCCGCGGCAACCATGACGGGCTGGAGCCGGGGTTTTACAGGAAGCTCGGCTTCTCCCTGGTGCTTGACTGGCTAATTCTCGGCGGGATGTTCTTCTGTCATTATCCCCTGGAGCCTGCCGATCCGAGGTTCCCGGAGGGGAAAACCGCGCTTGCGCTCAGGGAGAAGTTCAGGGCGAGCGGAGCAAAAATTCTTTATCACGGGCACATCCATGACAAGGAGCCTTTCCATGGCGACGGCATCATGAGAATCAACGTCTCCGTGGACTACAAGGCGTGTGACTACCGTCCGGTTAAGGTGCAGGGCGATGAGGCCGAGAGGGAGGCCGGAATGCTCCTTGACCGGACCATGA
>Ga0256406_1005365_pt1 | contig 13780 bp, 10 predicted proteins | sample RumenRJG_03DNA_FD_185986 | JGI IMG/M metagenome (GOLD analysis project Ga0256406, IMG submission 185986) | Bovine rumen microbial communities from Lethbridge, Alberta, Canada - RJG_03 | ecosystem: Host-associated > Mammals > Digestive system > Stomach > Rumen | place: Canada: Alberta | collected...
TCCAGTCTGGTGGCAAATTCAATAGCAAGGTCTATCAAACTTCTGCGGGTTTGCATGGCGTAGGCGCCACCGTAACAAACGCCCTTTCCGAATTTTTGGAAGTGACCATCTACCGCGAAGGCAAGATCTATCACATTGCCTTTCATAATGGCGGGCAGCTTTTGACCCCGTTAGAAGTTTTGGGCAATACGAGCAAACATGGCACGACCGTCCATTTCAAACCCGATCCAAAGATTTTCCCAAACACGAAATTCTCTTGGGATACGATTTATAACCGCTTGGAAGAGAAAAGCTATCTTTTAACCGGCGTTCATTTCATTTTGCGTGACCAAAAAAGTGGCAACAGTCATGAGTTCTATACGGAACATGGCTTACGCGAATACGTGCAATCGTTAACGCAAAACAAGACACCTTTAGGCGATATCATCGATTACACCGATAATTCCAACCCCATTCGTATCGAGATTGCCATGCAATGGTGTAACGGCGACTATAACGAGAATGTGATTTCCTACGCCAACGACGTGAAAACCGCTGATGGCGGTACCCATGAAATCGGTTTCAAGACCGCGTTGACGAAGACGTTAAACGATTGGGCCCAACAAAACGAGATTATCAAGCCGAATCAAACGATTGATGGCACCGATATCCGTGAAGGCTTAACGGCTGTGCTTTCCGTCAAAGTCCCGGAGAACCTTTTGGAATATGAAGGCCAGACCAAAGGCAAATTAGGAACGCCAGAAGCAACATCCGTCGTTTCAAACTCCTTCCAAAATTTCTTCCTTTATTATTTAAATGAACACAAAGACTTTGCGATTGACTTAATCAAGAAGTGCCAAGCTTCGAAAGACGCTAGAGAAGCGGCTCGGAAAGCAAAAGAAGCCGCCCGTGGCGCGAAAAAGAAGACGGTCGATTATGTCATCTCTGATAAACTTGCAAGCGCTCAATCTAAAGATTATGCGAATAACGAGCTCTTCATTGTCGAAGGCGACTCGGCTGGCGGCTCTGCCAAAACCGGTCGTGATCGGCTGCATCAAGCCATTTTGCCATTGCGTGGCAAACCACTCAACACCGATAACGTCACGATCGATAAAATCGTCAGCAATGTAGAATTCTCCACGTTGATTCAAACGATTGGCGCTGGTGTTGGCCAGAACTTCGATATCAGCGAAGCCCGTTATGGCAAGATCATCATCATGACCGATGCCGATACCGATGGCGCTCACATCCAAACGCTGCTTTTAACGTTCTTCTATAACTTCATGAAACCGTTAATCGACGCCGGCATGATTTATATCGCGCAACCGCCGTTATATCGGGTCTATAAGAAGAGCGATCCTTCCAAACACATCTATTGCTGGGACGATAAGCAATTAGAAGAAGCCAAAGCCAAGATTGGTGCCGGATACGGCATCAACCGTTATAAAGGTTTGGGTGAAATGAACGCCTCCCAATTAGCCGAAACCACCATGGACAAAAAGAAGCGGGTCTTGCTCCAAGTCAAAATCGACGATCCTTTGGTGGTGGAGAAACGAATCGGAATCTTAATGAGCAAAGACTCTTCAGCCCGCTGGAATTGGATTCAAGAAAATGTCACCTTCAATGACGAAGATAAATTCTTAGAAGAGCTTGAAGGGGAGAAAAGGAAATAACCCATGGCGAAACGGAACGAGAAAAAAGAGCCCGTCATCGTGGAAAACATCATTTCCGACACGTTAGACGAATTGATGGGCATGAAATATGCGATCTATGCGAAAGACGTCATTCAAGATCGTGCCATCCCCGATGCCCGTGACGGTTTAAAACCCGTCCAGCGTCGTATCATTTTCGACATGTTCAAAACAGGGAATACCATCGATAAACCCACGAAAAAATGCGCTCACATCGTCGGTGACGTCATGGGCAAATATCACCCGCATGGCGACTCTTCGATTTACGAAGCGCTCGTGCATATGTCCCAGCCTTGGGCCTATCGGTATCCTTTGATCGACTTCCAAGGGAACAACGGCTCCATCGACGGCGATGGCCCGGCCGCTTATCGTTATACCGAAGCACGGCTTAGCGCTTTATCGAACGAACTCGTCGCCGATTTAGACCGCAATACCGTCGATATGGAATTAACGTTCGATGATACGGAATTAGAACCGACCGTTTTGCCATGCCGTTTCCCCAATTTGCTAGCCAACGGCGCCGAAGGCATTGCCGTCGGAATTGCCACCAGCATCCCGCCTCATAACTTACGCGAACTTGTTTCGGCGATTTCTTATCGAATCAAACATCCGAACTGCGATATGGATGCCTTGCTTCGTTATGTTCCCGGCCCTGATTTCCCGACTGGCGGCATCATTTACGAAAACGAGGCGTTGAAAGATATCTACCGCACGGGCAAAGGCAAAGTCACGATTTCTTCTCGTTACGAAATCATTGATGAACCCGATAAGCCCAAGCAGATCATCATCACAGAGATTCCTTATCGGACGAACAAATCGGAGCTAGTGAAAGCCATCGATCAAATCCGTCACGATAAGACAATTCCTGGTATCGATGAAGTACGGGACGAGACCGATAAGAGCGGTCTTCGGATTGCGATCGACTTAAAAGATGAGACAAAGCCAAGCGCCATCATTGCCTATTTACTCCAAAAGACGCCACTAAAAACGAATTACAGCGCCCATATGGTGGCCATTGTCGATAACCGTCCTAAGACGATGGATCTCATTTCGTACTGCGATTGCTACATCGCCCATCAGTTGGACGTCATTTCGAGACGGACACGTTTTAACTTAGAAAAAGACCAAGCCCGTTTAAACATCGTCGAAGGCTTAATCCATGCCATCTCGATATTGGATGAGGTCGTGAAAGTCATCCGCGCTTCGCAAGATAAAAGCGACGCGAAAAAGAACATTGAAGCCGCTTTCGGTTTCAATGACGCCCAAGCGGAAGCCATCGTGATGATGCCGTTATACAAATTAAGCCATACGGATGTCACGACGTTAGAAAACGAAGCGAAGTCATTACACGAAGATATCGATTATCTCAATTCGTTATTGTCAAACCAAGACAAGCGGGAAGACGTCATTATCGCGGACTTAAACCGCATCGCCAAAACTTATGGCGATAAGCGTCGTACGGAAATTCGCCCTGCCGAAGAAGAAAACATCGTCGTGAATAAACGCGACTTAATCGCCGAAGAAGAGACGATGGTCGTCGCCACACGCGATGGTTATGTGAAACGTTCTTCACTCAAGAGTTGGAAAGGCTCTGGTGGTCATAATGGCATTCGTCCTGGGGTCAAAGCTGGAGACGCATTCGTTTTTGAATGCCAATGCTTAACGACGGACTACCTCATTTTATTTACGAGCAAAGGCAACTATGCCTACATTCCGGTGAATGATATCAAAGAGGCGAAGTGGAACGACGAAGGCTTCCATCTTTCGAGCCTCATCAGCATTCCTGCCGAAGATAAGCTTATCGGTGGTTTTGCCGTCCGCCACTTCCGGAATGACCTCTACATCTTAATGTTAACGGCCCATGGTTATATCAAACGGGTGCCGCTTTCTTCGTTAGAAGTCGTCCGTCACTCGAAAGCCATCGGTGCCATCCGCCTTTCGAAAGATGACCGCTTAATTGATGTCGCCTATACGGGCGGCAATGACACGGTCTTTGTCTTCTCTGAAGATGGCAAAGTTTCTGCCTATAACGAAAACGAGATCCAAATCTCGAATCCACGGACCTCTGGCGTGAAAGCCGGTTCGTTCCGCGGCAAAGAATTAGCGGGCTTATTAACATTCTTGCCCGATGAGAAATCGGAAAAGATTTTGCTTGTCACAAACCGCGGCTGCACCCGCGTTGTGGATTTATCACACTATACGCCCGGGCATCGGTTAGACAAAGCCGCTCCGTTATTCGACATGTTCAAGAAAGAACCGCACGAAATCGTCTATCTTGAGAAAGTCGGCGATAAAACTGCGCCTTATAGCCTTGATGCCGTGATGGAAGATGGCACGCGTTCGGATATTGTCTTTGATGATTTCTATCTCACGCCGAGTGAGAAATATGTGAAACGTCCTGATTCTTTCCCTGCCAAGGCAAGAATCATCCAAATCTCGCAAGAGAGTTCGCCTTTATTAGACGATTCCATCCCGTCGACGCCGCTCCCAGAAAAGCCAGCAGAGCCTGAAGAAGCCCCTGAAGCCGAAGAGAAGAAAGAAAGCGATGAGTTCGAGCAGCTTTCTTTGTTCGATGACTTAGATGACTTGGATCACAAATGAACCATAACGCCATCCCTTTTGCCATCGCGAAGTCGTTCTATCGCATTCCATTGTCGTTTTATCAAGAGAATGATATCCATTATCTCTTATTAGATTTGGATAATACGTTAGCCTGTTATCGCGACACCGAACCAACGCCTGAAGCCATTGCCCATATCCGTTATCTTCAAGAAAACGGCATCGTGTGCGCCATTGCCTCGAACAACACGTCTCAACGAGTCTATACCTTTGCCAAAGACTTAGGCATTCCGGCCTATTGCCGTATGCATAAACCATTCGCCAGTGGGATCCGCCGTGTGTTAAAACAAGAAGGGTTAGATCCAAAGAAAACCGTCTTGATTGGCGACCAAATCATGACGGACGTCTATGCAGGAAACCGCGCAGGCATCCGTGTGATTCTCTGCTATCCGTTAACGAAGCTCGATCCGCCTTGGACGAAGGTCAATCGTTTCTTCGCTCGTCCAAAGAAAAAGAAATTATTCCAAGAGCCATACTGCTCTTTCTGGAAGGAGGTACCAGACGATGAGCCAAATTGAAAGTCTCCGTCGTTGCTACACCTGTGGCGCAGTCTTGCAAAGCCAAGACCCCACCAAAGAAGGCTATATCGCCCCCGAAACGCTTGCGGCGCACGCGGAAAAAGACGTGCTTCTTTGCGAAGCGTGTTACACCAGACGGAAATTCAACCGTCTTCCTTCTTCCGTGCAACATGACCACACGTTTATGACGATGATTGGCGATGCCCTCGCATCAGGCGCCATGATCGTCCATATCATTGATCTCACGTCATTTGAGTGTTCGTTTGATCCGCGCTTGCCGCGAAACGCGGTCCCGAATCATATCGTCATCGGGAACAAACGTGATTTGTTGCCCGCTTCTTGGACAGACGAACAATTAAAATCCTATATTATCTATGTCTTCCAAAAGAATGGCATCACGTTAAAACCAGAAGAGATATTCTTAACTTCATTGCTGTCGTCAAATACTGATATTTCAGAGATTGAAAACGCGATCGAGACGAAACGGCAAGGTCATGATGTCTATATCATTGGTTCGTTAGGCGCCGGAAAGTCAAAGTTCTTCGATGCCTATCTCCGTCATTATAAGAACCCATCGCAACATCCCGTCGGGGTAAGCCATTACTACGGCACGGAAGCGAATGTCATGAAAGTTCCGTTAGATTCGACCAGTTTCCTTTATGATGTGCCTGATTTAGCCGTCTCGAATTCGTTCTTGCGTTACAAAGAGGATGCTGCATTGCAACGGGCATTACAAACAGTACGTCCTTTCCCTGTCAGAAGAACTGGCATCGTTAAAGGGGGCTCATTATTTATCGGCACCTTAGCCCGGATTGATTACTGGGATGGCGATTCTTTATCGCTCCCCGTGACCGCATATTTTCCCGAGAAGATTCCCTTAAAGTCCGTTCTTCCAAAGCGGGAAATGAATGCCTTATTCGTGAAATATCTTGAAAAGAAGACGTGGAAGCCTACACTCTCTTGCCTTTCTTCCATGGCGGACTATGATGGTTTCGAGCTTTCCATTGAAGGCGACGAAGAAGAGGAAATCGCGATTGCTGGGCTCGGTTGGATTCAGTTCCGTAACCGGGGCAAACGCATGACGTTACGCGTGTATGTGCCACGAGGCATCGGCATCGATTTCGGGAAAGCCAAAGGAAAATAAACTATGTTGACACCAAAAAACAAAGCGCTCTTAAAGAAATTAGCCAATCCGTTAAAACCTCAATTGACGTTAGGAAAAGGCGAAGCCGATCCAAAAGTCATGGAAGCGATTGACCATTCTTTGACCGCGCATGAACTGATTAAAATCCGGGTACTCCCCAATGCGAATACCACGTTAGAAGAATTAGCAAACGCCATCTGCTCGGCAACCAAAGCCGATTTGGTCGATATCATCGGCCGCGTCTTGATTCTCTACCGCCCGAATCCGAAGAATCCGCGGATTGTGCTTTGATATGGAAAAACTCATTCTCTTTGGCGGAACGTTCGATCCGGTGCATCGGGGTCATTTACGCATCGCAAGGGAAGCGTCATTGCGTTATAACGCCGATGTCGTTTTCTTGCCGAACAAAACGCCACGATGGAAAACGCCTGGTGCCAGCGCGGAAGATCGTCTTGCGATGTTACGCCTCGCGTTAGAAGAAGATGGCTCTCCTTCCTTCCGTATCGATGACCGCGAGCTAAAACGTCCAGAAGAAGTTTCTTATTCGATTGATACCATTCGTGAATATCGGAAGAAATATCCGCGTTATGAGCTTTATTTCTTAATGGGCGCGGATGAAGTGAATCTCTTCCCCAAATGGAAAGATGCGGAGGAAATCGCGAATACTGTCCATCTCATTTATTCTGGCAGACCGAAAGAAGCAATCGATCCTGAAATCGTAAAGACCTATCATTTTGAATCTTTGGAATTTAATGGCTCAGGCGAAGTTTCTTCTTCGGCCGTAAGAACGTTACATTCGGTCGATGTGCCTTCTAAGGTTTTAACCTATATTGAAGAACATCAGTTATATTTCATCCCCAAAGTTCATTCTTATTTAAAGGATAAGAGATTTCATCATTCTTTATCGGTTGCCCACGTGGCTTACGCGATTGCTATCACGAATCATATCCCCGATCCCGGACGTGCCTATATTGCCGGGGTTTTGCACGATATTGGGAAAGAGTTGCCACCTGAAAAGTCTTCCGCCATCATGAAGGAAGCTTATCCAGAATATGTCGACTATCCTGCGTTTTCATGGCATCAGTTTACGGGTGCCTATCTCGCGGAGCACGATTTCGTCATCACGGATAAATCGATTTTGGACGCGATTGAATATCATTGTACAGGCAAAGCCCATATGGCGCCTTTGCTAAAAATCATCTTCGCGGCCGATAAGATTGAACCCACCCGTGGCTATGATTCTTCTGTCTTGATTAAAGCCTGTTTAAAAGATTACTATGTCGGGTTTTTGAAAGTCATCCAAGAGAATGCGAAATTCTTAGACGCGAAGGGTGGAAAAGACGGTACCGAGCTAAGTCGGGAATGTTATGAAGAATATTTAAGTCCAAAGAAAGCAAAGAAAAGGAAAAAAGAAAAATGAAAGAAGAAAAGTTAGTCACCGAGATCAAAGCGATCTTAGAAGACAAGAAAGCGGAAGATGTCGTCGCGGTAGATGTCAGCGACCGGACACCATTCTCTGATTATTATGTCATTGCGACCGCACCGAACGAACGGGCGATGGAAGCAACGGCCCAGGCATTAGAAGACGGCCTGTGGGAGAAGGAACAAATCGAAACAAAGAAGGAAGGACAGTTGGAGTCCGGCTGGATTGTAGTAGACTGTGGACGTGTCCTAGTCAGTATCTTCACCGCTGAAATGCGTGCGCATTATCAGTTCGATGATTTGTTTAAAATCGCAAAAGCATAATCCGTCAATTTATTGCTTGTAAAAAATAAAAAACAGATGGATAAGCACTCCGATAGCCAAAGCAGGAGTGCTTTTTTGCTGCGCCGAATGCAAAGCGATCAAAAGGGCTAAATCAAAATAAATTAACTGATTAGACACGATATACCGATATTTGTAAATCTAGCAAGTATTCCGTTTTATCGGTAAAGTAGTAGAAAAGGAATATCCATTCGAAAATCAAAATAAAAACTCTTTTATTAAAATCATTACACTTCTATAAAATACCTATTTTTATAAAACTTCGCATAATGTCCATTATGTTAATAAAAAGAAGTATAAATACGCTTTTTATGCTAATTTTAAAAAATTAATGATAAATTTATTCACACAAAAATATAAAAATTAACAATTTTATTAACAATATTTGTAAACTACTAAATAAAAACTATTACTAATTTTTAATTTCGAATCGATTATTTCCAAATTTTGCTTAATTGTTTTGCTATCATCAAAAATGATCTTTTAATATTTTTCCTTAATTTTTATTTAAATTGACGTATGTCTAATCGGTAATTCTATGCGTCTACAATGTCTCAAAACCCCTATTTTTGGTTCATCATCTGATATCTTCATCACAAAACAACCTTTTTCAATCGGCTTTATTTTTCCTTATTTTATATCGTCAATTTTTATCAACTTTTCTATCACGATTTTTTTCTTGTTTTCGAAAAAGAAAAAGCGATCTCTTTTTAGAAGGGGTCGCTTTCGTTGTTCATAGAATTTATAATCGGTATTTTATTATCGATTTATATTTCTTTATTTCAGTATCTCTTCAATGGGCTCGCCGATGAGATGATCCGGTTTCGTGAGTCCAAAGTTTTTCAGAATCGTCGCGCCCATGTCTCCAAAGCAAGCACGCTCTTCTAAGTAACGTCCGTCGGTAATCGCCGGTGAATACGCCAACAACGGAACTTTCTCTCTCGTGTGATCCGTTCCTTTGAACGTCGGATCGTTTCCATGGTCGGCAGTAATCAATAACAAATCATCGGGACGCATGACTTGCATCATCTCTCCAACGCGTTTATCAAAGTCTTCTAAGGCATGCGCATAACCTGGCGCGTTCCGTCTATGACCGTATTCGGAATCGAATTCGACCAGGTTTACGAAACATAGTCCTTCCCAGTCTTCGTTTTTGACTTGCTCGATGGTTTTATCCATGCCATCCATGTTCGAAATGGTATGAACCGTCTTAGTGACGCCGGCCATATCGAAGATATCGGAGATCTTTCCAATGCAGCTCGTCATAAAACCATGGTCTTTTAAAGCGTCCATATCCGTTTTTACCGGGGGTTGCAACGCGTAATCGTGGCGATTTGGAGTTCGCTTAAAGTTATCTTTGTTGGTTCCGATATAAGGCCGCGCAATTACTCGCCCCACTCGCCATTCTGGCTTCATGCAGATTTCGCGGGCGATCTCGCAGCACCGATAAAGCTCTTGTAAGCCCGTAACCTGTTCATGGGCGGCAATTTGAAGGACGGAATCGGCGGATGTATAAACAATCAACGAATTCTCTTTCATTTGCTCTTCGCCGAGGACTTTCAAGATTTCTGTGCCGCTCGATGCATAGTTTCCAATGACTTTATGACCGGTTCTTTGTTCTAATTCATCAATCAGTTCTTTCGGGAATCCGGTATCCGTAAATGTTTTAAAAGGATGTGTCGTTAAAACGCCCATCATTTCCCAGTGGCCCGTCATCGTGTCTTTGCCATTCGATGCTTCGCGGCAACGAAGACTAAAACTATGTCGGTGATCTTTTACCGGTTTAACTCCCATGATGTCATCGAGTTCACCGATACCCATCGATTCCATATAAGGAACATGGATGCCGCCAACGGAGGCGGCCGCATGGGCCCAGGTATTAGAACCAACATCGCCAAAACGAGCAGCATCGGGCTCTTCGCCAACGCCTGCGCTATCGGCAACAATCAAGAAGATTCGTTTGTATTTCATTGTCATTCCTCTCTTTTTGACGAGGGTTGACTCTCGTCCCATCATTGTAGGTTATTTCCGTGAAGCATACAAATCATAGGCACTCATGATGCGGCGCGTAGAAACTTCAGTGTAAATCTGGGTCGTTGCAATCTTGGCGTGCCCCAACATTTCTTGCACGGCCCGTAACGAGGCGCCATTTTCTAATAAATGCGTCGCAAAGCAATGCCGTAACGTGTGCGGCGAGATAGAGGCTTCGATGCCCGCCGCTGCGGCATAACGCTTCACCTGCACAAAGAAATAATTCCGGGAGATTGGTTTCCCCTCGCGATTCAAAAACAAGACATTGCTCCGATGACCGGGGTTTCGCGCTCTTGGACCATTTACATATTTTTCTAAATATTCCAAGGCAAAAGATGAAATCGGGACCGTTCGTTCTTTGTTGCCTTTCCCATAGACTGTGACGAGCCCATCCGTCAAATTTACATTTTTAAATTGTAAAGATAATAATTCCGAAACACGGAGCCCGGTCGCATACATGACTTCGAGCATGGCACGATCGCGAATTCCGTTGTCTTTCGTGAGGTCGGGCATCGCAAAAAGACGATTGATATCTTCCTCATCGATGACGACCGGCAACCGTTTTGCCGGTTTTGGCTTGTCGTCATAAGATATCGGTCTTCCTTTCCTGATTCCTTCCGCCGAAAGAAAATTGAAATAATGACGGAGGAAGCTATAACGGCGGAGAATGGTCGCCGCAGCCATGCCATTATTGTCTTCTTCGCGAAGAAACGTCGGAATCATGTCTTCATCAAGGTCTTTCGTGTCTTTCACGTCCGGAAACGAACGAAGAAAGATCTTAAAATCTTCGCGATAATCCTCGACGGTTGCCTTACTCGCGACATTTTCGAGGCGTAAATTCTGTAAGAAATATTCTAACGATTCATGAATTTCCATCTTTTTTCTTCGCCTCGCTGGCTAATAATAAGGCTGGTTTATCCATTTTTCGGTTTAATTCGTTCACCAAAAGCTTCGTTTTATCGAGTTTTTCGTATTCTCCATAGTTCCAAAAATTCATTTGAACCGTTTCTTCGTGCGGATCCACGAGATTATCCAAGGCGACCCCGACCAAACGCGTCATCATGCCTAAATAATTTGCTTCATAGAGGCGGCAGGCATTCATATAGATGGTCTCGGGATCATCAGTGGCTTCACTTAAGGTGTTGGATTTCACATGGCTTCGGAATTCAGAATCTTTTAAGGTCAAGCGGATGGTTTTTCCTTTTTTCTTATCCCGTTTTACGCCAGCCGCCACTTCCATAGAAAGTTGGTGAATCTTGTTTTTAATAAAGTCGACGTCGTTCGTGTCGTAATCAAACGTTTCGGAGTGCCCTAATGACTTCGGATCCATCGGGGTCGGGTCGACGACATCGGAGCTCCGGCCATTCACGGCTGCTTTTAAAGAGGCGTACGACTTACCGAATAATTCCATGAGCCTTGGATCGTCCTTAGCGGCCATCTTTTGAAAATCACCGATGGTTTGAATGCCGAGCGCCTGAAGATGCGGAACCGTTTTCTTTCCGATGCCAAAACAAGCGCCGACGGGCAAAGGATAAAGCTTTGTAGCTAAATCTTTTCGATAAATAAATGTAATGCCCATCGGCTTTTTCATATCGCTTGCCATCTTGGCTAAGAATTTCGTCGGGGCGACACCAATCGAGCATTTGAGACCGATTTCTTTTAAAAGGCCTGCTTGGATGTTCCCGAAATACCGATAGGCATCATGAACGTGTTGGGTCGCTTTCGTCATGTCCACATATCCTTCATCAATCGATGCTTCCTCGATGATTAAGGAATACCGCTTCAAATAAGCAAAAAATGAGCGGGACAGCATGGAGTAATAGCCAAAATCTGGCGGCACAAAGATCGCCTGCGGACAAAGTTCCTTGGCTTGGTAATAAGGCATGGCGGAGTGCACGCCATAAGCGCGGGCTTGATAAGAAGCCGTCGCCACCACAGAACGGGGACCTTCTCCTGCGACAACGATAGGCTTGCCACTCCATTCAGGATGGCGCAGCTCTTCGGCACAGGCGAAGAAAGCGTTGAGATCGATATGCATGATGACCTTGCTCATAGCAATCTCATTGTAACCGAAATCAAGGAGTGATGTCGGTAAGAAAACGGAATGAATTATTTTCTTTCGATGTCAAGCGAAACTTGATCGACAGATAGACCAAAACGTTTTTCTTGATGGTCAACCGAATCATAAGAAACGAATGTTTGAGGAACGGCGTAATATCGGAACTTTCCGACATAATGATGTTCAAATAAGTATTTTTCTACCGATTTCGTAAAACCTTCGGTAGTGCCATATGGGTCATAGACGATGATTTCGGGGCAGACAAGGAATTTTTCTAACGTTTTCTCATCAATTGGGTTTAAGAACAAAGGACGGACAAAATTTGCTTGGTAACCATCCAGTAATAATTTACTGAATAATTGTTCCCCTTTTGGTCCAACAGCGAGAATTACCGATTTATCGTTTTGAATCGGGGTTAGGACTTTCCAATCTCCAAAGTCGAAAATGTCGGATTTCACTTCCCCATTTGGATGCTTTGTCCAGGCATTGGGATAACGAATGGCGAAGACACCATGGCCTTTTTCGAGTGATAACGCCATAAGCCGTTTTGCTTCAGAGAACGTTCCTGGCATGCTGACGGTCACGTTAGGAATCGCCGCGAGATAAGCTTCGTCATAAATGCCCATATGGGTTTCGCCATCTTTGCCAACCAGGCCAGCGCGATCAATGCACAAAGTCATGTCGGCATGAATCCGGGCGCAATCATGTAAAAGTTCATCAAACCCACGTTGTAAAAACGTAGAATATATCGAAAGAATCGGATGATAACCAGTCAATGATAAGCTTCCGGCCATTGTGACGGCGTGTTCTTCGGCTATGCCGACATCAAATGAACGTTCTGGGAAATCGGTAAAACAGGATTCTAGTTTGCTCCCCTTCTCCATCGCGGGACAAATCAGTAAGGTGTTCGGAACGCTTTCCAAGGCGGTATGAATCAAATCGCCCATGTAACTCGGCCACGCAATTTGCCCCTCATGGGCATCTTTCGGAAGTCCTGTTTCGATATCAAACGGAGGCACGCCATGCCATTCGCCGGTTTTGTCTTTTTCGGCGGGTTCATAACCTTTTCCTTTGATGGTATGAACGTGGATAACGACCGATTTCGTCGCGTTTTCTGCGCCTTTAAACGCCTTTTCTAGCAAATGGATATTATGGCCATCCACTGGACCCATGTAGGTAAAGCCCATGTTATCGAACATCGTGGTCGGCACAAGCATTTGTTTGACACGACGTTTGATGAAATAGGTAAATTGGTAAAAGCCACGTCCTACTGCCGTTCGATATAACACGCGTCGATAGCCGGCCTTCATGTGGTTATAGGCTTTTGCCGTCGAGATTTTCCGGAAGAAACGGCCTAAACCGCCGATCGGACGAGAGATTGACATGTGGTTGTCATTCAAAATCACGATGACTTTATTCCGACGGCATCCAATATTGTTTAAGGCCTCAAAAGCAAGGCCGTTCGCAATAGAGGCATCCCCAATTAAGGCGATAACGTTATATTTTTCTCCTTTGAGGTCACGCGCAATCGCGAATGCTTCAGCAGCCGATAACGAAGTCGAACTATGACCGGCTTCGAAACAGTCATAAATCGATTCGTCACGGCGTAAAAAGCCCGATACACCGCCATTTTCATTTAAATGATCCAGGCTTCTGCCCGTTAAAAGTTTGTGGGCGTAACATTGATGCCCAACATCGAAAATCAATTTGTCTTTTGGGAAATCAAAAAATCGATACAAGGCGACAATGAGTTCAACAACACCAAGATTGCTTGCCAAATGCCCGCCATGGACCGAACAAGCTTCGATAATTTCTTTTCTCAGGTCATGGCAAAGCAATTTCAAAGAACGGGAGTCCAAAGTTTTCACAATGGACGGATCTCGAATCTCTCTTACGTTGATGCGTTGTATTTCCTTGGCCATTTTTTATACTTAAAAAATACTAAATTTAAACTAATTATAGAACGGTAAAATCG
>Ga0256406_1005366_pt1 | contig 13780 bp, 8 predicted proteins | sample RumenRJG_03DNA_FD_185986 | JGI IMG/M metagenome (GOLD analysis project Ga0256406, IMG submission 185986) | Bovine rumen microbial communities from Lethbridge, Alberta, Canada - RJG_03 | ecosystem: Host-associated > Mammals > Digestive system > Stomach > Rumen | place: Canada: Alberta | collected...
CAACGCATGCACGACGAATACCGGATCCTGTGCGAAGAAATCCCCGCCCCGGCGTGCGCACTGCACTTCACGAACCCCTTCGAACTGCTGACCGCGACCATCCTGAGCGCCCAAACCACCGACAAACGAGTGAACACGGTCACGCCCGCGCTGTTCTCCCGCTACCCCGGCCCAGCCCAACTGGCCGCCGCACGGGTAGAGGATGTCGAAGACATCATCAGGCCGCTGGGCTTCTACCACGCCAAAACCCGCAACATCATCGCAATGGCGCATGATGTGCACGAACGGTTCGGCGATACCGTCCCGCACACCATGGACGAACTGACATCACTGCCCGGCGTCGGACGGAAAACCGCAAACGTGGTGCTCGGAAACGCGTTCGACATCCCCGGTTTCCCCGTTGACACGCACGTGATCCGCGTGACCGGACGCCTGCGCTGGCGCACCGACTGGAGAAGCACCCACCCCGACCCGGTACACATCGAACGCGAAATCACCGCATGCTTCCCACCCGAAGAATGGACCGACCTGTCGCACCGGCTGATTCTGCACGGCCGGGCGACATGCCACGCACGCAAACCAGACTGCGCCGCCTGCCCGCTCAACGCCACCTGCCCCAGCGCCGGCACCATCGGGTGAGTCAGACCGCGGTTCCAAGGTTCCAAGGCTCCAAGCAAACGCAACCAACATATCGGCACGGCGCACGGTAGACTCGAAGTATGACGAAGAAGAAGCATGGCGAGCTAAAACGTTGGGCGGCATTCCTTGCCATTGTGGCCGCCCTGTTTTCGCTCATCATGCTCGGCAAATCCGTCGCCCAGCGCAGCGGCGTACTCGAATCCACCGGGCTGATCGGATCAGGCCCATCCATTGACGTCGGTCTGCTCAACGCCCCAGCATCACTGGACATCCGCACCGAACCAGGCACGGCCATCGAACAGGCCCTGATCGGTAACGTCTACGAAACGCTCATCGGACGCGACCAGAACAACAGGCTCATCCCCGCGCTCGCCGACAGTTGGACGACCTCACAAGACGGCCTCACCGTCACCCTGCATTTGCGCGGCAACGTGACCTTTTCCAATGGCGATACGCTCGACGGCGAGGATGTCGTCTGGTCACTCAAACAGATCATCAGCGGCACATACGTGGGACATGAGCGGTTGAACGCCATCGCCGCCGTTGACAGCGACCGTGCGAACCGCGTCACCTTGACACTACGACAGCCGGATGCAACCCTGCTGCGCGCACTGTCCGGCCGCGCGGGCATCGTCTACGACCGGAACGCGAACATCGATTATGCAACGCAGGCGCTTGGTTCCGGCCCGTTCACCGTCGGCGCCTACCGCAAGGGGTCGAATATCACGCTCAAACGCAACGCCCACTATTGGGGCGCCCGCAAGGCAGCCAGCAATCAGGTCATGCTGCATTACTATCCCAATGAGTCAACGCTGATGAATGCTGCCGCCAGCAACGAAGTGGTTATGGCGCTGCCGCTTGAACACACAAGTCTGACTGATATCACCAAGAAAACAGGATTGAAAGCGGTCCAAGGTTCCAGCACGTCGAAAGTGATGCTTGTATTCAATTGCGGCACGGAATCCCCGATGTCCGACCTGCGCACCCGGCAGTCGTTCCGCTATCTGATCGACACTGCGGCGATCGCATCCTCGGCCACGGACGCGAAGCAGGCGCTCGGCGGGCCAATCGGGCCATTGGAACCCGGGTATGAGGACTTGACGGGGGTTTACCCGCATGATCAGGCGAAGGCCGCGCAGATGCTCACCTATTATTCGACCCGGTATTTCGGCGATCTGACGTTCCTGGTACCGCAGGAATACCAGACGCTTGGCGAGCAGTTGAACGAGTATCTCAAACAAGGCACTTCGACGCTGACGGCCATCAATCCGGATATGCAGGTGGTCGATGACGCGACACTCAACCAGCGGCTGGCCAGCGGCGATTTCAAGCTTGCGATCATGACCGTCAGCGGCACGGATAATGTGGACCTGTTCAACGGTGTGAACAACACGTTGCAATATCAGAACGGCAATGCGCAAGAAGCGTACCGTAACGCCGCCACCGCGACGACAAGCGACGCTTACGCCAACGGGATGAAACAGTTCGCGTCCATGGTCAGCCAGGATGCGGCCGCGGCATGGTTGTACGAGCGGGGCATCAACATGGCGGTCAGCGGCAGGCTGCACGGCTACCCGGTCAACATGACCGACGAGCTGCTGCCGCTCAAAGACGTGACGCTCGAAAAGTAATCCGGTGACGGTTCAGCCAAGCGCTGGCACAGCCACGGGTGCGCATTATCGTCTTCTTGCCGGATGCCCCGACCACGGCCCGGAAGTGCCGCAAAGTCCGCTTCCCCGTTGTCATAAACGCTCCCTAAACTAGCGGTTATGACTGATCAGGACAATACCATCACCGCGAACCTGACCCCGCTGCCTGACAAGGTGGGCGTCGACGGGCTCGAAGACAAGTGGCGCAAGACGTGGGATGAATCCGGCGTCTACAAATTCCGCAACACCCGCGACCGCAAGGCCGTCTATTCGATCGACACCCCGCCGCCCACCGTGTCCGGGCATCTGCATGTCGGCCACGTGTTCTCCTACACGCACACCGATATCATCGCCCGGTTCAAGCGCATGCAAGGCTTTGACGTCTTCTATCCGATGGGCTGGGATGACAACGGCCTGCCGACCGAGCGCCGCGTACAGAACTATTACGGCGTGCGCGTGGACACGTCCCTGAAGTACGATCCTGATTTCAAACCGCCGTTCGAAGGCACTGACGGCAAGAAGATCAACGCGAAGGACCAGGTGCCGGTCAGCCGCAAGAACTTCATCGAATTGTGTGAGCGTCTCACCAAGGAAGACGAGAAGCAGTTCGAGGAGCTGTGGCGTTCGCTCGGCCTGTCGATCGATTGGTCGCAGACCTACCACACGATCGGCGAGCATCCGCAGCGCGTAGCGCAGAAAGCGTTCCTGCGCAATCTTGCACGCGGCGAGGCCTATCAGAAGGACGCTCCTGGCTTGTGGGACGTGACCTTCCAGACCGCAGTCGCCCAGGCTGAGCTGGAAAGCCGCGAATATCCCGGCTTCTACCACAAGATTGCGTTCCGTTTCGAAGATGGCACGCCGATTTACATCGAAACCACCCGTCCGGAACTGCTCGCCGCGTGCGGCGCGTTGATTGCCAACCCGGACGACGACCGGTACAAGCAGTATTTCGGCCAGTATGTCTACTCCCCGCTGTTCAAGGTCAAGGTGCCGATTCTCGCGCATCCGGCCGCCGAAATGGACAAGGGCGCGGGCATCGCGATGTGCTGCACCTTCGGCGACGTGACCGACGTCGAATGGTGGCGTGACCTGAAGCTGCCGACCCGCCCGATCATCCAGCGCAACGGTCGCATCATCATGAGCGTGCCGGATTGGATCGAGGACCCGCAAGGCCGTGCGATCTTCGAGGAGACGGAAGGCAAGACCACGTTCTCCGCCCGCAAGATCATCGTCGACCACCTGCGTGAATCCGGTGATATGGACGGCGAGCCGAAGCCCACCACCCGTATGACGAACTTCTACGAGAAGGGCGACAAGCCGCTCGAAATCGTCACTTCCCGCCAGTGGTATCTGAAGAACGGCGGCACCGACAAGAAGCTCAACGCCGAACTCATCGAGCGCGGCAACGAGCTGAACTTCCACCCGGACTTCATGCACGTGCGTTACGACAACTGGGTCAATGGGCTTAACGGCGACTGGCTGATCTCCCGCCAGCGCTTCTTCGGTGTGCCGTTCCCACTGTGGTATCCGCTCGACGCCAACGGCGAGCCGGATTATGAGCATCCGCTCACCCCGCGTGAAGACCAGCTGCCGATCGACCCGACCAACGATGTGCCGGAAGGTTACGACGAGTCCCAGCGCGACCAGCCGAACGGCTTCACCGCTGAGAAAGACATCATGGACACGTGGGCGACCTCGTCCCTGACCCCGCAGATCGTGACCCACTGGGCTGAGCCCGGCGAGGAAAACGAAGCGCTGTTCAAGGCCACGTTCCCGATGGATTTGCGTCCGCAGGGCCAGGACATCATCCGCACTTGGCTGTTCAGCTCCATCGATCGTGCGCATCTTGAGAACCATTGCCTGCCGTGGGCGAATGCCACGCTCTCCGGCTGGATTCTCGACCCCGATCACAAGAAGATGTCGAAGTCCAAGGGCAATGTCGTCGTGCCGAACAAGCCGATTAAGCAGTTCGGTGCGGACGCCGTGCGCTACTGGGCCGCTTCCGCGCGACTCGGTTTGGACGCCACGTATGACGAGGGCCAGATGAAGATCGGCCGCCGTCTGGCCATCAAGCTGCTCAACGCCACCAAGTTCGCGCTGGCCATCGGCCGCGAGGACGAGAACCATCATGTCGGCGCCCCCGCCGTCGCGCATTGGAATCCCGCTGATGTGACCGAGCCGCTCGACCGCGCGGTCATGGCGAAGATGGCGCTCGTGATCCGTCAGGCGACGAATGCGCTGAACGCCTATGAGCATTCGAAAGCGCTCGAAGTCATCGAAAGCTTCTTCTGGCAGTTCTGCGACGACTACATCGAACTGGTGAAGAACCGCGCCTACGGCACGGCCGATTCGACCGGCAAAACCCCGAGCGAGGCGGCGGTCAAGTCCGCGCGCACCACGCTGGGACTCGGCTTGGACACCTTCGCCCGTCTGCTGGCCCCGTACCTGCCGTACGCGACCGAAGAAGTGTGGTCTTGGATGCACGAGGGCGAGGGTTCGGTGCACCGTGCCGCATGGCCGAAGCCGGAACCGTACGAGCAGGCCGCGTTCAAGGTCTCCCCGGACGTGCTCACCTATGCGGGCGAGGCGCTGGCTTCGTTGCGTAAGATCAAGTCCGAGGCGAAGGTCTCGATGAAGACGCCGATTCTGTCCGTCACGCTTGACGCGGTGGATGATGCGGCCGATTCCATCAAGGCCACGCTTGGCGATATCGCCGAGGCGGGACGCGTCGTCGGCAATATCACGCTGGTTCGTGCCGGCGCCGCCATCAAGGCTGTCAAGCAAACCGCCGCAGCCGCCAAGAACGCTATCGAAGATGCGAAGAACGAGGCTGACGCCGCGGTCTCCGTCATCGTCGAAAACAGCGAGCTCGGCGAGCCGCCGGCCAAGAAGCCGCGCAAGTAAGCGCCGGCTCTTCCCCAATACCCCACAATCTGGTGACGCTGAGCTCCCGCCCGGCGCCACCAGATTGTTTTTCTGCACAAACCAGCTACGGCAGACCGGCTCCTGGCGTCACCAGTTTGGGCAACACCACAAACCAGCTATGCGACCAAGCCTCCCAGCGTCACCAGTCTGGGCAATTCACAGACCGGTGACGGTTACTGATGGATGGGGTTTGGCGAATCACAGTTTATCGGTGACCATGAGGAAGCGGGCGCCGGCAGTGTGCGTGTTGACCGGGGTGACGACGTCCCGCGATACACCTTCGCGTCCGATACGCGAGGCCTCGAGAGCCCCCACTGAAGACTGCGCGTCAATGGGAGCCGCAACCTTGGCTTTGGCGGCGCGCGCCTCATCAATCGCCCGCGTCAACGCAGACGATGCAGACGCCTCGTCAGGCGCCAGCGTATCCACGGCATTCCTGATGATGTCGGCGGCAGTCTCCACGGCAACCACATCGTCCACTGTTCCCGACATATCCGATTCAAGGCCGCGCACCCGCCCTGACAGGCCATATAACAAACGCTCCGAGGCAACAGATGCGACAAACGTCGTGGTATGCGTACCAGCAGCGGAATTTGCCCTGCCAGCAGAACCGGTGCCGGCACGATGCTCCGCAGCATTATCGGCATCATCGGCGGCGCCTCCGACGCGCGACTGCGAGACATAGGATGTCAAACCGGTCGCCGACACCGTCTTCCAATCCGCCGCCGCGCTTTTTGATGCCTCGGACGCATCACCGGTGCCGGATTTGGCGACCAGCGCGGCCAAAGTGAGCAGCATCTTGCCCTGCCCTTCACTGGCTTTCGCCGCCGCCATCGTATCCAGGGCCGCCTGGACCTTCTGATTGTCGGTTTTGAGGTTCTTATTCGAGGTGAATTCGTCGTTCGTCTGCTCAATCGCCTGCTGCGCGTACGTGGACGCGCCAGACGCCGTACCCCCGGTCATCTTGCTCAGATGGCGTGTATACGCGTCGGTATAGGCCATCGAAAACGGGATCATCGCATCGTGCATCATCTTCTGGCCGGTCTTGAAATCCTTGGCTGCGCGCGAGGTCTGCGAAGCCGCCTGTCGCTTGAGATCCGCCGCCAAACCTGTCGTCCCGCGTAGTTCGATCTGCCGAATGGTGTCATCGATCGCGTCTGCGGCACCCTGATGGGATCGGGCGGCGCTACGGTCATTGGTCGCATTGGAAATATTCGCAACAGCCCGTGCCACCGGCGTGTCGCTGTTCAGCTCGCCAGCCGTGCCCAGAAGCGCGCTCATCTGCGTACTGTCTCCGATAGAACCGCTCAGATGCCCGGTGTACGAGGTCACATACGCGGCCATGTAATCGTGGAAGGCCTGCTGGTAAGCCGGGTCCGCAGCGGCGATGGCGTGTTTCGCCTTGTCGCGTTCCCCATCGCGCATAGACTTGAGCCGGTTGAGCAGTTTCGTGTCATGTTTGCCGCCGCCGATGGCGATATCTGACAAATTCCCGGCCCGCATGGCGAGCGCGGTCATAGAACGGCTGAATTCTGCGGTATCTGAAGCCTCCACCGCGGCTACCGCCAACGGGCTCATCGAACAGTGCTTCGCAGTGAAGAAGAAGTCGAAGGATATGGTGCGGGCGGGTCTGCCGACTGCGATAACCAGCATATCCGTGCCTTTTTGGGTGACGAGTGTGCCGCTGCTGCCTGTGACCGCACCGGTGACTTTGGTCGGCACCGTGAACGCGATGATCGGGATTGTGGTTCTGGCGTAATCCGTGTCGGCAAGCGGATTCGGAGACACGGTCACGTGCAGGCCGACCAGGCCATTCGCTCCGCTGATTGCCGACGAATCGACATTCGGCCCGTTGAGGCTGTACTGTACGTGTACCGCCCATGGCATCGCTTTGAGACCGCTGCTGACCTTGGTCAGGGTATTGGTCGACGTGCCCGCGGCGTGTTCCCCCTTGCCCACGGTTTCAGCGACAGGCGCGCCCGCGCGGGTGGCCCCGTAATCGATAACCGTGCCTGACTGGTCGATCTGGAAATCGTTGGCGATATACAGTTCGCCGGAAATCGTCCCCTCGTGCAGAATACCGAACACATCCTGTGTTTTCGTGGCCACGGCGGTTCCGGAAGCATACTCTGTCTGGCGAGCGGGAGCGGCCCCTCCTGCCGCCGCAGCGAACATCATCGCGCATGATACCGTGATGCCGCATACTCTGGCGGCGATCCGTCCCGGATGCCTTCCACGCTTGGTACCGTGGGTCACCATCATCAGTGTCGTATTCTCCTTGATTCCATGTCTATCGTCTCCGGCTCACACCTCCGATCCGCGGCCGGATGCTGCGGCTTGGCACAATCGCCGCGCCACGCCCGTGCTCATGCGAAAATGTCAAGCACGCCGGGGTCTCCACCCGCGTCAGCGATACGCTGATGCCGTTTCTTGGCTTCCGTAACCACAAACTCCCGGTACATTTCCGCAATCTGCGGGTCAAGGCCAGCCTGTTCAGCCACCTGATGCAACCGCTTGATTTGCGCGTCCTCACGTTTCCAATCCGCCGGTGCAAAACCTGCCTGCGCTTTGAGCACGCCGACTTCTGACGTGCATTTGAACCGTTCCGCAAGCAGCGAGACGATAGCCGTGTCCACATTGTCAATGGACTGGCGCAACTCCTTGATTTTCCGTACCGCCTGCGCAACTTCCGGGTGCTCCTGCGCTTGGGCGGAGTCAATGGTCGTATCCTGCCAATCACCATGTTCGGAATCGTTCATACGCTCCAGATTATCAGTCTTGCCTTACCAACGTGGGGATTCACCGTCTCATACGAGAATGGCGGACCGCCAGCAGCGATCCGCCATGATGTCATCGTCAGCGTCCGAACCGGTCGGCACGCCTCTGGTTCCGTCAGTTCGAGGAGGATGATGATCCCGCACCCGACTGCTGTACCAGCGCCTTCAGGAAATCGCGGTTGCTCGGCGTCTTCTTGAGCCGCGGTACGAGCGCCTGATATGCCTGCTCGGGTTCAAGCCCGCCGAACAGTCGACGCAGACGGTAGATGATCGGCAGCTCCAGCGGCGGAGTAATCAGCTCCTCGCGACGGGTGCCGGACGCATTGATGTCCACAGCCGGGAACATGCGCTTGTCCGCCAGGTCGCGGCTCAACCGCAGTTCCATATTGCCGGTGCCCTTGAACTCTTCGAAAATCACTTCGTCCATCTTCGAACCGGTTTCCACCAGTGCGGTCGAAATGATGGTGAGCGAACCACCGTTTTCGATATTGCGTGCCGCACCGAAGAACTTCTTCGGCGGGTACAACGCCTGCGCATCCACACCGCCGGACAGGATACGCCCGGATGCCGGGGCGGCGATATTGTAGGCGCGCGCCAAACGGGTCATCGAATCCAGCAGCACGACCACATCCTGACCGAGCTCGACCAGACGCTTCGCGCGTTCAATCGCCAGTTCGGCGACCATCGTATGGTCGGAAGCCGGACGGTCAAAGGTCGAGGAAATCACTTCACCTTGCACGGTGCGTTCCATATCCGTGACCTCTTCCGGACGCTCGTCCACGAGCACGACCATAAGATGGACTTCCGGATTATTCACGGTAATCGCGTTCGCGATAGCCTGCAACGTGATGGTCTTACCAGCCTTCGGCGGGGAAACGATCAAGCCACGCTGACCTTTGCCGATCGGGGCGACCAGATCAATGATTCGCCCAATCAGCTTGTTCGGCGTGGTTTCCTGACGCAACCGCTCCTGCGGGTACAGCGGAGTAAGCTTGGCGAATTGCGGACGGTTCGCAGCCTCATCAATGCTCATGCCGTTGACGCTGTTAATCGCCTGAAGCGGCACGAACTTCTGACGCTGGGTGCGACGCTCGCCTTCACGCGGCGTACGAATCGTGCCCTGCACGGCATCGCCCTTACGCAGGCCATACTTCTTGACCTGTCCCATAGAAACATACACGTCGTTGGGACCGGGAAGATATCCGGACGTACGGATGAACGCGTACGAGTCCAGCACGTCGACAATACCGGCGACCGGGACGAGATCATCCGACTGGTCCTGTTCGCCGCGGCGATCATCATAATCACGACCGCCGCGCATACGACGGTTATTGCGCCGGTCGTTGCGATCATTACGGTCGGCGTGGTCACGTTCACCGCGGTCGTTACGGTCGTTACGATCATTACGATCGTTGCGATCCGCACGTTCGACACGATCACGCTCGACGCGTCCGGCACCACGACGATGGCCGAAAGCACGCTCGTCACCGGCATGCTCCTCGTTCTTCTGCGCCGGCAGGCTTGCCAGAATGTCATCCAGGTCGCACACCGCTTCTTCCTCACGTTCCTCGACACTGGAATCGGCACGACCACCACGACGGTGCACGCCGCCACGGTCAACACCACGACGACGCATCCGCGGACTTTCACCGCCATCAAGATCAAGCTGGGCGAGCACTTCGTCTGCTGCGGCTTCCTCGGAAGCGCCACGACGGCGGGCGCGACGCTCATGCACGCGAGGCATCTGCAATTCACCCTCCATCGGAGAAATCGCCTCAGTGTGAGCGACAGGCACACGCACCGGTTCGCTTTGCGTCTGCTTCTCGGATTTCGCAGACTTCACCGGTGCGGCAGACGGCTTGTTCTCCGTCTCCGATGATGATTCGCGCACAGCAGGCACCGGTGCCTCGGTTTTCTTCACTGTTTTCGGTACACGCACGGTCACGCCGGCAGGCGCCTCCCCTCCGCTGCGAGCCGCCTGCAACGTTGCGAGCAGCTGGGGCTTACGCATGGTCGATGTGCCGCGAAGACCCATCTGCTTGGCAAGCTCCCTGAGCTCAGGCAGCTTCATATCCTCAAGATTTTGGCTCATTGCCTAATGTTGCCTTTCCTTGGCTTCTACCGACACTACGCCGGCGAGCTGTATGACAAGATGCGGAAAACACCCGCGATGAACGCCTGATTATCACGGTTTTGAAAACCTTATCAGACGTTCCTCACTGTACAACGGAGGCCTGACCGATGCAACACGCCGCCCACAATACGGCAGTACCGGCACCGCTTGGCATGCGCTTGCCATCATGCCTGCAACAACAGCGACGGCCCGCCATCCACTTTGGGATGGCGGGCCGTCGCAACCGGAAGCTGCTACTTCTTCTCGTGATAGGACTTATCGGTGTTCACCGACCACACGTTACGCTTCGACGTCTTGCCGGACTTGATATTGTCGACAGCCTCAATCGCCGTAGCCATCGAATGGTCCATATTGTTGTACCGGTGCTGGCCGTTGCGACCCACGCAATACAGGTTGCCGAAGGAGTCAAGATATTCAATCAAATCAGGCATCTGGGCGTATGTATCGAAATACGCCGGATACGCTTTCTTGACACGCTCACGATGCGCGTCAAGCACGTCCTGCGGACCGTTGATCACGCGCATGCGGGTCATTTCCTCGATGGCGAACTTCTTGGCTTCCTCTTCGGACATGTTCCAGAAGTCGTCGCCTTCCTTGCAGAAGTATTCGAGGCCGATCCACACCGTGTCGTCGACATCCTTGACCAGGTACGGGCTCCAGTTGTTGAACACCTGGATACGGCCGACCTTATAGCCCGGATCCTGCACGTAAATCCAGCAATCCGGCACAATCGGCGGGTTGCCGAGCGTTGGGATGTCGGTCGTGTTTCTCAAACGAAGATGCTTGACCAGCAAGCCGACCGTCACAAAGTCACGGTACGGCAGGCCCTCGGCCACGGCGGTCATATCCTTGGGAGCGGGAGTGTCCGACGCGTCAATCGCCTCGACCAGATCCTTGACCGGCATGGATGAGATGAACTGATCCGCAGCCAGCTCGGTACGCTCACCGGCGGCGTTCTGATACACCACGGAGGAGATATGCCCCTCCTGCTGGCGGACTTCCACGACCTTCGCATCCGTAACCACCTTGACACCGGCGTTCTCGCACCGGCGTTCCACGGTTTCCCACAGCTGACCCGGACCGTACTTCGGATACCAGAATTCCTCAATCAGGGAGGTTTCGACCTCTTGGTTGCTGCGCTTCTTCGGCAGCAGTTTCTGGAACGCGTTCTTCAGCACTTCAAGGATGCTCAGCCCCTTGACACGCTGTGCGCCCCAATCAGCGGAAATCTGGCTGGGGTGACGGCCCCACAGCTTCTCCGTATAGCCTTCGAAGAACATCGAATACAGTTTGCGGCCGAACCGGTTGATATAGAAGTTTTCCAGATTCGTTTCCGGCAGCTTGTGGAACACGGACTTCAAATAGCTGAACCCTGCCTGCATGGTGAGTTTGAAGCCCATCGCCTTCAGCGTGTTCGGCGACAAGGAAATCGGGTAATCGAAGAAATGATGGTTCCAGAAGATACGGGAAACACGGTGACGTTTGAGCATCACTTCGTCGGTGGTCTCAGGATCCGGTCCGCCGGGCTCCAGGTCATGGTGACGGCCGAGCTTCTTGTCATCATAGGAGGGGGCGCCTTGCAGCGGCAGCACATCCTTCCACCAATCCATGATGCGGTCATCCTTGGAGAAGAAGCGATGACCGCCAATATCCATGCGGTTGCCGTTATGCTTCACGGTACGTGAGATACCGCCGAATTCGCGGGTCTCCTCAAGCACGGTCACGTCGTACTGCTCGGCGCCGCCTTCCTTCACCAGTTCCCACGCGGCAGTAAGACCCGCGGGGCCACCGCCGATAATCACGACGGACTGTTTGTGTGCCACAATGACCTCCTGAACAATACAACAAATCGGTGAAACTCTACACGCTTCAGCGCATCATGAACACCAAAGCAAACAAACATACACGAATAAACCGCAAGCCATGCTATCACCCAGCCCGCCCACCGTACCGACGTATCCGTACCGACGTATCACGGTACGGTGGGCGGCGGAGCGTCATGTCAGGGAATCAGGGATATCAATATCGGTTTTCTGCACCTCTTCGACATTGACATCCTTAAACGTGACGATACGCACGCTTTTGACGAACCGGGAGGAACGGTAGACATCCCACACCCACGCATCCGTCAGCTGCACGTCGAAATACACGTCCTGTCCGGCGGAACGCACGTTGAAATCAACCTTATTCGCCAGGTAGAAGCGGCGCTCCGTCTCCACCACGTAGGTGAACAGTTTGATGACGTCACGGTATTCCTTGTACAAGGCCAGTTCGGCGTCGGTCTCATAGTTGTCAAGATCTTCCGCACTCATACGTTACCTTCCGTCCTGCGTTCACGTTTGCGTCCGATAGTACGCCACCACGCCTGCTTCGACGGCTGACGGTCATGCGAACTGTGCGGCCAATGCTCTTCACCTTCAAGGGTGTGATGGCTTTGCTTGCCTGACTGATCGGCGTCTTCGGCGGCTATACTTGCCGCCAGTGCGGCAACAGGCGACAGATCCGCTTGCACGGCCGCGTCAGCAGTGACGACATGCGCAGATTGGGGTTCTTGAGGTTGTACGACAGGCTCACTCCCAGGCGTTTGAACGGTGTCACCCGCAGCCGGCGTACCGGCATCATCGGCAGAATGCGCATGCTGGCGGATTGCCAGCGAGTGTTCACGCGCACTCAACGCCTCTTTGACACCTGGATTGTCTTCGAACACGTGCATGCCGAACACTTCAAGCGAATGAATCGGGTCATACTCGTCGGTGAGCATATCCATGACGATGAGATCCTGATACTTATTGTTTTCGGCATCCCACAATGCGTCACGCGACGTGCCGGACGGGATGAACCCGAGCGACTGGTACACGGACAGTGAGCGCGTGTTCTTTTCCGGCACCGCAACCCAGATGCGATGCATGCCCAAGCCTGCCGGGCGAGGCGCGAAACCGAACGTCATGACGCGTGGCATCGCGTCACGTGAGTAGCCGCGGCCACGGTAATCCTTGCCGAGCACCACTTGGATGCGTGCGGAACGCGACCATCCGTCAATATCGATGAGGAAAATCATGCCGATGACATTGTTGGTCGCCTCAGCGTCGACGACACCATCGCCATCACGGTCGGCGTCGGTGAGAATCGCCCATGCGATAGTCGGACGGGATTCGGGGTCGCCGACACCGGGTTCAGCAGACGCACGTCCTTCGGACCATGCGACCGAGCGACGCACCCATGCGTTGACGGCGGCGCGTTCGGATGCTCGATCCTTGCCGGTGATGCCGGATGCGTTGTAAAACGCGTCGAGCTGGTCAAGACGTTCCAAATCGTCAAGCACCGCCGGACGCAGATGCACCATTTCGCCGCGAATCGATGGAATAGTGATCCGGGGCGGCAATACGCGGCGTTCATCGCCGTCTGCTGCGCTGCCCACCACAGACTCAGTTTGTTCAGACATTCGCTTTCATCCTCATAAGCGGAACCAATACGGTCCTATTCTAGCGAGGTACGCAACAATTTGCAGGATTTGGGGTGAACCTGTACGGAACATGCGAATACATGCCCCTCGCGATGCCCCCAAACGCGCCATGCCCCCGGTCCGCACCTTCTGCCGACGCTCAGAAGTGTCCCAGCGTCGGCAAAAGCAAAAGCTCAACCTTCTGCCAACACTG
>Ga0256406_1005367_pt1 | contig 13778 bp, 9 predicted proteins | sample RumenRJG_03DNA_FD_185986 | JGI IMG/M metagenome (GOLD analysis project Ga0256406, IMG submission 185986) | Bovine rumen microbial communities from Lethbridge, Alberta, Canada - RJG_03 | ecosystem: Host-associated > Mammals > Digestive system > Stomach > Rumen | place: Canada: Alberta | collected...
GTGCGGATGTAGTCCTGGTTCAGGACGTCGAGCATCGAGGTGCGCGTCACGCGCGCGATCGACGCGGCGTAGCGCAGGCCGAGCGCGATGACGGGCAGCACGAAGGCCGCGGGCGTCTTGACGCCCGAGAGCGGGAACCACTTGAGGTTCAGCGCGAACACGATCTGGACGATGATGGCGACCCAGAACGCCGGGGCAGATATGCCGAAGATCGAGAGCGCCATCAGCAGCCGGTCAACCCACTTCCCGTGATAGACGGCCGCGAGGATGCCCACGACGAGGCCCACGGCGAGCGCGAGCAGGTAGGCGAAGCCGGCGAGGCGCGCCGTGACCGCGAAGGCCTTGCCCATGAGCGCCGCGACGCTCTTGTTCTGGGTGTAGGACGTGCCGAAGTCGCCCCTGATCATGTTGCCGAACCAGCTGGCGTACTGCTCGGGCACGGGGCGGTCCAGGCCCATCGTGTGCCGCACCTGCTCAATCGTCTGCTCGTCCGCCATGTCGCCCATCATCACGCGCACGGGATCGCCCGGCACGATGTTGAGGATGAAGAACGTGATGGCGGATATACAGACGATCACGCCAATCGCCTGCAGGATTCTCTTGATGAGAAAGTCCCTCATTCAGCCTCTCCCCTCTCCAAAACGGGGCATTTATGCGTTATCGCGACCAAATGCCACAAGGATATTACTACTGCCGTGGGGCGCCATCCCCCTGGATGGCGCCCCACGGTCCAACACGTAACAGTAGTCAGACGTCGGTCGGCCCTGCAGCCCTACTCCTCGCCGGAGTAGTCCTCCTTGGAGGTGTCGATGTCGATGTCGAACATGTGGTACACGAGGTTGCCGACCTTGGCGTTCTTGACGTAGTCCTTGGCGACGAACTGGTTCTTGGGCCAGTAGAGCGGCAGCGTCGCGAAGTCGGTGCGGGTCAGGAGGTTGTCAGCCTGCTTGTAGAGGTCGGCGCGCTCCTGCTTGTCCTGGGACACGCGCGCGCGGGAGACCAGGTCATCGAACTCGGGGTTGTTGTAGAAGGACGACTTGCCCTTGGCGTTGGCGCTGTAGAAGTAGGTGTACATGTGGTTGTCGGCGTCGGCGTACAGGGGGAACCAGCCGAGGGCCGTGATCTGCAGGGTGCCGTCGGCCCAGTCCTGGGCCCAGACGCCGTTGTCCTCGACCTGGACGTCCAGGGTGACGCCGACCTTGTTCCAGTAGTCCTGGACGGCGACGAGCTGCTTCTGGTTGATGCCGTTGCGGACCTTGGCGACCAGCGAGAGGTTGGTGGCGCCGGCCTCGGAGAGGAGCTGGCGGGCCTTGTCGGGGTTGTACTCGAACGCGGGCGCGTCGGGGTCGTTGCCGGGGGTCGCCGGGGCGAGCCAGCCGGACGCCGCGGTGCCCGCGCCGCCGGCGATGGAGTCGATGAGCTCCTGGCGGTTGATGGCGAGGGAAAGCGCCTGGCGCACGCGGACGTCGGTGAGGCCCATGCCGTCGCTCAGGTTGAGGTTGACGAACTGGACTCCCAGGGTCTCGTACTGGGTGATGAGGTCCTTGACGTCGGGGTCGTTCTGGTACTGCGCGAGGAGCGAGGCGTCGAGGTCGCAGTAGTCGATGTCGCCGTTCTTGAAGGCCATCATCTTGGTGTTCAGGTCATCGTAGAAGACGTAGTGGATCTCGTCGAGCGCAGGCTCGCCGTCGTGGTAGTCGCTGAACTTCTCCACCACGGTCTCGGTGGTGTCATCGTTCTCCTTGACCTTGTACTTGCCGGTGCCGACGATGTTGGTGCCGGAGCCCCAGCTGGTACCGGCCTTCTCGCAGGCGTCCTTCGGGAAGATGTCAGCGTAGTTGATGCCGAGGTTGTTGACGAAGGTGACCATGGGGTCGGTCAGCACGAAGGTGAAGTGGGTGTCGTCCTCGACGGTGAGGCCCTCGAGCTCGGTGGCCTCGCCTGCGAGCATCTCCTTGGCGCCCTTGATCTTGTCGTACATGTAGGTGGACTTGGCGCCCGTCGCCGGCGTGAACATGCGCTCGAAGGTGTACTTGACGTCGTTGGCGGTCAGCGTGGAGCCGTCGTGGCACTTGATGCCCTTCTTGAGGGTGCAGTGCAGGGTGACGCCGTCGTCCTCGAAGGAGGGGATCTCGGTCAGCAGGCAGGTGACGAGCTCGTTGTCCTCGGTCCAGCGAAGCGGCGCCTCGACGATGGAGTCGGCGATCGAGGAGCTGCCGGAGTTGGTGGACTTCTGCATGTCCAGGCCCTGCTTGGCGTTGGACTGGCCGAAGCGCAGGATCTTCTTCTTATCCCCGGAGTCGCTGGAGGAGGAGCCGCAGGCCGCGAGCGTGGAGGCCGCGACGGCGCCGGTGGCGGCGACGGCCGAGCCCTTCAGGAAGTTACGACGAGTGAGAGAGCTCATCATGTGCACCTTTCTTTGGTCCGACAGAATCGCGCATATGCGGCGGTCGAAGTTCAGACGCTTTCGACCTGGCTTATGCTTCCATGTAACTATGTATGAGAGTTCGGTCAGTTTATTCATCACTGGGCATGATTTACATTCTAGTAACACCTATCGTACAAATCCGCAGATAGAAAGGGCAGCGAGCAACAGTCATGAGTCCCGAAGGTCGCTGCGGCGGACGGGGCGCAGCGAACAGGCGTACGCACCTCGGGAATTCGGACAGTATCCGATATCGGTGTCGAGACGCTTGCAGGGGGAGAGCACCCGTAGGGGCACTGTTGGGGATGGCAGTCGTCAGGGTTCAGGCGCTTGACGCAGACGTCGGGACCCCTCTGGGAGCCGCTGCAGGCCTTCCTAATGAAGGAGGGGCCGCTTGGCGGCCCCTCCGAAAGTGCACGTTCTTCTCCGCGGACGATACCCGTCCACGTCGGGTGGCGATCGACGCTACTCGGCGTCGGTCTTCTCGGCCTGCTCCTCGCCGGCCTCCTCGCCCTCGAGGGGCTTGACGACGACCTCGGTGCCGAGGGTCTCGGCGGCGGCCTTCATCGAGAGGGAGATGCGACGACGGTCGAGGTCGATCTCCATGACCTTGACCTGGACCTTGTCGCCCACGGCGCAGACCTGCGCGGGGGTGTCGACGTGGCTCTTGGCCATCTCGGAGATGTGGACGAGGCCCTCGACGCCGTCGCCGAGGTCCACGAAGGCACCGAAGCTGACGAGCTTGGTGACGGTGCCCTCGACGATCGCGCCCACGGGGTACTTCTTGACCAGGGTGCGCCAGGGGTCCTCGGTGGTCTGCTTGAGGCCGAGGGAGATGCGCTCGCGGTTGAAGTCCACGTCCAGGACCTGGACCTCGACCTCCTGGCCGACCTTGACGACCTCGGAGGGGTGGTTGACGTGGTTCCAGGAGAGCTCGGAGATGTGGACCAGGCCGTCGATGCCGCCGAGGTCGACGAAGGCGCCGAAGTCGACGATCGAGGAGACGGTGCCCTTGAGGCGCATGCCGACCTTGAGCTTGGAGAGGATCTCCTGGCGCTCGGCCTTGCGGGCCTCCTCGAGGACGACGCGGCGGGAGAGGACGACGTTGTTGCGGTTGCGGTCCATCTCGATGACGCGAGCCTCGATGCGGGTGCCGAGGTAGGCGTTCAGGTCCTTGACGCGACGGAGGTCGACGAGCGAGGCGGGCAGGAAGCCGCGCAGGCCGATATCGAGGATAAGGCCGCCCTTGACGACCTCGATGACTTCGCCCTCGACGTTCTCGCCGGACTGGAACTTCTCCTCGACGCGGTTCCACGCACGCTCGTACTCCGCACGCTTCTTGGAGAGAATCAGACGGCCCTCCTTGTCCTCCTTCTGCAGGACAAGGGCCTCGATCTGGTCGCCCAGGGAGACGACGTCGGCGGGGTTGACATCCTTGCGGATGGAGAGCTCGCGAGCCGGGATGACGCCCTCGGACTTGTAGCCGATGTCGAGCAGGACCTCGTCGTGCTCGAGCTTGACGACCGTGCCGGTCACAAGATCGCCCTCATCGAAGTCGGTGATCGTGCCGTCGATGAGCTTGTTCATCTCCTCGTCGGACACGTCATCCAAGGAGAAGATGGACGAGTTCTGAATCTCACTCAAAAGTGGACCCCTTTCGGAAATGGGGCCCCGTTCTACATGGTCGCTGCCTGCGTTGCCATCTGGTACGTTGGCGTGTGCTGGAAACTTGCATGCTCTCGGGGGCCGATAGATACCGTGTATGAGCCCCATGCCCATACGTCGGTAAGAGTAACCAATGGACGGGGGCGATTGCAAGGACGAACCCTCGAATAGCACATTTTCCATGTACGGAGAGACCGCAGAGAAGGACCGGGGCCCACGACCCCGTCTCCGCGTGGCAGAATAACCCACAACATATTACCCCGGACGAAGCATGGAGGGTGCACCCATGGACGACGCCCTGTATCGCAACCACCTCGCCATCCTCGAGGAGGAGCTCGTCTGCGCGCTCGGCTGCACCGAGCCGATCGCCGTTGCCTACGCAGCCGCCCTCGCGCGCGAGGCGCTCGGCACCGCGCCCGCGCGCCTCTCCGTCACCTGCAGCGGCAACATCATCAAGAACGTGAAGAGCGTCACGGTGCCCAACTCGGGCGGGCAGCGCGGCATCGAGGCCGCGGCCCTTCTCGGTGCCGTCGGTGGCAACGCCGAGGTGGCGCTCGAGGTCCTCGAGTCGCTGACCGACGAGGACCGCGCCCGCGCGGCTGCGCTCGAGCGCGCGGGCGCCTGCGCCGTCGAGCTCGCGGAGGACGTGCCCAACCTCTACGTCCGCGTCATCGCCGAGGCGGACGGGCACGCCGGCGTGGCCTGCGTCTCCGAGCGCCACACCAACGTAGTGGAGCTCTCGCGCGACGGCGTGCCCGTCGAGGTCGCCGGCGTCTCTCCGCACGACGCTGGCGGGAACGCCGCCGGCACCGACCGCTCCCGCCTCTCGCTCGAGTCCATCTGGGAGTTCGCCCACGTGGTGGACCCAGATGACGTGCGCGGCCCCGTCGAGCGCCAGATCAGCCTCAACCGCGCCATCTCCAACGAGGGGCTGCGCGGCGACTGGGGCGCCCGGATCGGCAAGACGCTCCTGCTCACCCGGCCCGACGACATAACCTGTCGCGCCCGCGCCGTCGCGGCGGCGGGCTCCGACGCCCGCATGAGCGGCTGCGCCATGCCCGTGGTCATCAACTGCGGCAGCGGCAACCAGGGGATCACAGGCTCGGTCCCGGTCGAGGAGTACGCCCGCTACCTGCGCGCCACCGACGAGCAGCTGCTGCGCGCCGTCGTGCTCTCCGACCTCACCTCGGTGCACGCGAAGCGCTTCATCGGCGAGCTCTCCGCGTTCTGCGGCGCCGTCACCGCGGCCGCCGGAACCGGCGCGGCCATCTGCTACCTGCGCGGCGGCTCGTTCGCTCAGTACGAGGCCACCATCGCCAACACCCTGGCCAACGTGGGCGGCATCGTCTGCGACGGCGCCAAGCCCAGCTGCGCAGCCAAGATCGCGGCCGCCGTCGACGCCGCCATCCTCGGCTGCGACATGGCGCTCGCCAACGTCGACTTCGGGCCGGGCGAGGGGCTGGTCGGAAGGACGGCCGAGGAGACCATCCGCTCCATGGGCTACGTGGGCCGCGTGGGCATGCACCCCACCGACATCGAGATCCTGAACATCATGATCGGCAAGACCGACACGAGCGACGAGGGCTGCGCAGGGGCAGGGGGCGACGCGGGCACCCCCTACGCCACCTCGCAGGAGAGGACCCGATAGCCCGCCTCGTCGACGACGCCGCGCAGGGCCGCCTCGTCGATCGGCGCCTTGGAGCGCACGTGCGCGGAGCCGTCGGCGAACGAGACCTCCGCCCAGGTGCCGCCGACGGAGTCGAGCGCGCGCGTCACGTTCCGTGCGCAGCCCTCGCAGGTCATGCCCGCGATCGAGAGGTCCGCCGCGTACGGGTAGTGCGACTCGTCCTTGTCCGTGACCCTGACCTCTCGAAAGCGCCGCGCGGACGGCTTCGCCTTCCCGGAGCAGCAGTCGCGCCTGCCCGTGGCCGCTCCCATGGCACGGCGCGCCCCGAGGACGACGCCCAGGGCGACGAGAGCGACGATGATGACGTTGGCGACCATGTATACCCCCAGTCCGTTTATGTTTGACAAGGGTAACTGTAGCGCCATGCGGAGGGGTTGTACAGGCTTGGCTGGCATCTGCCTCCACGGGGCCAGCCGTTGAGATCCGCGGGCGATAAGGACGTCCGGCCGCGGCCGGCTGCGGGGGCCAGCGGCCCCCGCCCCGGCGCCCCCCTACTCCTCGAAGCCCGCGTCGACGGCGAGCGGGCCCGCCTTCCCGTCGGCGGCCGACGTCGCGAGCTCGTCGCACTTCTCGTTGTACTTGTGGCCGGCATGGCCCTTGACCCACACGAACTCGACGTCGTGCCTTCGCATCGCGGCCACGAGGCGCTTCCAGAGGTCCGGGTTCTTGACCGGCTTCTTGCTCGCGGTCTTCCAGCCGTTCCTCATCCAGCCCTGGACCCAGCGCTTGTTGATGGCGTTCACGAGGTACTGCGAGTCCGAGTGCAGCTCGACCGTGCACGGACGGCTCAGCGTCTCGAGCGCAACGATGGCCGCGAGGAGCTCCATGCGGTTGTTCGTCGTCCGACGGAAGCCCTGGGAGAGCATCTTTGAGTGCAGCCTGCCGGCGTGGTCGGAGAAGAGCAGGACCACGCCATAGCCGCCGGGACCGGGGTTCCTCCTGGCGGACCCGTCGGTGTAGGCGACCACGTGCGTCCTGGCCGTGGCGGCCGCGGGGCCCGGCGTGCCGGCCGCGCCCGCGGGGCCGGAGAGACCGCCCTGCCGCACGAACTCGTCGAAGCTCGCCATCCTACTTCGCCTCCGCCCAGTTGTCGCCGAACGAGACCTCCGCGATGAGGGGCACCCTGAGCTCTACCACGCCCTCCATGGCCTCCTTCACGAGCGCGGAGCAGACCTCGACCTCGGAGGCGGGCACCTCGAAGTCCAGCTCGTCGTGGATCTGCAGCACGAGCTTGCTCCTGAGGCCCCTCTCGCGCAGCATGCCCGGCACGCGGGTCATGGCGATCTTGATGATGTCGGCCGCGGTGCCCTGCATCGGGTGGTTCATGGCCGTGCGCTCCGCGAAGGAGCGCAGCTGGTAGTTGCGCGACGCGATGTCCTTGCAGTGGCGCTTGCGCCCGTACATCGTCTGCACGTACCTGTGCTCGTGCGCGAAGGCGATCTGGGCGTCGAGGAAGGCGCGCACGCCGGGGTACGCCTCGAAGTAGCGGTCGATCATCTCCTGCGCCTCCGCGCGCGGGATCTTGAGCGAGCTCGCGAGCCCATAGGCCTGCTGGCCGTACACGATGCCGAAGTTCACCGCCTTGGCGCGGCTGCGCATCTGCGGCGTCACCTCGTCGAAGGGCACCTTGAAGACGCGCGCCGCCGTGGAGCGGTGGAAGTCCTCGCCCTCGCAGAAGGCCTCGATCAGGTGCTCGTCGCCCGAGAGGTGCGCGAGCAGCCTCAGCTCGATCTGCGAGTAGTCGCAGGCGAGGAAGACCGAGCCCTCGGGAACCGTGAACGCCGTGCGCACGCGGTGGCCCAGCTGGGAGCGGGTGGGGATGTTCTGCAGGTTGGGGTCGGAGCTCGAGAGGCGCCCCGTCGCCGCGACCGTCTGGTTGAGCGTGGTGTGGATGCGGTGGTCGCCCGCGATCAGGGCGGGCAGGGCGTCCAGGTAGGTGCTCTTGATCTTGGCGCGCTCGCGGTAGTCGAGGACCTCCTGCACGCGCGGGTCCGTGGCGGCGAGGTCGCCCAGGGTCTTGGCGTTGGTGGAGTAGAAGCCCTTGCGGGTCTTCTTGAGGCCCGCCGTCGGGAGCCCCCACACGTCGAAGAGCACGTGGGAGAGCTGCTGGGGCGAGTCGACGTTGAAGTCCTCCCCCGCCTCCTCGTGGATGTGGGCGACCATCGCGTCCACCTCGGCGCCGAGCTCGGCGGACTGCTGGCGCAGCCGCTCCGGGTCGACGTAGAGGCCGGTGCGCTCCATCTCCATGAGGACGGGGAGCAGCGGCATCTCCATCTCGCGGAAGAGCTTGGCGGAGCCGTCCTTCTCGAGAAGGTCATCGAGCACCGGGACGAGCAGGCGGGCGGCGACGGCGTCGAGCGCCTCGGCGGGCAGCTCGTCTGTGGGCTCTGGCAGGTGGGTCTCGGGCAGGCGCGTGGCGAGCACCGCCGCGGGCGAGAAGTCCGTGCGGTCGGACTCGAGCAGGTAGTCGGCGACGCCGACGTCGAAGATGCGCGCGGGGTCCACGTCCTTCTCGCCGAAGAGGGCGGGTTTTGAGGAGTCCGCGGGGTAGGCGAGGTGCAGGACGGCCTTGACGTCGCCGGAGGCGAGCCTGCCCTCCCCGACCAGGCGCGCGACCGCGCCGGCCACGACGCCTGCCCCGGGGTCGGCCGCGTCGCCGCCAGCCGCGTCGACCAGGTGCAGCAGGCTGTTCCCGTCGAAGAGCCACAGCTCCGCCGCGGGCGTCTCGTCGAAGAGCGACTGCTGGCCCTTCCTGCTCCCGGGGGCGACCCTCGTCGCGGAGACCCAGCCGCCCCCCTTGACGGCAGCCCCCAGCGCCTCGAGCGCCTCCTCGCCCTCGAGCACGGGCGGGACGTCGAATTCCGCAGGTGCGGGCGCGGGCGCGGCCGGCCCCGCCCCCTTGTCCGAGAGGCGCACGAGCCTTGCCGTCATGCCGGTGAAGCCCAGCTCGGAGAAGGCTCGCGTCACCTCTGCGGGGTCGAAGGTCGGGAACTTGGCGCTCGCGAGGTCGACGTCGATCGGCGCGTCTGTGCGGATGGTCGCGACCTTGCGGCTGAGCAGGGCGTCGTCCACGTGGGCGCGCAGGTTCTCGCCCATCTTGCCCTTCACCTCGTCGGCGTGGGCGATGACCTCGTCCAGGCTGCCGTACTTGACGATGAGGGCGGCCGCCTTCTTAGGGCCGATGCCGGGGACGCCCGGGATGTTGTCGGAGGTGTCGCCCTTGAGGCCGTAGAAGTCCGGCACGAGCGCGGGCGTGATCCCGTGGTAGAGGTCGTCGACGCTCTCGGGGTCCATGATGGCCACGTCCGAGACGCCCTTCTTGGTGGAGACGATCCTCACGTGGTCGGTCGCGAGCTGGTACATGTCGCGGTCGCCGGTGAAGAGGTACATCTCGTAGCCGGCCTCCTCGCCGCGGCGGGCGAGCGTGCCGAGGATGTCGTCGCCCTCCCAGCCCTCGCACTCCACGACGGGCACGTCGAGGGCGCGCAGCAGGTCCTTCACCATGGGGAACTGCTCGTGGAGCGAGGGGTCCATGGGCGGGCGCTGGGCCTTGTACTGCGGGAGCATGTCCATGCGCACCTGCGGCTTGCCCTTGTCGAAGGCGCAGATGACGCCATCGGGCCGGAAGGACTCGACGAGCTTGATGAACATGTTGAAGAACCCGAAGAGGGCGTTGGTGGAGCGCCCGTCCGGGGCGCTCATGGGCTGGCGGATCGCGTGGAAGGCGCGGTGCATCAGGGAGTTGCCGTCGATGACGGCGATGGTGCGGCGCGGCTCCTCCGCCGTCGCCGGGCTGGGCTGGGGCATGGGCTTCCTTTCTCGTACGTGTCCACCCATTGTAGCCAAGCGCTTGCGACGGCATCCGCCGAGGAGGCGCGCGCGAGGCGCCGGGACACGATACAATCTATGCAAGCAAGTGCAACTGCATGTCAATTCCGCCTTAATTTTCGCGTAACAAGCGACACTTAAGGTGGTTTCATGCAGCGCGCCAACCGAGCGCGCGGCGAGCTCGACCTATTCGCTCGACCTATTCGAGAAAGGCGGGTCAATGGCAACTGACAGGGTCACACAGGAGTACAGCAGCCTCGTCTTCACGGACGCGGACATGCAGGAGCGGCTGCCGAAGCCGACCTACAAGGAGCTGCGGAGCACCATCGACGAGGGCAAGCCCCTCGACCTCAAGATCGCCAACGAGGTCGCCCACGCGATGAAGGACTGGGCGCTCGAGCACGGCGCGACCCACTTCACGCACTGGTTCCAGCCGCTGACGGGCATCACCTCCGAGAAGCACGACAGCTTCATCACCCCCAAGGGCGACGGCACGGTGCTCATGGCCTTCTCCGGCAAGGAGCTCGTCCAGGGCGAGCCCGACGCCTCGAGCTTCCCCTCCGGCGGCCTGCGCGCCACCTTCGAGGCCCGCGGCTACACGATCTGGGACCCCACGAGCCCGGCCTTCATCAAGGACGAGGTCCTCTGCATCCCGACCGCGTTCATCTCCTACACCGGCGAGGCGCTCGACAAGAAGACCCCGCTGCTGCGCTCCGAGGTCGCCCTCGAGCAGCAGGCCAAGCGCGTCCTGTCGCTCTTCGGCAAGTCCCCCAAGCGCGTCGTCACGACCGTCGGCCCCGAGCAGGAGTACTTCCTCATCAAGGAGGACGACTTCGCCGCCCGCCCCGACCTCGTGATGTGCGGCCGCACCCTCTTCGGCTGCGCGCCGGTCAAGGGCCAGGAGCTCGAGGAGCACTACTTCGGCGCCATCCGCCCGACGGTCAACGCCTTCATGAAGGAGGTCGACGACGAGCTCTGGAAGCTCGGCGTCCCCGCCCGCACCAAGCACAACGAGGTCGCCCCCGCCCAGCACGAGCTCGCGCCGATCTTCGAGGCCAGCTCGCTCGCCATCGACGACAACCTCCTCACGATGGAGAAGCTCAAGCTGCTGGCGACCCACCACGGCCTCGCCTGCCTCGAGCACGAGAAGCCCTTCGACTACGTCAACGGCTCCGGCAAGCACAACAACTGGTCGCTCTCCGCTGACGGCGAGAACCTCCTCGAGCCCGGCAGCAACCCCGAGGACAACCTCCAGTTCCTTGTCTTCCTCTCCTGCCTCGTCGCGGCCGTCGACAACCACGCCGACCTCCTGAGGAGCTCGGTCGCCTCGGCCGGCAACGACCACCGTCTCGGCGCGAACGAGGCGCCCCCGGCGATCATCTCCGTGTTCCTGGGCGACGCCCTCACCCCGGTCGTCGAGGGCCTGATCAAGAAGGAGCACACCGAGAGCGCCGAGCGCGAGGTCATGGACACCGGCGTCCCCGCCCTGCCCAACATCTTCCGCGACAACACCGACCGCAACCGCACGAGCCCGTTCGCCTTCACCGGCAACAAGTTCGAGTTCCGCATGTGCGGCAGCCAGCAGAACCTCTCTGACCCCAACGTGGTCCTCAACACCGCCATGGCCGAGGAGTGCGACCGCTTCGCGACCAAGCTCGAGGGCGTCCCCGAGGAGGAGTTCGTCTCCAGGGCCCTGCGCTTCGTGCGCCACACCCTCCGCGACCACCAGCGCGTCCTCTTCGACGGCAACGGCTACTCCGAGGAGTGGGAGGAGGAGGCCGAGCGCAGGGGCCTGCCCAACTACAAGACGACCCCCGACGTCCTCCCCTGCCTGGTCACGCCCGAGAACATCGCCTTCTTCGGCAAGTACGGCGTGCTCAACGAGTCCGAGGTGCGCGCCCGCTACGTCACCAAGTGCGAGACCTACGCCAAGCTCCTCAACATCGAGGCCAACACGATGGTCGACATGGCGCGCAAGCTCTACGTGCCCGCCATCTCCTCCTACGCGGGCGACCTCGCCACGGCGGCTGCCACCAAGGCCGAGCTCGGCATCGACTGCCCGGCCGAGCGCGAGCTCATCTCGCAGCTGACCGCCGGCATCGACGAGATCGTGGCCGCCACGAAGGACCTCGACGCCAAGAACGCGGACGCGCGCTCCAAGGGGGACCCGCAGGAGAGCGACAACGCCTACCGCGACTTCGTCCTCCCCGCGATGGACAAGCTCAGGGCCGCCGTCGACGGCATGGAGGAGATCTGCGCCACCGACTACTGGCCCGTCCCGAGCTACAACCAGCTGCTGTTCTGGGTGTAGGGCCGGCTCCGAGCGAGGGCAAGACGAGAGGAGGGGGCGTCCCGGGTCAGCCGGGGCGCCCCCTCCCTTGTCGCACGACGCGCCCGAGGCGAGCGGCAGGCGGCTGGACGGCCCGAGGAAGGCCCTCCCGCCGGCCCCTCGCCAGGCTCTACAGGTCGTCCGGCTGGCCGACGTCCGGGTCCTTGAGCCTGACGCCGCTCGCCACCTCCGAGACGCCGTCGACGACGAGCGCGCAGGCGCACAGGAGCATGCCCACGGCCGTGGAGAAGACCGGCGTGGCCACGACGAAGGCGCCCAGGAGGATGGTCAGCACCCCCATCGCGAGGCGGGCGCCCCAGTGGTGGTCGGCCACGCCCCTGAGGTCGAGCGCCTCGAAGACGTCGTTGATGCCCGTGAGGATGATGTAGAGGCCGATCAGCGACCAGATGAAGAGGACGAAGACCGTCGGCGCCATGACCATGATGATGCCGGGGACGATTTCTGCCAGGGCGACCGTGAGGTCGGCCACGACCTCGGTCTCGGGGTTGCGCCGCACGAAGGACGTGACCAGCGTGATCACGCCCGCGACCACGAGCGTCCAACCGACGACCTCGACGAGGGAGCTCGTCGCGGCGATGGGGTACAGGAAGATGATCACCCCGAGGACGATGAGGGCGACACCCGTGAGGATGATGGTCGCGCGCGCCCTCTTGAAGAGCTTGCCCATAGCTGCCTCCTATCCCTTGGCGGCGAGAGCCACCGCGCGGGGCCTTCGCATGCACGCACCGGAACCGGACGACCCCAGGGCCCGGGCACCGAGGGGAATATACCCCATCGATCCCGACAAGTCCGGCGGGCGGCCTTTCTCTTCCCCTGCGTTTTGCGGTACCCTAGTCCGGCGTAAACGCAATTATGGACAAAAACAACACATTGCCCCGGAATCGAGAACACCGATGCCCGCACTCATAACCCACCACCTCTTCGGCGAGGCCGCCGTCACCTCCCTGCCCGAGGGGCTCGTCCAAGGCCAGGAGGAGCTCTTGGCCTTCCTCATGGGCAACCAGGGGCCGGACCCCTTCTTCGCGCGCTTCTCCACCCGGCCAGACAAGGCCGCCGTGGCACACCGCCTCGCGCACGAGATGCACGAGGAGCACGTCGCCGGCGCCTTCGTCTGCCTGCGCCAGGCCGTCACCCACCTCTGGGAGGAGGACAAGGGCGTCGGTCGCGCCTTCGTCCTCGGCATGGCCGGCCACTACCTGCTCGACCGCACCGCGCACCCCCTCGTCTTCGCCGAGCAGGACGCCATCTGCGAGGCGGGGGTGGGCCTCGAGGGCGCCGGCGTGGACGTGCACGCCGTGATCGAGAGCGACATCGACACCTGGATGCTCTGGCAGGAGCGCCACGCGACCGTGCTGGACTGCCCGCCCGACATGGAGCTGGCCCTGACCTCACGCATCGCCCGCGTGGCCGGCGCGCTCTTCTCGCAGGTGGCGTGGCAGGTGTACGATCTGCGCGTCGGAGCCGACGAGTTCGGCCGCTCCGTACGCGACTACGCCTTCGTCTACCGCCGCATCGAGCCGGCAGGCTCCATGCGCTGCGATGGCTACGCCGCCATCGAGAGGCTCCTCCGGCCGCACTCCCACCTGCGCGCGATGGCGCACCAGGTGCTCAGGAGCGACGAGTGCGCCTCCGCCAACCTCGAGCGACACCCGTGGACGGACCCGTCGACCGGCGAGGTCTCCTGCGACAGCTTCGCAGACCTCTACCACAAGGCCCTGGCGGACTACGCGGGCTTCGTCGAGTCCTACGTGCGCGGCGGCGGCCTCAACGTGGAGGAGATCGTCTGCGGCATCAACTACGACGGCGTGAGGGGCACGCGCTAG
>Ga0256406_1005368_pt1 | contig 13774 bp, 11 predicted proteins | sample RumenRJG_03DNA_FD_185986 | JGI IMG/M metagenome (GOLD analysis project Ga0256406, IMG submission 185986) | Bovine rumen microbial communities from Lethbridge, Alberta, Canada - RJG_03 | ecosystem: Host-associated > Mammals > Digestive system > Stomach > Rumen | place: Canada: Alberta | collected...
ATGTAGAGCGGATTTTTCTGAATCTCTTCCCTGTCGAAGGAGGAGATCTCCACCGGACCGATCGACTTTGTGTACGCCGTCACATGGATGCCGAACTGCTGCAGCAGCAGCGAAGCCACTGCCCCGGCCGCCACGCGCGCCGCCGTCTCGCGGCCTGAGGAACGGCCGCCGCCTCTGTAGTCGCGGAATCCGTACTTGACGTCAAAGCCGAAATCAGCGTGGCCCGGGCGGTACCTGTCCATGATATTGCTGTAGTCGGCGGAGTGCTGGTCGCTGTTCATGATGAGCAGTGAGATCGGTGTGCCGGTCGTTCTGCCCTCAAAGGTACCCGACATGATCTGCACCCTGTCTGACTCGTTTCGTTTCGTCGTATAGCGGCTCTGGCCCGGCTTTCTGCGGTCCAGATACGGCTGAATGTCCTCTTCTGTCAGAGGCAGTCCCGCAGGGCAGCCGTCTACCACGGCGCCTATAGCCCTGCCGTGGGACTCTCCCCAGGTTGTCACTTTGAATATTCTGCCGATCGATGATCCTGCCATGCTTATCCTCCCTGCTGTCAGTGTCCTGCATATACAATAAGCCGGGGATCCTGATCTGGAAATCCCCGGCTTAGACATATTCAGCTTCCGTTTCCGAAAAACACCGTCTCAGGCAAGAGCCTTCTTTGCGGTCTCAGCAAGCTGTGTGAAGCCTTCCTTATCGGTTACTGCCATGTCGGCAAGAACCTTGCGGTTCAGGTCTACACCGGCCTTCTTCAGGCCATACATGAACTTGCTGTAGGAAAGTCCGTTCAGTCTTGCTGCTGCGTTGATACGTGCGATCCAGAGCTGACGGAACTGTCTCTTTCTCTGCTTGCGGCCTGCATAGGATGAGGTCAGTGCACGCATAACGGACTGCTTTGCTACACGATACTGTTTGCTTCTGGCTCCTCTGTAACCCTTAGCCAGCTTCAGAACACGGTTATGTTTTTTCTTGGCGTTCAGCGCACCTTTGATTCTAGCCATTTATTTATCCTCCTTATCCCGGCAGTGCCTTATGCGTACGGCATGCATCTCTTCATCTGACGATTGTTTGTCTGATCGATAACAGTTGCTTTTCTTAAGTTTCTCTTTCTCTTCGTCGTCTTCTTCGTCAGAATGTGGCTCTTGTAAGCCTTATGTCTCACAAGCTTACCGGTTCCGGAAACTTCAAAACGTTTTGCCGCTGCGCGGCGGGTCTTCATCTTTGGCATTTTATGCTCCTCCTTACGTTATTTCTTCTTCTGTCCAAGGACAATACTCATGTTACGTCCCTCGATCTTCGCCGGCTTCTCGATGACTGTGATGTCCTCAAGCTGCTTTGCAAAATTGTCGAGGATCGGACGGCTGGCATTCATATGTGCCATCTCGCGTCCGCGGAAACGAATCGTTACCTTAACTTTGTCACCCTTCTCAAGGAACTTCCTCGCAGCTCCGATCTTCGTATTGAGATCGTTCGTATCGATGTTCGGGGTCATGCGGACCTCCTTGATCTCCACGATATGCTGCTTCCTGCGGGCTTCCTTCTGGCGGCGGGCCTGCTCATAACGATACTTTCCGTAATCAATGATCTTGCATACAGGCGGATGCGCCGTCGGCGAAACCTTGACCAGGTCGACACCGTATTCCTGCGCCTTCTGATAGGCTTCACGCGAAGACATGACGCCGAGCTGCTCACCTTCCGGTCCGATCAGCCTGACTTCCTGGTCGCGTATCTGTTCATTGATCTGTACATCGTTACCTCTGCTGTTAATTGCCTTGCCCTCCTCATTCTGTTAAGAAAAATCATCGCCCACAGAAAAGAAAAAAGTGAATGACATACGTCACCCACTCCCTTCAAACACGCAGACTCCATTGACAGGATCTGCTGTCTGTATAAACCCGAAGCACGCCTCCGTGGACAGGTGAGAGTGGAACTCTTCTTTCTTTTCAACTGTTGCATCATAGCATGAAGCCCTGATGCTGTCAAGCCCTGATTTGATCCGTCAGGGCCTGCAGCGAAATTTTCAGTTTAAGTTTTCATTCTGAGCTCTGCGCTCAGGATTCGCTCCATGTGGTTCCGTTTTCGTCGATCCACTTACCGGAGCCTTCGTTCTGGTAAGCCACGCCGTTGCTGTCAAAATAATTGCCGCTGCTGTCGGCACTGACCGTCACCGTGTTGCCGCTGCCGTCCGTCAGCGAGTAGCTTTTTGTCTCGGTTTCGGCAGCATCACCTGCGTCAGCCGACTCTTCCGTCTTCGCATCGGCTGTATCAGCGTCCGCCTTCTTCCAGCTTCCGCCCTCGGAATCGGTCCAGGTGCCGTCGCCGTTATCGGTGTAGGTCCTGCCCTCGGTGTCGACGTATTCGCCGTCGGCATTCTTTGCCGCGGTAACCTGATCGCCGCTGTCATTCTTCAGGGTCACGTCACTGGAGGTGGCGCCGGCCTTATTCAGATAACCGAGCTGCTGTGCCTTGTCCAGAATCGCCTGTGCCATTTCCTGATGGCCTTCTGACGTGAACGCGGCATCAGGCATCAGGGTGGAATCCATCATCAGGAAGTGATCGCCGAAGGCCTGGCTCAGTGCAGAAGAATAAGAATCATAGTCCAGAACGCCTGTTTCCACCGCATTCGGATATACGCCGACGATGATGTAATTGTCCTGCTGGCTGTAGGTTGCGAGAATCTTCTGATACTGTTCGACAAGCTGTGCGGGATCATTGCCCCAGCCGCCGAAATAACCCATGCTGAGAACCGGAATCGCATCGGTGTCATCTCGGTCGCCTCTGGAGGATTTCACATCAGCCAGATCGTCTGCGATCATCGTTTCCGTGGCATCGGTCAGTCCCGCTGCCGTATGATTCGACACATAGTTCTGCAGATCCTCGTCGCTTACGCCGGCAAGTCCCATCTGGGAAAGTGAGCCTCTGGTCTCCCATGTATTGTCCTCGACCGTCACGTTGTCGTATCCGCCGTTCTTCAGGAGCTCTTCAAACTTTGCCGGATATTTGTCCGTGTCCGCCATGCTCACATCCTGGAAGTCGTCTCCCCTGAAACTGAACATGATCTTCGGTTCAGGCGTGGGTGTCGGTGTGGCCGTAGGGGTCGGCGTAGCGGTCGGTGTCGGCGTGGCGGTCGGCGTCGGTGTGGCCGTCGGCGTCGCCTTGGCTTTCTCCGCCTCAGCCGCTGCCTCGGCATCCGCACGAAGCTTCGCGTTGGATTCACGCATCTGATAAACTCTGAATCCCAGGAATCCGACGATTCCAAGGAAAATTAACAGCATAATGATAAATAATGTTCTTCGTTTCCCGTTGCTCATTTGTGCTCCCCTCCCGTAAAATTACAGGTCATGTTTGCATACATGATGAAATAATAACACATTACCCTCTGCTTTTCCAGAATGATTCAATAATCGCTCCGACGTTCTTCACCTGTGCGGCTTCGACCCGTTCCCATTCTCTCGGGAACATGCCCCGGTATTCCTCTTTTGTGAACCGGTCATCGAGGAGAACGATGACGCCCCGGTCATCCGGTGTCCTGATCACCCGGCCCGCCGCCTGCAGCACCTTGTTCATGCCGGGATAACGGTAGGCATAGCCGAATCCGTCTTCTCCCCTGTCATCATAATATTTCTTCAGGATCTCCCGCTCAAAGCAGACCTGCGGAATGCCGGTCCCGACGATGACCGCTCCGATCAGGCGGTCTCCTGCAAGGTCAATACCCTCCGAAAAAATTCCGCCCATGACGCAGAATCCGACGAGCGTATCCTCCCGCCCGCGGCTGAATTTTTCCAGAAAGTCCTCCCGGTCCGCCTCTGTCATGGACCGTTTCTGCATGAGAATGGCGGGCGCACCGTCAAGCCCGGCGAATGCTCCGGCAACGCTCTCCATGAGCGTATAGGAGGGGAAGAAGGCCATGTAGTTTCCTCTGCGGCATGACGTCACCTCCCTGATATACAGGGCCATCCTGCGGAACTCCTCCGGCGAACGGCGCCTGTAGCGGCTGCTCACGTCCCTTCCGATCACGACAAGACGGTTTTCCTCCGGAAAAATCGACGGAATGTACACGGCATAGTCGTCTGTCCGGCCGGACAGAAGGCTTCTGTAATACCTGACCGGAAGCAGCGTGGCGGAAAAGAAAACGGCGCTCCGGCCCCGGTCAAGGCACTGCTGGAGATTGGCCGCGGGATTCACACAGAAAAGCCTGATGCGGTAATCGCTCACATCCTCCGGTAGCGCCTGCTGGCAGATCATGTAATGCTCGTCGACGAGTTCCGACATGTTCAGGAAGGCGGTGATTCTGAAATAAAACGCAAGAAGGCTCTGCCGGAATGCCGACTGCGGATCCTCTTTCAGGCCGGTAAGGACATCCTCCGCGGCACCGGAGAGATTCATCAGCGCCGTCGCCAGCACCTCCGGGAAATCCATGGTCCCGTCCTGTGTGCAGTTTTTTCTCATCTCAAACATCAGACGGCTGCACCTGGCGATGCCCTTCCGCAGTTTTGCAAGGCTCTCCCGGAATTCTCCGGTCATGCCTGTGGATGCTCCGGTCATACCTGTGGATTCTCCGGTCGTCCCTGTGGCTTTCCCGGTCATACCTGTGGATTCTCCGGTCGTCCCTGTAGATTTCCCGGTCATGCCTGTGGATGCTCCGGCAGCCTGTCCTCTGTCCTTCCCTGTGAATTTCTTCACTTCTCCCGACATGTTCAGAAACTCCCGCCGCGTCAGGTCCGCACTGAACATATCTCTGCCCCGCTCCACAAGGTTATGTGCCTCATCGATCAGGAACACGTAATCGTCCTTCCGGCTTCCTTCACCGAAAAACCGCTTCAGTCTGGCGTTCGGGTCGAAGACATAATTGTAGTCGCAGATCACCACATCCGCAAAATCCGCAAGGTCGAGCTGAAGCTCATGCGGGCAGACGTTCCATTTTTCCGCCTGTGCGAGAACCGCCTCACGGCTGAAATCATCCTGCTCCGTGATCATCTCGTACAGAGCTTCATTCACCCGGTCAAAATGTCCCTTCGCCCTCGGGCAGGCGGCCGGCCGGCAGTCGCAGACCTCGAGGGGACAGATTTTTTCCTTCGCGGTCAGGGAGAGCGACTTGCACGAAAGCCCACAGCTTCTCAGGATGTGAAGCGCCTCCTGCGCCACCGTTCCCGTCACCGTCCGGGCCGTCAGATAAAAAATCTTCACGGCGACGCCCTCGCCGAGTGCTCTGACAGCCGGAAACAGTACGGACATGGTCTTCCCTGTGCCGGTCGGCGCCTCGACAAAGAGCTGCTTTCGTCTGAGGATTGTCCGGTAGACATCGGCCGTCAGCTCCCGCTGCCCTTTACGGTAGACAAACGGGAATTCCAGATCCTTCATGGATTCATCTCTGAGTCCGTCCCAGCGCACGCGGAACTCGATCCACTTCCGGCAGGAATCCAGCAGATCCGAAAACCAGAGGTCCAGTTCCTCCTGCGTATACGATTCGCTGAACCGGCGGATGTGCTCCGTTTCCAGATTCACATAGGTCATGCAGACGGAAATCTCCGGAAGATTCTGCTGACTCGCCGTGATAAAGGCGTAGCACTTCGCCTGTGCGAGATGAACGGGCACCGGTTCTTCCATCTTCGATACATCCGCATATACGCCCTTGATCTCCTCGATGGTAACTTTCGAGGGCGTCCTCTTTTCCTGATTTTCCTGTTTTTCCTTTTTCCCCTGTTTTCCTTTCTTCCCTTTTTTTGCCTTTTCTCCGCTCTTTCTGCTGCTTTTTCCACCGGTGCCGTCCGTTCCTTCCCGAGGCGACGTAAGGATGGCGCCTCCGCTGTCCTGACGCGCCGCCGGATTTCTGTCTGCAGCATTCTTACGCTCCGCCGGATTCCCATCCGCATCGTCCTGATACTCTGTCAGGATGCCGTCCGCGCGTCCCTCTATGACGAGCGTGAAATTCTCATATTCCTTCTCATAACGAAGAGGGACCTCAGGCTGATAGCCTGTGCCCCTCTTCTTCTGCAGTTTCCGGTGCACGCGCCCGCCGGCGAGCATGGCCCTGCGGTCAGCCCAGCCGCCGCGGCTGCCGTCGATATCTCCGCTCCGAAGCAGAAATTCGACGAGTCCGCGCACGGAAACTTTTATGATTCGTTTTTCTGTCTGTTTCTCATTACTGCTCAACGTACTGCCCGCCATTTTTTCTCAGCGTCACGCCTCAGGCGGCCGTATCCTCTGAGCCGCCGGTACTGTCACCTGCTGACGAAGGGTTCTCCGTGGTTCCGCTGCCGGATGTGGCACTGCCTGTGCCGGAGCCGGAAGATGTACTGCTGCTGCCGGAGCCTGAAGATGTACTGCCGCTGCCGGAACCTGCGGATGTACCGCTTCCCGAAGATGTACCTCCGCCGGTTTCTGTGGATGTACCGCCGCCCGAAGATGTGCCTCCGCCGGTTTCACCGCCCGCCGAAGGCTGCTCCGTGCCCCCTGAGCCGGAAGATGTACTGCTGCTGCCCGAGTCCGAAGACGTACTGCTGCCGGTATCGGAACCCGATGGTTTGCCGCCATTGTTCTTTGCTGCCTCTTCCTCCTGACGCGCCTTTTCTCCGTTCTGCGGGAGCATGGCAAGCGCGGAAAGCACCCTGCCGGTCTTCTTTTCCGCGCTGTCCCAGTCGACACCTGCCGGTACACTGGCTCTGCCGTAAATCTCAAAGCACTGTCCGTAAGATGTCTCTCCGCTGGTGAAAGACGGTCCGGAATCTACGGCGACGCCGTCCTTCGTCGTGCGGATCTTCAGTCCGAAATTCTCCTCGATGGTTCCCCAGTCCTGATACGTGCCCCAGGTAACCTCCGAGTCTCCGACGGCCACCTTCACATTGTCAAAGGTGGCATCGATGGTATCCCCGTCATGCTTGCAGCTTCCCTCCACCTGCATGATGAAGGTACGCCCCATCCGGGCATCCTGACTCCCGAGCTTATGGCCGTTTACGTAATAAGTGACAACATTGTTTTTCCACGTGAGCTGCAGATGATAGGTGTTTCCGACCTCCGGAATGATGCCGATCTCCTCGCCGGTATAAAAAGTATATCTCGGTGCGGTCTGCCCGCTGCCGTCGACATTCTCAAGAAGATAGGCCGTATGGTTGATCGCTCTGCCGTTGACATCCATGCCGTTATCATACTGGATGCCGAAGGACACGGCGTTGTAATCCGGATTATTGGTGTGAAGCACGATTTTTGCGTGGTAGCCGTCCCCGGTGCCGTTGAGGGTGACATCGGAGGATATCGACGCGTAAAAATCGCCGGCGTCGGTCTTCTCGCTGTCTGTCAGATGATACCCGCTTTTCTCGGAAGCGGCATAGAAGGCGATGCCCTCATCTTTCCAGTGATAGCGTGAAATCAGCGAGCCCTTCTCCGCCTCATCCAGTGTGTTCAGATGGGCGTCGACGCCTTTTCCGAATCTGTTGAACAGCCGGTAAACCGGAACTCTTTTCTGATCGTCGGAATACCATGCCACGCCTTCATCCTTCCACTGATGTTCGGACGTCAGGACCTTCTTTTCGTGGCTGTCCATCGTATACAGATGCTCACCCGTCTCCGGGTTGAAAACGCGGTACACCGGTCTGGACGATGACGCCGGAGAATACCATGCGATGCCCTCAAAATTCCAGATCCGGCTTCCCCGGAGCACATTTTTCTCGTTGACATCCTTCGTATACAGATGCTCCCCGGTCTTCCTGTTATACATCCGGTACAGCGGAATAAAATCCGTTGCCGCACTGACACTGGCCGCTGACCCGCGGACAAAAGCGCCCGCAGAAATCAGGACAGCCGCTGCCAGAAGGACTGCCCTGATCACCGCCATCAGGCCGGAACATTCCTGACCCGCTCTTCTCAAGATATACTCCTCCCCTGTTACCTTTTATCTGACGTCTTCACATCACGCTGAAGCACCGCCGTTTCAGCAGCAGAATCACTGCTGATTCCTCAGACGACAGGCTTCTTCCTTACTTCTCAGGCTGTTTTCCTGCCGGATGACAGCTTCTGCTTCGCTTCTCAGGCTGTTTCCCTGCCGGATGACAGCTTCTGCTTCGCTTCTCAGGCAGTTTTCCCGCCTGATTACAGCTTCAGGATCGCCTCCGCCGCTTTCTCCACAAACGTGTTGTTGACGGCGGCAAAATCGCCCTGATCGGCTGCTTTTACATAATCCTGCCGGATCGGAATCCTGCCGAGCACCGGCACCTTCAGGTCCGCCGCGATCTCATCAATGTGGCTTTCACCGAAGACGCTGATTTTTTCGCCGCAGTGCGGGCATTCCATGTAGCTGTAGTTCTCGATCAGGCCCAGCACAGGAACATTCATCATGTTCGCCATGTTGTATGCCTTGGTGACGATCATGCGGACAAGGTCCTGAGGCGACGTCACGATGACGGATCCGTCGACCGGAAGGGACTGGAAGACCGTCAGCGGCACATCACCGGTTCCCGGCGGCATATCCACAAGAAGAAAATCCAGCGGTCCCCAGATCACATCCGTGTAAAACTGCTTTACCATATTGGCGATGATCGGTCCGCGCCAGATGACCGGCTGCTCCTCATCCTGAAGAAGCAGGTTCGTCGACATGATCTCAATGCCGTTTGCTGCCGTCGGCGGATAAATGCCGTTGCCGTCAGACTCGGCCGGTCCCTTTACACCGTACATCTTCGGGATGGAAGGTCCTGTCACATCCGCATCCAGAATGCCGACACTGTGTCCGGAAAGCGCCAGTGCATTCGCCAGAGAGGCCGTCACCATGGACTTGCCGACGCCGCCCTTGCCGCTCACTACTGCGATCACATGCCCGATGTTGGAAAAAGCATTCTCCTCCACACGGAAATCAGGGGTTTCTTCTTCCCCGCCCTGCTGTACATTTCTGTTATCCTCTGCCACTTTATTTCCTCCTTATCTGTATCTGTGTATTCTGCCCGTTGTATTCTGCCCGTTTTCAGGTTCTGCTGTTTCTTTTAAGCGTTTCGGTCTTACGCTGCCGGCCCGTCCTGAAGATACAGCAGAATCACTTTCCATGCTTCTTTCAGCCGGTCCAGACGCCAGGCCGCATTTGCCGGACTGGTTGACGGCAGTTTCACCGCTCTCCTCCCGGTCGCAGGCTCCAGGTATTTACCGTACAGCCGGTAAGACGTTCCGCCGTTGCAGAAAATCGCCCGGATATCCGCTGCTTCCAGAACCGGCGTCAGGTCATTCGGCACCACATCGCGGATACTGCTGTCGCTCGATCCCGTGATCGTACAGCTGTGAATGGTATCCCAGAGCGCAATGTGCGAGGCATGAAGAAAGTTCTTTTTCTCTTCCACGGTTTCCGGCACGGCGCTGCCTGTGATTCCTGCCAGCACCTTCCAGAAACGGTTCTGCGGATGCGCATAGAAAAACTGCTGTTCTCTCGATTTTACCGACGGAAAGCTGCCCAGGATCAGTATCCGGGAATCCCTGTCATACAGCGCCGGAATCGGGTGTACCACCTTCTCTGAGGGCGTCATGTGCCTGCCTCCCGGTCTGCCTTCTGCTGCCCGGTTTTCTCTTCCTGCTCCGTGTCCGGCCGGTCTTCCTGACTGCCTTCTTTTACGGCTTTTTCTGCCGCTTCCTTCCCGGCTTCCCCGGCGGCTTCTTCTGCTGCTTCCTTCTGAGCTTCCTCAGCGGCTTCTTCTGCCGCTTCCTTCTCAGCCTCCCTGACGGCCTCTTCCTCCGTCCTGTCGCTTTTCAGCATGCGTCGGAAGTCTTCTTCTGTTTCGCCCTCGATCGGATCCTCGTCAAGTTTCAGGATGACGTAGAAGCCTCTCGGCGTGGTACGGACATCTACCACTTCTCCCTCACGGGAGCTGATCCTCTCATAGGGTTCATAATTCCTGCTCATCGCCACTGCCGGCGTAATCGTATAATAATAGGACATGGGAAGCTGTGACTCGGTAAACTTCACCAGATCCCCCGTATGGACGAGATTCTCCCGTTCCATTTTAAACTCAGCGTATCTCATAAGCTGCTCAGTCCCTTCTTCCGTCCGCCGCAGATCTGAATCATGCTGTTCAGCTCCGGTAATGCCGGCTGAATGCGTCGTTTATTATAAGCTATACTCCGCCTTCTTTGCAACCGCGCGGCATCCTCCGATGTTGGACATGGCAGAGAGAAAACTCGCCCAGATGAGTTTCTTACCAATATCAATCCCATATAAATTCTAAAAAACAGGAGGCGCACCGGCGCCTCCTGCTCACGTATTTCATGCATTTCATCTCTCCGCCGCTTCCTGCCGCGGATGAATCTGCTTCCGTCATTACTTCACCTTGAACTGCCCTACCAGCTGCTCGAGATCGGAAGCCAGGTCGGAAAGTTCCTTGCTGGATGCCGCACTCTCCTCGGAAGAAGCTGCATTCGTCTGAACAACTGAGGAAATCTGATCGATCTGTTCCTTGATTCTCGCCACATCCTGTGCCTGAGACTGTGAAGAGCGGTCGATTTCGTCGATCAGTTCCAGTGCCTCTCTGGTGATGGCAGCACTTCTGTCCAGCGTCTTCTCCGTGCGGTCTGCGATCTGAGAACCTGTCTCCACGGACTTGACTGTCTCCTCAATAAGCGCTGTGGTATTGTTCGCCGCATCGGCTGACTTGCCGGCCAGATTCTTGACTTCATCCGCAACGACAGCAAAGCCCTTGCCGGCCGCACCGGCTCTTGCCGCTTCTACCGCCGCATTCAGTGCCAGAATATTGGTCTGGAAAGCGATATCGTCAATGATCTTGATGATCTCGGAAATCTGTGAAGACTTATCGGAGATATCCTTCATGGCTGTGAGCATCTGACTCATTTCCTGGCTGCTGTTCTGAAGTTCGGTACCGGCCTCCTGTGCCTTGCCGTGAGCGGCCTTTGCATTTTCGGCGTTCTTATTGATCTGATCCGCCATCTTCGTCATCGTATCGGACAGCGACTCAATCGAACCTGCCTGCTCCGTAGCACCCTGGGAAAGAGACTGCGCACCACTGGAAACCTGTGACGCACCTCTGTCCACCCTGGATGCGGACTCGCTGATCGACTTCATCGTTGCATTGTTTCTGTCTCTCAGCGTTGTGATGCTCTCCTCGAGATTTTTGAAATCTCCGATATAATCGAGCTTCATCTCCGCAGTCAGGTCGCCGCCGGAGATTTTTGCGAGAACGTCGCTCATCTCCGAAATATAGGACCTGAACTTGCTGGCCGCATCGTTAAACGCATTCTCCATCTGGGCGACTTCATCCTGTCCCTTCGCATCCAGGTGAATGGACAGATCGCCTTTCGCCAGCTGATCGGCCGCGCCCCTGACATCATTCAGAGACTTCGCCAGGCCGCCGCTGATTTTATTGGCCATCAGGATGGCAAAAATCAGCAGGACAACAATAATAATGATAACCGGAATCAGGATCGATCTGATGCAGCTGTCAATTATGGCGCTGATACTGTCCTGCTTTACGCCCGCGAAATAGGCTCCGATGATATTTCCTGATTTGTCAGTGCACGGTCTGTAACAGGTCGCATAATCCGTTCCGAAGAGATTCAGCTCACCATAATACTCTTTCCCTGCGTTCATGGCCTGATAGACATCAGACCCGGCATCCAGTTTTGTATTTACGGCGTAATTTCCTTTCTCATCCTTCACACTGGAGAGAACGCTGACAAAATCACTGCCCTGCTTTGCGAAAAGGGTAAAAACAGCATCTCCCTTTTCAGACAGATCCACCATCAGCTGATTGTCGTTCCCGATGGTGAAGCCATGGGGATCCGTGAGCGTCCCGTCTTCCGACACTTTGAGGCTGCCGTATTTAGTCTCAACAACCGACTGCAGCATGGTGGCACTGTTGCCGGTCATGACGGTGACAAATGAATTGTCGATCGATCTGATGCATGCGGTAAGCCCGACACCCATGATGACCGCAATAACGATAAATACCAGCAGAATAATGTAAGTACGGATCCTTGTCTTAATACTCTTTGACTTTGACTTCATGATTCAACCTTCCCGAAAATGTAAAATAATCAGTTTTACATATCTATCGGCAGAATCGCCGCAGGTGATAAGGAATGGATGAGGAAAGGATAAAAAACCGGCCGCCTGTGATCCCCGCCGCCTGTGATCCCCGCCGCGGAAGATCAGTGGTGGAACAGACGGATACCCGTGAAGGCCATGATCATATCATATTTGTCACAGCACTCGATGACCGCATCATCGCGGATGGAGCCACCCGGCTCAGCCACATACTGAACACCGGACTTCTTTGCGCGTTCGATGTTGTCGGAGAACGGGAAGAACGCATCGGACCCCAGGGTCACGCCGGTGTTCTTCGCGATCCACGCCTTTTTCTCCTCGGCGGTAAACGGTTCCGGCTTTTCCGTAAATACCTTCTGCCACTCGCCGTCACGGAGCACATCTTCATATTCATCTCCGATGTAGACATCGATGGCGTTGTCGCGGTCGGCTCTGTGAATGCCTTCTTTAAACGGCAGGTTCAGCACCTTCGGGCACTGACGCTTCCACCAGTTGTCCGCCTTCTGACCTGCGAGCCGCACGCAGTGCACACGGGACTGCTGGCCGGCGCCGACACCGATGGCCTGACCGTCCTTTACGTAGCAGACAGAGTTGGACTGCGTATACTTCAGCGTAATCATCGCGATCTTCATATCGCGGAGCGCTTCTGCCGGCAGGTTTCTGTTCTTTGTCACGATATTGGCGAACATCTCGTCATTGATATCCAGCTCCTGGCGTCCCTGCTCGAAGGTAATGCCGAAGATCTGGCGTCTCTCGATCGGATCCGGACGGTATGCCGGATCAATCTGAAGAATGACGTAATTTCCCTTTTTCTTCTGCTTCAGGATCTCCAGCGCTTCGTCGGTGTAACCCGGCGCAATCATGCCGTCGGAAACCTCACGTTTGATCACGGATGCCGTACTCGCGTCGCAGACGTCGGAAAGGGAGATAAAATCGCCGAAGGAAGACATTCTGTCTGCGCCTCTTGCTCTGACATAGGCGGAAGCCAGCGGAGAAAGCTCCGGCATATCATCAACGAAATAAATTTTACGGAGCGTCTCCGTCAGCGGAAGACCCACGGCCGCACCGGCAGGTGATACATGCTTGAAAGAAGCTGCCGCCGGAAGGCCGGTCGCTTTTTTCAGGTCACGCACCAGCTGATAGCCGTTCAGGGCATCCATGAAATTGATATATCCGGGACGTCCGGAAAGGACCTGAATCGGAAGGTCGCTGCCGTCCGCCATGTAAATTCTCGAAGGTTTCTGATTCGGATTGCATCCGTATTTCAGCTGAAGCTCATTCATACTCTCTTTCCTCCTGTCTCATCATCGACACATAAATTCATGATATCCGGTCAGACCTGAATCATCTGCCGTGTCTGAACTGCTGTGTTATGTCACACCAGATCCAGATCATGCTTGTTCACGATCTCTGTCTCGTACTCTCCGGTGCTGATGTCAATGTATCTCACAAAAAGGGAAACCCTGTTGTCCTCATTCAGTGACGTCCAGAGCAGATCGGTCCACGCATCGATGTCGTCAGGAATGTCGACCGTCTTCGGTTCACCCTCGAAACTCGGAAGCGGACTGCCGTCGTGCAGGTAGGTCGAGATGAAATGGCCCTCACCGGCCGGCGCATTGCTGTAATCAAAGGTCTCGCGGATGCACTGCGAAGGATCCCCGTGATTGCTCTTCAGGATGGAAAGCTGATAGCCGAACACCCCGTCCTCGATCGTCATCAGGCCGGAGATTCTCGGCGTGTAGTTCG
>Ga0256406_1005369_pt1 | contig 13773 bp, 15 predicted proteins | sample RumenRJG_03DNA_FD_185986 | JGI IMG/M metagenome (GOLD analysis project Ga0256406, IMG submission 185986) | Bovine rumen microbial communities from Lethbridge, Alberta, Canada - RJG_03 | ecosystem: Host-associated > Mammals > Digestive system > Stomach > Rumen | place: Canada: Alberta | collected...
CAAGATAGAGATGCTCCAGCAGGAGAACGATCTCCTCCGCCAAATACGAAGGCCGGAACGACGTCACCAGCCATCAAAATCCCCGTCGAAGAAAGATTCGAGATAATCTACAGGACCAAAGAGAGATACGCCGGGAAACTCAGGCTCAACGTCGCCTGGATGTGCGGGGAGCTCGGCGTCTCCAGATCCGGCTACTACGCATACGAAGCCAGGAAGAGGGACGGCCTCGCCGACCCCCGCGAAGCCAGGGACTGCGCCGATTTCCTCGCCGTCAAGGAAGTCTATGACTTCAAGGGCAGGGCGAAAGGGTCGAGGGCGATCGCGATGCTGATGCCAAGGCTCTTCGGTATTTCGATGAACAGGAAGAAAATCCAGAGGCTGATGAGGAAGTACGGCTTGGAATGCCCGATAATGAGGGCGAACCCGCTGAGGAGGATCGCCAAGGCGATTCAGACGAACTCCGCGTTCTCGAACAAGCTCAACCGCCAATTCGCCGTCGGAAGGCCGGGGGAGCACCTGCTGACCGACATAAGCTACCTCTACTACGGCCCCCATGGCGAGAAGAGATGCTACTTGTCCGCGATCAAGGACGCCTCGACGAACGAGACCGTCGCGTGGGCGCTGTCGGAGGCCATCGGCCTCCCCTTCGTGATCGAGACGCTCCGGAAGCTGGATTCGGTGGATTGGCTCCCCGGCACGTTCCTCCTCCATTCAGATTGGATAAGTATTGCAACGGGAATTTTGTAACGCGATTATTTGCATAGCAAAAAGAGACTACGATTAGTCGTTTTTTGTTTTTATGTCATATAATCTTATTGTTGGATCGAAAAAACTTCTCGCTTGGAGCATACCGCATATATGATCCTGGCGAGCTTATTGCATCCAGCTACGATGGCGGCTTTCGGGGCAAGTCCATCGTTTTTCTTTTTGATGATGAAATCCCTTATTGGGTTGTAATCGCTTCTATTCTTTAAAGACCCGACGCATACCAAATAAAGAAGGCACCTTAATCTTTGGTTCCCTTTATGGGTGATGTTCAAATGCTCACCCGTCAGCTTTCCGGATTGGCATACAGTAGGATCGATTCCGATGTAAGCGACAAATTTGCTAGCGGAAGAAAACCTATCTATCCCAGCTATTTCGGCCGATATCCTGGCGGCCGTATTTTTGCTTAACCCAGGTATGGTGACTATGTACTTATATTCTTCGGTTTTCATAGCCAGAACTATTATCTCGTTAAGCATGTTTTCCAGATGATTCAAATCCTCGAGCAGCACTTTGGCGACATCGGCTAGAATCGTTATTTCCGGGTTATCTGAATCAATGGTAATCATCGCTTCCGATAGATATCGCTTCATGGACGTAGCTCTTGCTTTTGATTTGATTTCGCCGCAGTAGGAGAATTTCTGAAAACGTTTGTAAATATCTTCATGGCTTCTTTTTATCAACTTGTTTGGATCGGGGTTATTTTTTATGAATTCAATAAAAGATAAGGCCATTACGTCGAAATACTCATCTATTTTTGGATACACAATATCGAGATATTGCCTGTATTTGATCTTCGTTTCGACTTCTCTGTTGACATAGAACAAATAATAGGACGAGTAGTTCTTAAGCCTTAAAGATGTTTTGCTTAGCCTATCGGCTTCCTTTAGGTTCTTAAGGTAATAGACATTGGCGATGGTTTCACAGTCAATAGCATCGGTTTTGGTTGGCCTGATATCGCTTTTTCTCACCTTTGCCGAAAGAAGGGGTGGAACCAAATAATATTTCTTATGGATAGACCAAAGAAAATGTTCCAACGGTTTTGAATATGAACCGGTTGATTCGAATACAATGGCAACCGTATCCCCGGTTTCCCTTTCAATCTTTTTGATTAATTCATCAAGAGTGTTGAATCCATTTTTATCATGTTGGATTATCATGACATCTGTTGCTTTAAAGCCTGCAGAATAAAAGGCTTGCATGTGCGAATTTCCTTTAGATACGTCTAAAGCAATACATGCCCTTTTCGGTAACATAAAAGTATCCTTTCCCTTTGACAATCGAATGTTAATGGTTCACCTAATCGCGCCTATTGTACGAGTTCTTACTCAATTGGATTAAAGCAGATTCTTCTAACCATTAAATTCGTCTAGACATTCTGTGTGACGAGTTCTTAACTCACGACCAGGGACGTCTTGAACTAGAATCAAAGAATTAATTGGGTTTTAGACTAAATGCAAGATCAAAGTCTTATTAGATTTGGCTGGATGCGGACCATCAAAAATTTCTAAAACCACATATAGTTTACAATCAACCTTCAATTCATAGGAAAATGATACACGCGACCAGGGATGCCATTACACGTCGTGGGAATACCGCAAATACCTCTCCGACCGGGGCGTATGCCAATCCATGTCGAGGAGGGGAAACTGCTGGGACAACGCCCCGATGGAGAGCTTCTTCGGCCACGCGAAGGACGAGCTGTACCTGAGGAGGTGCTCGACATTCGGCGAAGTCTTCGCGGAAATCGCCGACTACATCGACTATTACAACAACTGGAGGCCCCAGGCTGGGCTGGGGAAGATGACGCCAGCAGAATTCAGGGAATATCTTTTGGCTAAGCCGATCTGCCTTCCCGTCCCCGTCGCCGCGGCGAGAGAAAACGGGAACCCCGAGTGAGGGGTTCCCGTTTCTCAATGATCAGCGCCTTTTTTAAATGTGTCCTTGACATGGGGTCCACATTAAAGTGCGGAGGCCGTTTTTCTTCTCCGCCAAGGTGTAATATGGATCCCAATTTCAAGCCTTACCGAACAGGGATGCTCACGGTAAAAGAAAAATATCCCTGCGGATGCGGGGATGGCCATAAAGGGAGGAACCATGTGTTTTACCTCTGCCGATGCGACTGCGGGAAAGAAGTGGTCTTCTCCGGTGACGAGATTGCAAAGCATCCCTATTCCTGCGGATGCACGCCGAAGCCTATGGGAAGCCAATCGGGCAACCCTCCGAACCTCATCGGGCACGGAAGGCAGGACGGCACCCTGCTTTGCATGATCCGCCCTACGAGGGCCGTCTATTCCAGTTCTTCCACGGGAGTCAGCGGAGTCTCCTACGAGAAGCGGAGAAAGAAGTGGCGAGTTCAGATCGGTTTTAAAGGGAAGCTCCATTTCCTGGGCTATTACTCTACGAAGGAAGAAGCCATCAAGGCAAGATTAGAAGGCGAAAAGAAATATCGGGAGCCTCTACTCGAAAAGCGGGAGCCAATCGAAGATAATAAAGACAAAGAGAAGCCAGATAAGGAGGCAAAGAAATGAAATACGAATACAAAGTTATCCACATGGGATCCGATGTCGCTGTCGAAGCGAAGCTGAATGAATTGGGAGAGCAAGGCTGGAAAATTGTTGCTGCTTCCTGGGATTCCACTGCCGATCTCCAGGTTGTTTATCTGATGCGGGAAAAGAAGTAAATCAGGAGAATTCATAACGTCAATAATCAAAGGCAGGGAACCATTATTGTGTCTGTGCTTTCTATATTTTTATAAGCTTATGAATAAATCAGATACTTGTGGGGAAGCCGGCCAATGAATGTTATATTAGTTATATGTTTGAGGGAAATTACTACTATTGGTGTGCTAATCTGCCTTTCCGGGCCTCTTCTTTCTCGGTCTTCTGTAGTCGATCCCGGTAGATGCGCAGAAGCCGAGCATGAACTTCTTCCTCTCCTTCGACTTCAGCGTGTTGGCATACCGTCTAAGACATACCCAGTCAAGATAACACTGCAGGTTCTCCCTCCTCTCTCCCATGTGCAGCGATATCACCCTGCGGAGGAGCGAACAGAAGGAGTCAATCCTCTGCAGGGCCGAAAACGCCTCAGGTTCAGCGCTGTTTACCGCCACCTCTTTTCCGCCTAGGGCCCTTACGAGCTTCGCATGGCCGTGGAAGAGGTCATGGACGAGGAGCGAACCCTTCCTGATGTGGCCGTATAGGGCGTCATAGATCATATCCTCCGTAGGCTTCCCCTTCCCGAGGACCACGGCCAGGCAGCGGCCGACGGAATCCACCGCCGCCTCGACGGCGATCAGGTTCCGGCTGATTCCGTGCTGTTTTCCGCCTTTTTTCGTCAAATACCCTGCCTTTTTCGGAGATGGCAAAATAGATTTCATTGAGCCGGCCTTGACTGTGAGGTCGTCGGTGAGGAAGATGACGTACTTCTTCCAGGCGGCTTCGCTCTTCTTGGTGCCTGAGAGGAATGTCCCGGTGAGGGCCGTGAAGGTCCTTGAGCATCCTTTGCAGCGGTATCTCTGCTTGCAGCAGCGGGTTCCGTCCTTCTTGAAAGAGACGGATCCGCAGTAAGGGCAGCAGGCGACCTTGAGATCGCCGAAGCGAAGAGACTTTCTGCGTTCCACAAAAAAGTCCTTTCCATGGGACCCAATAGACGGCCTGGGAAAGGACTATTGCTACATAACTCTTTGCAGGCCGTCTCTCGAGCCTCAGTTATGTAGCGAGAAAAATAGTAGCATTCATTGCCATTCGGTTGCCATCAGCACGCCAATGGTAGTAATTCCCTATCGTCTTAAAGCGCGATGAGGATGGGAACGTTAATCTAGCTCTTAACAACGATTGCTGAATAAAATCCTTTTTGCTGGAAGAGATAACAAAACGACATCAGATGGGCTTTTATTCCCCTGAGAAGCAGCGGATTCTGACATTGCAAATGATAATCGTCGATAATGACAATAGCGTCGATGTTATCGTCTTTCGAGTCATCACAAAATTTGTCGAAATCGCCTTGCTCCAGCTCCAACAGATGATTTCCTGACACGCAGAAGATGCGCATGCCCTCCGAAATCACTGATAGCCTGGAATTCAGCAACGGGAATCCATCATCGTTGAACGGCGTGTTATATATGAATTTCTGGCGAAGAGTATCCGAAGTCATTTTTTGAGCGCTTCCTTCGCGTACTTCAGATCGACCTGAAGCAATTTTTTCAAATCGTCTGGGCATCGGTCGACGGCCTCTTCCATGGCCCGAACGAGTTCCGGCGACTGCCAGTAAGCGGAGACATCGTCAAACACTTCGGCGACGTAGGATATCTCATCCGGCGACGCGTTTTTCAGGTATTCGATGGTGTCGGGCAACGATGCGCATAGAACGGTGATTTGCTTTTTCCACATATCTTTAACCGCATCTGGGTTGTCGTTGTCGCGCTTCTTGTTCTGCTCGTACAGTTCTTTCATTTGTTTTGTGATCATTTTTTGATTCCTTCTGGTTGGGTCTCGCTTGGGAAAATGGTGTTTATCGTTCCGTTTTCCCCATATATTATCGTGACAGAGACACCATTCACGATTCCGGCATGGTGGTCGCCGGCTTTCGGATGTCCTCTGAAAGTTTTGGCGACAGCAATCCCAGCATCCTTGATGTCGTTGGCTGTCCAGCTTTTTGGGAACCAACTCTGCCGGTTTCCCGTTCGTTTCATCTTCTCCTTAGAAGTGGGAAGGTTCCCGCGCCTCACGCCATTATTATATTCGATGTTGATTTCATAGGGGATTCCATGGCTGTCCATGTAATCTATGGCATCCTGCCCATGGCCACCGCCACTGGGGCGATGCGTCGAGGTGTATTCGCCACCATCAGAATGACTTAGAGCTTCTCCCGAGACGGAGGGCGGGTTATCACTTGGCGACGGATTGGGGTTCTGTTCGCCTTTGTAACTGTTGGTTCCGCTTTCATCTTTGCCCATGGTTCATCCTCCATCCGAAAGCGGGAAAAGCTGTCGTGTTATCCGCCTTCACGAGATTCGGCCCATACTGAATGATCAGTTGGTCTTGATGCTTTTCCGCGTATCGCGAGATAAGCAACGTATTTTTATCACGCACCCTTTTTCGGAGTGAGCACCCTAACGTTCCGCAGCAGACCACGGGTGCCTTTTCAAATAGACCGAAGTAGCTTGCGCCTCCGGTCTCGTCTGCTCTTAGATTCGGAATCATCCTCTTGCCGTTCAGGATGAAGAACAGGTCAATGACGAGATTTGCCAAGACGTAAAATTCCTGGAATGGAGTGATAAAGTCAGTGAAGATTGACAAGTCGAACCCGACAAAACTTCCGAACTTTTTCAGTTCACTGCTTGCCAGTTCGAGCTTCCCTTCTTCTAATCTTCGATAAAGGTCCACATCCGGTTCGTAAAAGCAGATGGAAGCCGTCTTTTTCTCCAATGCCGCGTTTCGGTGGCGATAGGGGAGCATCTCATTGGGGGCTTCGGATGCGAACATCCATGTTTCAAAGATAGGAAGACCAGTTTCTTTGAAGACTACGCCTCTAGTTTTTTCCCATTCGATAAGGCTGCCGATAAGCTCGAATAAGTTCTCGGATTTTGATTTCATAATTTCCTCCTTTTCCGTCCAGTGCGGTAGAATGTTGTCATCCATCAGCATTAGACTACAGCAGGCTGAAAAACGGTTTTTCCGGTTCGTTTCCGGTTTTGAAACCGGAAATGGAGGCAATATGCAGATCAAGGACATCATCGAAGCCTTACAGACCTATTCATCGGATCTCGAAAAGCCCGACATAATGGCGGCATTGGTCGGATACATAGCTGACTATTACGGATTGAAAAACCAAAAGAAGCAGGATTTCAAATGGGTTTCGAACCGGACTAGCGAGATTATGGCCAGCAACAAAATCCCTCAAGCAATCGTGAAGGCGGTTGGGCTTGATGATTTTGGCGACTGCTTGGATTCGATGGCCACATCTTTTTTCCAACAATATGGTCCGCAGCTTGAACTGGATCCCCTAAAAGAAAAACTTATCGTCATCTTCGAAAGAGATTCATCGGAGAAGGAGGACTTAGATTGTAAAAGCGTTGAAGATGTTCTGAAGGCTTGTGTGTCTCGGCTTTTCAAGCAGGCGAAGGCGGCCTATGATTTCCAGCTTAGCAAAACGTCTTTGCTTGACCGCTCTTTGTTCGTTTCAATCATCAACGGCGTGATAAAGCTGAATGCTAGCGAAGGCGTCGTCGTGAAACACGAAAAGCCATATTCCCTTGAGGACAAAATGGCCCTGAATGGCATTGAAGGCGAGCTTATGGAAAGGATAAGCGACAATTTCTACCGTTCCTTCGACGTAATCGAGTCGGCTTTTGAACTCCTGTCTCAATTCAACATTTCAATCAAGACGAAATTCTTAACGGTAATGGGCGGTTTCTATTCGGAGTATTTGATCCGAAAAGGACTAAGCCGCCAGGATTCGGAATCCATTAAGAAGGCGGCCCCGGACCTTCTTCTTTGGGTCGAGGCCAAAGTCGTGGAGAGCATGGAAGAAGAGAATGGTGCGAATTGCTTTAAGGAAGAGCTTTCTGCTTATTCCTCGGCACTGACCGCTTACGCCTTCTATAAATGCAGGATTCTGATACCCATGGAGGCAGAGCATGATCATTGATTACGACGGGAAACCCCAGGATTCCATTTTCTATACTTCCGCTCTGCTTTATGGGCATTTGAAGAGCGCCGGCTTCGATTATGACGAGGCCTACGATTATTTTCTCAATGAGGTGAGCGATAATTCCCTCCTCTTTTACTATTCGCTGGATTGGCTTTACCTGCTTGGGAAGATCCGAATGGAAGGAGGAAAAGTAGTATGCGCCTGAAAAACCTGCTCATTGTCTCTGAGAACCCCGCAGAACAGATACGAAGCGTAGACTTCAACCCTGAAGGGTTGTCCCTCATTGTTGACCTCGACTCGGAAGAGGGAAAATCGGGGAACAACATCGGGAAATCGACGTTTGCGAAGATCATCGACCTCTGCCTCGGCGCGGATAACGTAAAGATGCTCTACCATGACGTCGAGACGAAGGACGACGCGCTCATCAAGGGCCACCTGAATGAGGCCAAAATCTATGCGGTCCTTACGGTTGAGGAAGCTTCCGGAAAAACACACAGGCTTAGAAGGGACCTTTGGGAAGGCGGAAAATACGCCTTTGACGGATCGCCCATTGAGAAGAAGGACGAGTACCGAGGCAGGATAAAATCCATTGCCTTCCCTGATGCGTCTAAGGCGATTACCCTCAGGCAGATAATGCCCTTTTTCCTGAGACTGGAAAACACGCAGAACTTCCTTTTCGAATACCTGGGGACCTACCATAAGCCCATAGAATACCGGCAGTTCTACGATTACCTCATCGGCGCGAATTCTACATCAGAATTGGTGGACTTATTCAAAGAGATAAAGAAGAAAAAAGAGGAGAATGCGCGTATCCTCCGCCGAAACGGAATCAGGAAAATATCGCAGATAGACGCTTTGATCGGCAAGGCGAAACAGGAAGCCGATGCGAAGGAAAAAGAACTGAAATCCGATGACGTCGTTCTTAATTTCCTCCACGACAAGAGCAATTCCGCATTACAGTCGGATCTTGAGTCCAAAACGCAGAAGGTAACCGACACCGAGGGCGAGATATCTTTCATGGAAGACAAAATCGTCCAAGAGAAGGCGAACATAGAGAAGATAGACGAAGAATCGTTGAAAAACCTTTATGAAGACGGGCGGGTGTTCATCAGAGATTTGGACAAGGATTTCCGCCAGTTCGTGGACTTCCACGAGCAGATGACAAGGAAGAGGCTGGAGGGCTTTCAGGCCAGAATTGAAATTCTGAAGAATCGCCTTGCAAAAGAAAAAGAAGACCTCGATGAAGCCCGCAGGGCCTATTCTGAAAAATTCGTCGATTACAAATTCGACCTTAACGGTAAGGAGAACGAGCAACTTTCGGAGGTCGTTGAGGTGGCTTCACGGTTAAAGAGTCTGCTGGCCGATAAGACCCGTTATGAAACGAACGAAAATGATATCGCCGGAAAAGAAGGCGAGCTAGATGCCATTCTGGCGGAGAAGAAGAACCTCCAGCAGAAGCAAGAAGCGCTGAACACGATTTTTAAAGCAGTTACGAAGAGAGTGTTCGACAAGCCGTTTGAACTAGAGTTTTCATCAGGAGCCGATGAGTTTCCGATAACCAGCTCTGGCGGGAATAAAGGGGCGGGAGACCGCAAAACCGTCGCCGCTTGTTTTGTTTTTTCCCTGATGAAGCTATACGGCACGGACGACCGGGATATGCCTTCGTTCTTCGTTCAGGACCAAATGGAAGGCGTTTCCCTGAAAAGCCTGTCCCAACTGGAAATAGAATCCGTAAGCGCCCATTGCCAATACGTCATCCCCATTTTGAAAGACAGGGCAAGGGACCTAGGCACTTTGGACGGAAAGCAGGTCCTGGTTCTCTCTCAAAACGACAAACTTTTCAAAATCTGATTCTGGGGAATCGACGCTGGATACTTCCCTGTGCCTGAGCTCATTCTTGGCAAATACACTTAAGCCGTCTATTTATCATTGGAATTCATTTCAAATATGTAAGCGTCCTATTTCACGCTTACGGTTGTCTCCACCACAGCCCTGTCAATGCGAACCGCTACACGGAGAGTGCCACGGAAAATGACATTACACCAACCCTCACATCAAGTAAATCAAAAGGAGCTATCCCAGGAAGGAAATCGCCTTCGTCGGACAGACCGGAACCCAGTTTCCGCAGCGAAGACAGCGGTTCTGACCGATCTCCGCAGGGATCGAAGATAATTCGATACACTGTTGCGGGCAGACGCAAAGGCATCTTCCGAAACCGATGTAGAGATCTTCAGATAGGGGTTCTTTTCGAAGGTATCGTCTCTCTTCCCCGATATTCTCTACCTCTTCCGATAACGAGATGCACCTCTTCCATTGGACCACGGAAAGAAAATGTATTTCTGCTCCACCAAACCGATTCAGTTCGGACTTCTTCTCGGTAGAGGGAAGGATGATAGTCCGTTAGATAAAGTTTAGTTGCTGAAAAGCAAGAAAAAGCAGAAGAAAAGAGAGGGACTTCAAGGGTTCCTCTTTTTTTGCGATATTTGGGTTTATGCCTGGCAAAAGTGTTGGCCAAGACTTGACAGTAGACAAAAGAGCATATTTTAATAGTTATGGAGGCTTCATATGAATGATAATAATTCTGAGTTTCTGAGAGGCTATGTGGAAGTGATTGTCCTGAAGTTCCTGAAAAAGGGCGGCGATTATATCTACAACATCGCCAAGAAGATACGGGAAAGAAGCGGAGGCTTCTTCACCGTGACAAACCCCTCGCTCCTGCTCACCATGAGAAAGTTGTCCGAGGCCGGCTGCGTCAGCTACAAGAACGAGCTCAACGAAAGAGGCGTCAACAGGAAAAGATACTTCATCACCGAAAAGGGATGCGAGCTTCTAGAGAAAGAACTGCCCGTCTGCCGGACTGCATTAGGCAAAATCGATTCGCTATTGGGGGAATGATTATGAAAAACAAGGAAATCAAGACGGAAATCGACGATGAGCTCAGGCAAAAGGGAAGATACACAAAGTCTCTTTCGAATGAGCTTTATGCCTCGTATGAGGATGAACTGTCTTCGCTTAAGGAAGAGGGAGTGAGCGAAGACGAGGCGAGAGAGGAGGCCAAAAGGTCGCTGATGTCGTCAATGGAAGAATTGCCCGCTAAGCCTGGCAGGAAATATGCCTTCGCTATTCTGATTTCGCTTTTCTTCTTCCTTCTGACGTTCGGGGAACTCATCATCGCCAATGTCAGTTCATCGATGGTCTCTCCGATGCTTCGTTACGTCCTCATCGAGTTTCTCTTCGCGTTGGGGTGGCTGATCTACGGAATCTGCACCCATAGAAAAAAGAGAACGCTCGACTACATCGTCCTCGGAGTCCTATTCGTTTCTTTGCTCGTCTCTTTGATTGAGACCTCCATGTATGCTTTCGCTGCCGATACGGGAGACAGGGTTTGGGAATACAATTACATCTATCCATGCATCTTCAGAGCCATCCTTCACGCACGGGATAGTTCAGGAGGGATGGGCGAAGCCATTGTGACCCATACGCTGTTCTATCCACAGGAGATCGTATCTTTCGCTTCGCTTGTCACCTCTCTTATCATCTTCTTCATCAAAAAGGAAAAGCGGTGATAAGAAAAAAGCAAAATACTATTATGAAGCGTACCTCACACAAACTGTTTCAGACTGGAAAAATATGGCAAAATACCATCTTTAATCTTGTCGTTTTATCGTTGGCCTCCTGTAGTTCGGCCCCTACACTCTCTAAGGTGCCTTTCGATCGCTATGAAGGGAAAGGCGTTTTCAGTCCCTATACCTTTTCACTTAACGACTCCAGTCTCAAGCCACCTCTTCCTTCTCTGCACAAGGAGGATGAGTCCAGTAATCTGAACTATCTCAATATCCTTGTCATCCCTGTTTCTTTCGATGGAGGAAACCTCTCGAAGGAGGAACTGGAATACTGCTACAACGGGCCGGTTGACTATGATCAATCCGTAACAGATATTTTCAAAAGCAATTCAAACGGAAAATGTCTGCTCCGTTTTGCTATCGCCGACACCGCAGTGGAAAAAAGACCCGATACATTCGATCCCTATGCCTTTCCCTCTGATTTCCTTCCTCGGTGGCTGGAAGAGAACGAAGTTCTTTATCCGATGGAGAAATTCGATTCCGATGATAGCGGAGGCTATGACTGCATCATCTTAGAGGACGTATCAAAGACCCATTCCATCGATGTCAACGGTTTCTATCCGCCTAACATCGATAAGGTGGATGGGCTGATTCTGATTGATGATTCCTCCTCGGGTGTGATTGCCCATGAGATCGGCCATGCCTTAGGACTTCCGGACACCTATGAGTCCTTCGTCGAGGAAGGATACGGGAAAGTGCATCATCTTCCCTTAGGATCCGTCTTTGTGATGGACGGCGCTAAAACAGCTTTCACTGACTTTGAGAAATGGGTTCTCTCCTGGGAAGAGCCGAATTTCTTTGCGGAAAAGGAACTTACCTATACCCTTTCTGAGGATCATCCCTGTCTCTTTTATCCAGTTACCGGTAACACAGGCAATCCATACGGAGAATATCTTGTCTTCTCCTATTACGATTCAAGGAATCCCTTCATGCCCGGTTTTATTAATTATGGGGATGAAATCGGTGTTTATATCACCCATGTGGATGGAAGGCTATATGACAAAGAGAATCATTGTTTTGCTTCTTCTCCATCCAAGAATGTGAGCTGGGCCTTCACGAATCATCGGGAAGTAAAAATCGAAGGGCTTACTAACCATCCGCAGCAATCGATTCTCTATAACGATGCCTCAGATTACGATTATATTGCCAAGAAGGAAAGCAGTGGGGAATGGCTTCTGACCACAGTCTCCCTGTTCAAGGACGGTGTGACCTTCAACCCGAATCGCGATTATCTTCTCTATGGCGAGGACAACAGCCATACCGAGCAATTCGGTTATTCCGTGGCTTTCTCCGAAGAAGACGACCACGGGATGAAAATCACCTTTACCGAATAGCGTTTTGATGGGGAAGATGGAGAGAATCATCGGACGGCATTTCCCGACGATCCTGTCTATCGGCTCTCCCCTTAAACCCCGATTTCGATGCGCGTTGAGCGGAAACCCGCTCTCCCTCCGGAAAGAGCTCAGAATCATTGACTCGGATAAATGTCTTTTCAGTTCTACCGATTCCGTCAGGTTTGATAGAGGAAGTATCAGAACACGGTTTTGCCCGGGACCCATTTTGGCGTCTTTGAATTACCTGTGTCCTGGATTCTATCGGGAATGATGATTTACTCTGTCAAATAGACAACGGAAAAAACATCGTCTGTCTTTTAGGCCTGATATCCTGCAAAGTCCAGGGAAAGAGCCCAGGGGAAATAGCCTTAGCGGTCGGAATTTATCCGAAAAGTGCGAACGAAATAATCGCGGACGAGCATGAAAAAGTGCCGATTTCATCGATATTTTATGCTTTTTCTCTGCACTCTCCTATGATAGAATAGCAGTGGGAGAGAAGACCGCTTAAACCCCGGTCCGCCACTCCCGTATGTGTCTTCGGTTTTCCCGAAAATTCGTTCGCAATCCGTCCGCATTTGGCGTTCCTAACGCTTCTTAAAGAAGGAAACACATTCCGTCCCGAAGGTAAGATTTCTCGATAGAATGGGCATTTCTTTCCTGAAAACAACTCTTGCTTCATCAGGCACTACTAGACTTAGGATCACGTGGAGCGATCCGTGCAGGTTCAAGCCCTGCCTAGTCGCACCAAAAGGAAAATCAGCCTCCGGTTCCTTGAAACGAGGAAGGAGGCTTTTCCTATATGGATCCCAGCTTCAAGGCATGCTGGATTCATAAGACAGTAATGGTAAATCGTTCTTATGGGGAGTTCTGCCTCTTGCAGGGGCGATCGCTGTCATGCCCGACCAGATGTTCGTGTAGAACAAAAGGCAGCGGCTGTTCAAGCCACTGCCTGCAAAGCCATCAAGCCTGCCCGCCAATGAGAATCGATAGGAATTCCCTGGGGCTTACTATCTTCGGCGAGGACGGGAAGTGCTTGAGGTTCCCGGTGACAAGAAAGGATCCGTCCTCGCTAAGCGTTACCTCAAGGAACGGTGCATCCTTGGGGTCGGGGAGCTCCGAGGCATCCATTTTGTCTGGCTCCACCTCAATGCCGTGCTCTTTTATGGCGCTCAGGACTGGGGCGATGTCCGCCTCCCCGAGCCTGAATTTGGCCCGATGCAGAACCTCTTCGTATTCCTCGAAGATTTCCCGGCTGTAGAGTACGGTGAAAGCCCCCATGTCCAAGAAGCGCATGATCTGCTTCACCGGAGACTCGGGGTCCTTCGAAAGGAACGATGACACGATGACGTTGGTGTCGATGATGGCAAGCACCGTCATTTTTCCTCTTTCTTCGCGGC
>Ga0256406_1005370_pt1 | contig 13773 bp, 9 predicted proteins | sample RumenRJG_03DNA_FD_185986 | JGI IMG/M metagenome (GOLD analysis project Ga0256406, IMG submission 185986) | Bovine rumen microbial communities from Lethbridge, Alberta, Canada - RJG_03 | ecosystem: Host-associated > Mammals > Digestive system > Stomach > Rumen | place: Canada: Alberta | collected...
GGAGTGGTGAAGGAGGTGAGTCCCCTGCTGCAGGAAACCTCTGCCGACATCTACATGCCCTACACAGTGCAAGACCAGTGGGCTGGCTTGCAAGGCGACAAAGTGAGTTATGCCGGAAGTCTGGAGGTGCGTGTGTTGCTGAAGAAGGGATACACCCGAGAGATGCTGATGGACGAACTGGAACCATACAGGGCGAAATACCTCTCCATGTTGAAGAGCACAACGGGAGAGGATTGGAATTGGTACATCCAAGTGAGGCCGCACTGGAGGAAGGTGCTGAACTTCTTCGGGGAAGAGGTGAACGACGCGTCGATGACCGACCTGCTGGCAAACCTCTCTATACCTGCCCTGTTCATGCTGCTGCTCCTCCTCCTGCCAGCCATCAACCTGAGCGGCATGGTGTCGAACCAGATGGAGGCACGTGTGGCAGAGATGGGCATCCGCAAGGCCTTCGGAGCCAAGAAGCGAGTGCTGCTGAACGAGGTGATACAGGAGAATCTGGTGCTCACGCTCTGTGGCGGCGTGGCGGGCTATCTGCTCTCATGGCTGTTCATCACAGCCGTACGCAACAGCACCCTGTTCCTGATGATATTCGGGCGAGAGTATGACCCCGTGAATAGCATGTCGCTGCAACTGGACATGTTCTTCACCCCCACACTCTTCCTCATCGCCTTCGTCTGCTGTGCCGTGCTCAACCTCATGGCTGCCCTCATCCCAGCATGGACATCACTCAAGAAACCCATTGTTGAATCACTGAATCAGAAGAAATGAGACTTATACTTAAAAACTTATGGGCACATCGCAGGCAGAACGGTTGGATATTCGCTGAGATTGCCATCATCACGGCACTGAGTTGGGCCATGGTGGACTTCCTGGTAGTCAACTACTACGGCATTTACTTCTGCAACCCGGCAGGAGATTTTGAGAAAGACCACCTGTGTGTGGGACAGTTCGGAGTGCTCCGAGAGGAAAAGGAAAAGACCGATTCTGAAGATTTCGGTGAAGAAGGGTTAAACCAAGAGGAATTTCTGGAGCATCGTATGGGAGGGATATATACCATCAAGCAGAAGTTGCAGGACATGCCCGAGGTGCAGTCGGTGTGCCTGACTTGGACATATCTGTACGAAGACTCCCGTCTGTACCATTGGAATCGTTTTGCCCCTGCTGACGACACGCTGAAGACCGTCACCGCTGCGTGCGAGCAGTACTACCAGAACGAGCAGTTTTTCGAGACTCAGGGACTCCAGACCATCGAAGGAAGTCCTGTTGCGGAAGTGCTGTCGAGAGAACTGCCGCAAGACGCCATCGTCATCACCCGCAGCATGGCAGAGCAGATTTTCGGCTCCGACCAAGTGGTGGGCAAGCGGTTGGCTATGGTAAACTACATGAATTCGCCTGATGGAAATTACTACTATCACGTGGCAGGCTATCACACCATTGCCGGCGTGGTAGAGGATGTGAAAGGTGCACCCTATGAGCGATACCCTTACACAGCATTCATACCAAATCCTGGAGTCAACTTAAACTACGAGACCAAACTGCTCCTGCGCCTCAAGCCCAATGTGGATGCCGAGGAATTTGTGAAGAGGCTCACCCCCACGCTCACCAAAGAATTCCGTGCTGGCAGCAACGTGTTGGCTTACCTGGACACCTTCAACAATCACCTTGAGCGTCAGAAGGAGAAAAGTGAGAACGCCCTCGTCAGCCAACTCACCACCGTACCTCTGGTGCTCTTTGCCATGATCGTGGTCATCGGCACCCTGGGCACCTACTGGCTGCAAATCCGTAAGCGCAAGGAGGACATCGGCATCATGCGTGCCTTCGGAGCCTCCAAGATGCGCATCTTCTGGACCCTCATCGCAGAAGGAGCCATCCTCACCCTGCTCGCCACCCTCTTGGGCGACTTCGTCTGGTTGCAGTTCACTGCCTCGTGGGATTTGCTCTCCAAGGGTAACATCATGAGCGTCTCAGGCATGGAGAATGATTGGATCAACCAGTTCTGGCCTCACTTCCTCATCATCTCCCTCATCGTCTATCTGCTCCTGCTCGTGATAGTGAGCCTCGGCATCGCCCTCCCTGCATGGAACATCTGCCGAAAGAAGATTGTGGAGGCATTGAGGGACGAATAACCATCCATGATTGGCAGAACCGTACCCGAGGGGTACACCATGTCGTACCCCTCGGGTACGACCCAGCGTAGTCGAGGGGTACGGTTTTCATGTGAAGTAGAAAAAACTCCCCTTACGCAAGTTGAATTATGAGGGAGATAAAGGAGTGAAGCACATTCGAAGTTGAGCGAAATTAGAAATTGGTAAATTGGTAAATAGTTAATTAGTAAAAATGAACATGTTCAAGTCTGCCTGTAGCAGGGATGTTGTAGGCAGACTTTTGTTTTTCCTTCATGAATTGCACCATTGAGCATCGTTCCAAGTTAGGATGCGCCTCAACAACAAAAATAAAAACGATTTTATTTTGTATAGTGTTCGGCTTTCACTAACTTTGCAGCAGAAACCAATACGATCATGAATCATGACATATCTCAATCTGTTCCACAAGGAAGTGACGGAGCGCAAGAAGCGGAAAATCGCCGCATCTCAGCAATCGCCGATGAACTCAAACGACTTTGCGCAGTATATGAAGCACAACGTGGAACTGGCAAAGCAGATGTAACCCCATTCGAGACAGAGCAGCGGGTTGCTGAGCAACTTGCCAAGTCACAAGACTTTTGGATTCCTATGCCAGAAGTATTTAATCTTGGCGTTCCAGGACCAAGTGGTCATGAGAACGACACCTACGTTGCAGAAAAAGTCATCTATAAGGTGAACAATCTGCTGAATAGCGGAAGCATTGTCGGGCTTCTGCAAAAAATCATGATGCACAACACAATTTTTCCAGACACCGCTTACTCCTTCTATGGCTTTGCAGGCTTTGATGGACGCACGGTTCAGCCAATCATTGTTCAGCCCCGTGTCGCTAATGCCCACCCGGCAACGCAGATTATGATTGATACTTATATGGCAGCCTTGGGATTCGAGAAGGCTGCCGATGAAGGACGTTTCACCAATGGAGAGTACGACGTATGGGATCTCTTACCTCGTAATGTCTTGACAGACAACGAGGGCGACATTTTTGTTGTTGATGCGGAGATAAAACATATCGCTGTAAAACCATTGATTTGATTGAACAGATTTGACTTTTTCATTTTTCTTTTTGTTTTTCTTTCATGAATTGCACCATTGAGCATCGTTCCAAGTTAGGATGCGCCTCAACAACAAAAATAAAAACGATTTTGTTTTGTATAGTGTGCAACTTTCACTAACTTTGCACTTGGCAAAAGACAAATTAAAAATCACTAAACCTATTTATTTGATGAAAAAGTTTTTTATCCTTACGCTGATGGCGGCTATGGTAGTGGCTGCATCGGCACAAACGAAGAAGGTGTCCATTCTGGGCGACTCTTATTCTACGTTTCAGGGTATCATCCCTGCTAATTATTCTACGTTCTACCCTAACAATCAAAATGATGTGAAGGAGGTGGAACAGACATGGTGGAGTCTCTACATCAAGGCGAAGGGCTATGAGTTGGAGAAGAATGACTCTTGGGGCGGCACCACCATTTGTGGTACTGGATACGGACGAATGGATTCGTCACGCAGCAACTTCATCTCACGTGTGGACAGTCTGGGCAATCCCGACATCATTTTAGTGTTTGGCGGCACGAACGATGCTTGGGCTAACTCTCCTGTGGGTGAGTATCAGTACTCGGATTGGACGAAGGATGATTGCAAGAATTTCCGTCCTGCACTGGCCTGCCTGTTTGACATGCTGCAGAAGCGTTATCCGAAGGCAAAACTGGTCTCTCTCCTGAACTCTGAGTTGCGGGAACCAATCAACGAGTCAATGCGTGAAGTGTGCAAGCACTACAAGGTGCAACTCATCGAACTGCACGACATTGAGAAGCAGAATGGTCACCCATCCATCAGCGGCATGAAGAGCATCTGCGAACAATTGGTGGAAGCAGGGTTGTAAAAGCCCCCTACAACTCCCCCATAGGGGAGAGAAGAATAAAAAACTCAACTTTCGCAAGTTGAGTTTTTTTGGTGGAGTTAAAGAAGTTGAACAACTTTTAGTTTTTCATTTTTTCATTACGTTGGCTCCGCCGAAGTTAAGACGCACCTCTACAATGGCTTTCATTAGAAAAACAAAGAAAAAAGGTTCTCTCCCAATACCTTGAAATAATAATCTTAGATTTGTCTTTGGAAATAAAGGGGATAATTTGTAACTTTGTAGGCGAATAGAATATAAGGCATAAGCGGAAAGATGAACAACATTCAGATTATTCAGAGTAAAATATATGAAATACGTGGTCAACGCGTGATGCTTGATCGGGATTTGGCAGAACTTTATCAAGTTACAACAGGAAACCTGAATAAAGCAGTGAAGCGAAATATTAGACGCTTCCCGCCAGATTTCATGTTCCAGTTAACAAAAGAAGAATTTGAATTCTTGAAACAATCTTTGATATTCCAAAATGGAATTTCAAACGATGAGTTAAAAGATGCCAAGGGTATTCTTAGGACAGGACGTGGTGGTGTTCGTCAATTGCCCTATGCTTTCACTGAACAAGGATTAGCGATGCTCTCTGGCATTCTGAACAGCGACGTTGCTATTGATGTGAACATATCTATCATGCGTGCTTTCGTTGCCATTCGCCGGATGGCGGCTTCTCTCCAGCCCTCCAGCCCGTCTGCTGACATCGCCCAATTACGCAAAGATTTTGAAGATTTGAAACTTGACATCGAGGACATTCTTCATGACCAAAACGACATCAACGAGTCAACTCGTATGCAATTGGAAAACATCACACTGGCACTTGCCGAGTTACAAGGAACCTCACATGAACAGAAGCCACGGAGAAGAATTGGATTTGTGCAGGATGAAAACAGTTAAATAAGATTTCCTCCACAATACAATATAAGAACCAGCGTGATAATTATATAAATGTGGCATTATTATATGCATTGAATTTAGGAGAATTGGAAGTTATGAGGAACGAAACTTATTCAAGAGCTTCTATAGCACTTGCGAGTATATGTACTTTTCTTACAATACAAAATATCCATATATCATTATCTTATTCTGTTATTCAGAAAATCTTTTCATTGAGTTCTATACTTACATTACATCCTAGTGATTTTTTCTCATTAAGACAATCGTTGAATAATCTAAAAACATTTTTGGGGATCTAACGGTATTTCTTGTTATAAAGGTTGATATGAGAAACAAGAATAAAATATTTAATACTGACAGTGAGCGAACAAAGATATTGTTCGAAGTAGAAATCTAAGATAAATATTGAAAAGCCTCAAGGTCAAACAACGGACTTTGGGGCTTTTTCGTTGGGGTGATGTTCAAATCTTTATGCGTGATTACTTCGTTTTTTATCGCTACCTTTGACTTCACCGAAAGTACTTTCATTCGACAATAAAAATGAAAAAATGGTTTTTCCCTTTGTATTGTGCTCACTTAATCGTACCTTTGTACCCAAATTGAAAATCACTAATAAGCAATGGAATACAATTTTAGAGAGATTGAGCAGAAATGGCAACAGAAGTGGGTGGAAGAGAAGACCTACAAGGTTGCTGAAGATAAGAGCAAACCTAAGTTTTATGTGCTGAACATGTTCCCCTATCCGAGTGGGGCAGGACTGCACGTGGGACATCCATTAGGATATATTGCGAGCGACATCTATGCTCGTTTCAAGCGTCTGCAGGGATATAACGTGTTGAACCCGATGGGGTATGATGCGTATGGTTTGCCTGCTGAACAATATGCCATTCAGACAGGACAACACCCTGAGAAGACGACGTTCCAGAATATTGACCGATATCGTGAGCAGTTGGACAAGATTGGTTTCTGCTTCGACTGGGACAGAGAGGTGAGGACTTGTGCACCTGGCTATTATAAGTGGACGCAATGGGCGTTCCAGAAGATGTTTGGCTCGTTCTTTAGTAAAAGCCCCCTCCCAACCTCCCCCAAGGGGGAGGAGAGCCATGCGGCTGGAAAGGCTCGTCCTATTGAGGAGTTGGTGGCTTATTTTGAGCAGAAGGGTACGGAAGGATTGGATGAGTTTGGTGTGGCACAGACGGAGGAACTGCACTTCACGGCTGAGGAATGGAAGGCGATGGACGAGAAGCAGAAGAGCGACGTGCTGATGAACTACAGGATTGCCTTCATGGGCGAGACGATGGTGAACTGGTGTGCAGGGCTGGGCACGGTGTTGGCGAATGACGAGGTGGTTGATGGTGTGAGTGTGCGTGGCGGTTTCCCTGTGGAGCAGAAGAAGATGCGGCAGTGGTGCTTGAGAGTGAGTGCCTACGCACAGCGACTCTTGGACGGACTGGACACAATAGAGTGGAGCGACAGCATCAAGGAGACTCAGAAGAACTGGATAGGTCGCTCGGAGGGTACGGAAGTGGAATTTAAGATTGCAAGCCCCCTCCCAACCTCCCCCAAGGGGGAGGAGTCCCATGCGACTTGCTCCTCAACAGAAAATCTAACGGCTAACAACCCGGATGGCAATCACTCCCCCTTGGGGGAGACGGAGGGGGCTTCCTTCACCATCTTCACCACTCGTGCCGACACGATGTTTGGTGTGACCTTCATGGTGCTGGCTCCTGAGAGTGAGTTGGTGGAGAAAGTGACGACGGCTGAACAGAAGGCGGCTGTGGAAGAGTATATTAAGTATGTGAAGGGTCGCACGGAGAGGGAGCGCATGATTGACCACAAGGTGACGGGTGTGTTCAGTGGCTCATACGCCATCAATCCTTTCACAGGCGAGAAGAACCCGATTTGGATTTCAGAATATGTGCTGGCTGGATATGGCACGGGGGCTATCATGGCTGTGCCGGCTCATGACAGCCGCGACTATGCGTTTGCGAAGCACTTTGGTCTGCCTATTGTGCCGCTGATTGAGGGGGCTGATGTGAGTGAGGAGAGTTACGATGCCAAGGAGGGTATTGTGACCAACTCACCACGCAAGGATGTGAAGCCTTACATTGACTTCAGCCTTAACGGACTCACCGTGAAGGAAGCGATTGCTGCCACGAAGAAGTATGTGAAAGAGGCAGGTATAGGCCGTGTGAAGGTGAACTACCGTCTGCGTGATGCCATCTTCTCACGTCAGCGTTATTGGGGCGAGCCATTCCCTGTGTATTACAAGAATGGCATCCCGACGATGATTCCAGAGGAGTGTCTGCCTATCGAGTTGCCTGAGGTGGACAAGTTCCTGCCTACGGAGACGGGTGAACCTCCACTGGGCAATGCTACCGTGTGGGCTTGGGATGAGGTGAACAGGAAGATTGTGGAGAACACGAAGATAGACAACAAGACGGTGTTCCCCATCGAACTCTACACCATGCCAGGCTTTGCGGGCAGTTCGGCTTACTATCTGCGCTATATGGACCCACATAACACAGAGGCACTGGTGAGCAAGGAGGCTGACGAGTATTGGCAGAATGTCGATTTGTATGTGGGCGGTAGCGAACACGCTACGGGTCACTTGATTTATAGCCGCTTCTGGAACAAGTTCCTCTTCGACATGGGTGTTTCGTGCAAGGAAGAGCCTTTCCAGAAACTGATTAACCAAGGCATGATTCAAGGTAGGAGCAACTTTGTCTATCGCATCAAGGACACGAACACGTTTGTGACTCTGGAGAAGAAAGACCAATATGATGTGACGCCCATCCATGTGGATGTGAACATCGTGAGTGGTGATGTGCTGGATGTGGAGGCTTTCAAGGCTTGGCGTCCAGAGTATAACACCGCTGAGTTCATCCTGAACGATGAAGGCAAGTATGTGTGTGGCTGGGCTGTAGAGAAGATGTCGAAGTCGATGTTCAACGTGGTGAATCCCGACATGATTGTAGAGAAGTTCGGTGCCGACACGCTGCGCCTCTACGAGATGTTCCTCGGCCCTGTGGAGCAGAGCAAGCCTTGGGACACCAACGGTATCGACGGTTGTCATCGGTTCCTGAAGAAACTGTGGAAGTTCATGACAAGCCCCCTCCCCTTGCCGTCCTCAGAAAGGGCACTTTCTTCGGTCGCTCCCGACAGCGCAACATTTAGTTGCCCTGTTTCACCGCTCGCTACCCCCAAGGGGGAGGAGAACCATGCGGCCTGCTCCTCAACAGAAAATCAAACGGCTAACAACCCGAATGGCAATCACTCCCCCTTGGGGGAGACGGTGGGGGCTTCGAAGGAGGAACTAAAGGTGCTCCACACCCTCATCAAGAAAGAAACTGCCGACATCGAGGCTTTTTCTTACAATACGACGATTGCCGCCTTCATGGTGTGCCTCAACGAACTGACGAAGTTGAAAAGCGAGAGCCGCGAGGTGAAAGAGTCGCTTGCCATCCTGTTGGCTCCTTTCTGCCCTCATCTGGCAGAGGAGTTCTGGCATCTGCTCGGACACGACACCACTGTGTGCGACGCTCCTTGGCCAGCCTTCAACGAGGACTACCTGAAGGAAGACTCGGTGAAGATGATGGTGGCCTTCAACGGTAAGGCACGTTTCCCGCTGGAGTTCCCTGCCGACGTGACGAAGGAGGAGGCCGAGAAAGCCGCTCTTGCCGACCCGCAGTCAGCGAAGTGGATGGAAGGCTTCACCGTAGCCAAAGTCATTGTGGTGCCTGGCAAGATGATTAATGTGGTGCTGAAGAAGTGAAGAACTTGAAAAGGAGTTAAAGGAGTTAGAAGGAGTTATCGCTGCGCTCAGGAGTTAGAGGCCGATACTCTGCCAGCAGCATAACATTCGGCTCTAACTCCTTTAACTCCCTCTAACTCCCCAAAAGAACATGACAAAGTCCAACTTCTTTCATGAACTAAAGGATTACGCCCTCATTGCTGTGGGCGTGATTCTTTATGCTATAGGCGTGACCGTGTTCATGCTGCCCTACAGTCTGACCACAGGTGGTGTGGCAGGTATCTCCTCCATTATTTACTATGTCACAGGAGTTGAGGTGCAAGTTACCTATATCATCATCAATGCGATTCTGCTCGTTGTTGCCGTGAAGATGTTAGGTGTCCGTTTCTGCATCAAAACGATTTATGCCGTTGCCCTCATGACTTTCGTCTTGTGGTTCTTGCAACGACTCATTGAAGTGCCCGACCCAGCCAATCCAAAAATGATGATGTTGCCCAAACTGATTGGCGACGAGTCTTTCATGGCATGTGTGTTGGGTGCCATTTTTGAAGGTGTTGGATTGTATATTTGTTTTGAGCACAATGGCTCCACAGGCGGCACAGACATCATTGCTCTCATCGTGCAGAAATTTCGTACCATGTCACTTGGTTCGATTCTCATGACATGTGACGTCATCATCATCTCTTCCTGCTATTTTGTTTTCCATGATTGGTTTCGTGTCATCTATGGTTTTGTGCTGCTCTTCATCAGTTCGATGACACTCGACTATTGCATTCGTCGGCGTCATCAGTCCGTGCAGTTCATGATTTTCTCGCGCAACCCCAATGCCATTGCCGATGCGATTGTCAGCACTGGTCATGGAGTGACGGTGTTGGATGGTGAGGGCTGGTACACGCACACTGACCGAAAAGTGGTGGTGAGTATCATCCGTCAGCGAGAGCAGGTTGTCATGCAGCGCATGATTAAGCAGATTGACCCCTATGCCTTTGTGTCAATGACAGATGCCAGTGGTGTGTGGGGCGAAGGATTTGACGCCATCAAAGTGAAAGACAATAAACCTCGTTCGGAAAGGAACAAGAAGAATGCTGTACTGGTGTGTGTGACCAACAACACTACGAAGATAGACACTGCCCAACAGGTGTTGGGTGACTACTATGATGTGCGTTCCCTGCTGCAAGTCGGCTGCGACACTCGTAAGGAGTTCTATTCTGTCGTGTTGGGACAGGAACCTCGCAGACGAGTTTCTTTCGTCAAGAAATTCTTCGGATTCGATGCTTTCTATCTTGCCAAAGACGGTACCGTCACTTTGGTGCAGGGCAATTATGATCAGAATGAGTATGACATCACGGAGCATAAGAATCTGGAAGAATTGAAACAATATCTGGAAACGAAAAAAGGCTAAGGATGGAACGTAAAAAGCATATCTACACGGAGCAGGAGGCTTATCTGAAACTTTCTGCTCTGTGTGCTATGAGCGAACAGTGCTGTCACGATGTGCTACAGAAAATGAAGCGGTGGGAGGTGGCTGATGCCATGTCGGAGAAGATTGTGGCACGATTGGTGAAGGAACGGTTCATAGATGAAGAACGGTTTGCCAAGGCGTTTGTAAGAGATAAGTTTCGCTACAACCATTGGGGCAAGGTGAGGATTGTCCAAGAACTGAAGAAACGAAAGATTGCCCAGCGACATATTGACGAGGCATTGGAAGAAATTGAAGAGAAAGACAATCTGGAGACACTACGAGACATCATCGAGAAGAAGCGCCCTTCGGTGAAAGGACGGAACGAATATGAAATTAGAGGTAAACTGATTCGGTTTGCCTTGGGAAAAGGCTTTCAGATGGATGACATCGTGAAGGTGGTGGGGAGTCTGGAAGAGGTGTGAATGAAGAATGAGGAGTTAAAGGAGTTACAGGAGTTATCGCTCCGCTCAGGAGTTAAAAGCCGATACTCTGACACTAGCATGACATTTGGCTCTAACTCCTTTAACTCCCTATAACTCCTTTAACTCCAAAGAAGTTTCGCAAGTTGCGAAACTTGAATTCTCACTCCCATACTTTTGTATCATTTGTCCAAATGAATCATCCACACTTATCAATGTTGCTTCTGAACTAAGTTGAGGGGCTTTGACGTGTCCACAGATAGGTTGAGTGCCTTTTTCTATGTAACATTCATCCCACAAACCACTATTAATAAAAGATTGGTGCAACATGGCTCCACCTTCCACCAATACAGTCTGGATGCCGTCTTCATACAACTGATGAAGGATGTTATCAACACTTGTTGATTGTATCAGGTGATAGCCTTCTGGTAGGGTCAGGGATTGTGAGGACACCACATAGCGTTTGGGCGAAGAACCATACCACTCGCGAGTGTTGAGCGAAGGATGATCAGTCTCAAAAGTACGTCTGCCCACTAAAATGGCTTGATGCTCTGCCCTACGTTTATGACAAATCATTTGGGTGTAAGCGTTTGAAATATGACCATCTATAAAGCCATCAGCCGACTCAGCCCACTTCAAAGTGACGTAGGGACGATGTTTGCCATGAAAGGTCATGAAACGTTTGTTCAAGCGTTCACATTCAGTTTTCAACACCCCCACCGTCACTTCCATTCCAGCATCCCTAAGTTTTTGTATGCCACGACCTTGCACCTTGGCAAAAGGGTCTTGACAGCCGATGACACAACGCTTGAAACCTTTACTTATCAACAGGTCAGCACAAGGGGGTGTCTTACCATAATGACTACAAGGCTCCAGACTCACATAGATGGTGCTTTCCTTCAACAGATGTTCATCTTCTTTCCTGACTGATGCACAGGCATTTACCTCTGCATGTCCCTCGCCACAGCGCACATGATAACCTTCACCAATGATGCGACCCTCATGCACAATCACAGCCCCTACCATTGGATTGGGCTGCGCATTCTGCCAACCATTCCTTGCCAACTGAAGGCAACGGCGCATGTACATCTCATCAGTTGTCAACACACTATTCATAACTTATCAATACCATTTATCAACATTATTAACATACTATTAACAACTGCAAAATTACTCATTCTTACTCAAAAACAAAAGAAACCCAATCATTTTCATTCTCAAACGTTTGTCATGTCACCAAAATCCACTAACTTTGCAACTTGTCAAATGGTTATTAACAGTATTATCAATATCTACAAACAACATTTATCCACAACACCATCAACACTCCCAAAATGGTAAATGATAAATGAATAAAATGGTAAATGCGAGGTGAGTGACGGAAATTTCAACAGACAACTACTTCCCAAGACAGACCTTTCCTCAGGTCTTCGTGCTGGAAAAGCCCAGATGCGTCAGAAGGCAGAACGTGCTTTCGACGAGGTAATCAATGACTTCATTCTCAACGAGGGAGAACTGAAAGAAGCCATGAAAAAACGATTTATGGAATTGTTAAGGAAATAGTTAGAGTGAAAGACCCCTCCGACTCCCCTGTTTAGGGGAGAGAAGTTAGGGTTAGGGTTAAGGTTAGAGTCAAATGTTCATAAACCTGTTTACATCCTTGTTAAAAAGTAATTAACAACTTACTCATAACTTTTAATAACTTTTCTTGCCAACTTCAATCACATTTATATACCTCATTTATTTTGATACCACCAAAAAAAGTTATTCTTTTTTTTCATCCTTTTTTCAATACCTTCTTCACCACTTATCTACAAGCCAACTCCTTGAAAAACAATACTACTTCACCACTTATCCACATCATCCACACGCTAATAACATCAACATATAAGTTTTTAAAAATTTAAAAGAAAAAAGAGTATATATATAATTATGTGTTGAATTGGTTGATGAAAAAATTGGTGATGAAAGAAAAAGATAGTACTTTTGTGGCGCTGGAAGAACGAAATATTTTGTGCTGAGTGCGTGAAATAAGAGGCGCACCGTGCGCTATTAGTAAGTATGATTATGTGTAAAAAAGGAGATGTTTTGTCAGTCAATATGACATTGTGTCACGATGTCATGTTTGTGTTAGAATGTGGCACATGATTTGTTTATCTTTTTTTTGGAATAGAAATTCTATAACATACATTTAATAACAAACTAAAAAAGAAAGACTATGAACATTCAACCATTGGCAGACAGGGTGCTCGTGCTCCCCAAGCCTGCGGAAGAAAAGACGGTGGGCGGAATCATTATTCCCGACACTGCGAAAGAGAAGCCCCTGCAGGGCGAGGTTGTCGCTTGTGGCAACGGTACGAAGGACGAGGAAATGGTCGTGAAAGTGGGCGACCAGGTGCTCTACGGCAAATACTCAGGCACAGAACTCGAATATGAGGGCGTGAAGTACCTCATGATGCGTCAGAGCGATGTGCTGGCAATCTTGAAATAATCTCATTTACGATTTGACAATTTACAATGTACAATTTTATTTGGCAATATAGTTACTTGCCATGATAGTTATGAAATTGTAGAATGGTCAAATCGAAGAATAAATGGTAAATTGTAAATAGTTAAATAGTAAATACAATTATGGCTAAAGAATTAAAATTCAATATTGAGGCTCGTGAGCAACTGAAGAAGGGTGTGGACGAGTTGGCTAACGCCGTGAAGGTGACACTCGGTCCTAAGGGACGTAATGTCATCATTGAAAAGAAGTTTGGTGCTCCTCACATCACAAAGGATGGTGTGACGGTGGCCAAGGAGATTGAACTGGCTGACGCTTTCCAGAACACGGGTGCACAGTTGGTTAAGAGTGTGGCATCGAAGACTGGTGACGACGCTGGCGACGGTACCACAACGGCTACTGTGCTGGCTCAGAGCATCGTGGCTACAGGTCTGAAGAACGTGGCTGCAGGTGCTAATCCTATGGACTTGAAGAGGGGCATTGACAAGGCTGTTGCGAAGGTGGTGGAGCACATCAAGGCTCAAAGCGAGCAGGTGGGCGACAACTACGACAAGATTGAGCAGGTGGCTACTGTCAGCGCCAACAACGACCAGGAGATTGGCAAACTGATTGCCGATGCCATGAAGAAGGTTTCGAAGGACGGTGTCATCACCATCGAAGAGGCCAAGAGCCGTGAGACCAC
>Ga0256406_1005371_pt1 | contig 13769 bp, 16 predicted proteins | sample RumenRJG_03DNA_FD_185986 | JGI IMG/M metagenome (GOLD analysis project Ga0256406, IMG submission 185986) | Bovine rumen microbial communities from Lethbridge, Alberta, Canada - RJG_03 | ecosystem: Host-associated > Mammals > Digestive system > Stomach > Rumen | place: Canada: Alberta | collected...
TGATATTGTTCCCACGCTCACATCCCAGATCAACTGCCGTGAATGAGTTCATCGGCATATAGGTATAGGCATCCTCCGTATTTTCAACGACAAGGAAATTATTCATTCCTTCTCTGGTAGTGTTGGTACGGAAGGAAGCCTTGCGACGCATCCAGTCAGCGCATTCCTTGGCCACGGCTTTCTGTTTCAGTTCATTTCGAAGACGCACTTCAAACTCTGTACCGTACAGACTCTTTTCCCGGTTCAGCCTCGGAATATAGAATTCCCGACGTTCCTTCTGCGTCTTCTCAGCGACAAATGTCGGAGACGTAAATATAAACCGGAATTCATCACAGCTTTCCAACTCGTCTTTTAATGCCTGATATGCATAAATGGAGAAGCATGCCGCCGCAATGGACACCTTGCTGCCTGACTGTATTTTCTTCGTAAGGTCATCCTTTACGACCTTCGTTTTATTATTGAATGTATCCATAAAAATGACTCCATTCCTGCTGCCGGATTACTGCTTCACACTTTCTGTATCAGACTTCTGCTCGACGTCCACAGGGTCTGTGTCGAGTACTTTTTTCTCATCTCCGGGTTCCGGCTCACTCTCCATGATTTCGTTAATATTACAGTTCAACGCTTCACAAATCTTCAGCAATACGTCCGTGGTAATATTCTCGCCCTTCCCTAGCTTTGCGAGAGAAGTTGTGCTGATACCACTCTGCTCCCGGAGGTCTTTCTTGGTCATATCTCGGTCAAGCAACATCTTCCATAAAGGCTTATAACTTATGCGCATACGATTCATACCCTCCTATGCCTTCTATTTCCTACTGCTGCTCATCTGCTTCGGTTTTATTTTCTTCTGTATTCGTCTTCTTAGACTTCTTATCCCACGACCAGCCAAATAGCTCTCCGCCATTATCATGCAGCTCAAGGACACGCGTCTCATACACAGTATCAGAAGTATATTTGGAAAATGCATCTTTCTTATCAAAAGCGATAAATATCTGTTTGTCGCTTTCCATATAAAGATGCATGATTTTATCAATGGGCAGATCCGCTACGTTTTTGAAAATCAGCGAATCGTGAATCAATACGGGCAGCTCTGTTGTCTTCAAGATACTAAGATCAAAGATGATCAGGTTCTTGTAATTTTCTCCGGTTCCAGAATTCCATCTGCAGCCGAAGGTATACGTAGGATTTCCCTTTCTGGTGCTTTGAAAATGAATCTCCGGCGCATAGCGCTCACCGTCGTAGATATAATCATTAAGACGCTCCATCTCCTGATTAATCATTGATTCAACCAGAGACAACTGTGACTCTCTGGTTTGTGCGAGTTGCTCTTTTGCATCTTTAATATCGTGTTGCAGCTTTTTACTTTCTTCGTATCCCTTATTCTGCTGCTTTAAAAGATCAATTCTGCGCTGAATATTAGCTGCCCGTTCCAAGAACTTCTTTGGAATTCGTGTAGGAACTCCTAATTCTCTCTGCTTATTTTCAAGCCGTTCAACTTCTTCTGTTGCTGCTCTTATTAAGAGCTCAAGCTGTTCGATTTCTTCAGACATTTCTCCTGTCAAGATAGTCTGCATCTTATGATGGAAGTTCTCTATCTTCTCGATCTGCTCCAGATTTACGTTTGGGAAGAACTGCTGAAGTTCAGCCATATCCTCTGAAACAGGTGTCTGCCCACCTTCAATGTTGTTCTTGATAGCATTCAGTCGCGAAACCAATCTGGACCGTTTTCTTCGCATGACTGCCAGCTGTCCCTTGATCACTGCGGCATTGTCCAATCTCTCCGTATCTCTCTTTGAAAGCTCTACATCCTGCTCGTTAGTCAGCTTATCCAGCTCCTTTTGGAGTTCATCAATTTCTTTCAGATTTGCTTTCACCTGCGACTTTGATGTCGCGATCGTGACTATTTCACCTAACTCGGTTCCCTTTTTTCTGACTCTCTGCCGGGTGCTTTGTTCTGTAAAATAGTCATCGATTTCCTTGATCTTGGAATAAACACCATACAGTTTTTCAAGTTCTGTGATACTGTTTTTATCTGTCGTGTCACCGTATTTCAATGGATGTCGTTCGTTGTAATTGTCACGGCCATAGATTCGGAAATACAATCCAATGATTCCACGCAGAGAATTTTCTGCCGTCTCAATCCGATATTGTCTCCGGATGTGGCTCATATAGGCATCAAGTGTCAGGACCATATCGGTAGGCTCATACTTGGCGTTGCATACTACAACAACGTTATGCGCTGTAGTATTCCTCCGGTAGTACTCGATCCTCTCGCCGAACTTGAAGGCAAATTTGATGTCATGGGAATCCACAAAATCCAGAACATTATTTTTCGATCTGTCCAGATAATCATCACCGCCGAAAGCAAAATCGATCGCAAGCAGAAATGTTGATTTGCCAATGGAATTCTGCCCCTGTTTATCGCCAAGAACAGTGTTCAATCCTTTACGGAAATGCACCATCGGACGGGGTTCCAATTTTCCATGCTTTTTTTCTGCGAACAGATCGCAGCCCAACTCATACAACATAGCGGATTACTCCTTCTGTTTCATCGTATTCGATCTTGTGAAGAGCATACAAACAGTCAAGTGCGTCGATGAATTCATTTACTCCATCCATCTCTTTGATAACCTGCTGATACAGGTTCTTGACACTCATAGGATGTCTCTTAAGTTTCTTTAATATCACTGATAACTTAGACAGGACACTCTCGTCATATGTAAATACCTTATTTGGAAATAACATCAAACACCTCGCACTCCTGAATAAAGTAGGAGATCACAACTTCACAGGCACCCCATTCTTCTTTTGTTTCATTACAGAGCCATTTCGTCAATTCACTATAAATACGATTCTGGTCGTATCCCTTGTCTCTTAAGTTTTCATAGGTCATTCGAACCAAGCGACAGAACGGTTCATACCGGAGTTTTCCCTCTCTGCTCATGTTCTGGAATGCCTCTTTCACATCATTCACATAAACGTTTACGTGCCCTCTGGCTTTCACGAAAAGCAAGACATTGTTTGGCTCTATCTTTTCCATTAGGGTCACCGGGGAATAGTTCAGATCAACATTGGGATCCACTCTCATAGAAGGAATCATTTCAATGACTTTCCTTACGCCTTCTTGAACATGCGCATCAGCCACTAATGTCTGATCTTCATAATTTTCCAGTAGCTTCTTTTTTCTTTCCCTGACCCGTTCGATGCTCTCCTTGTTCCGCATGACTTTGTACTTCGCGCAGCACTCCGGGCACATCGCGATCAGATTATCCGGATCCTCCGGGTCTTCCTTCGGATCGATAACAGCAATGTCATATAAAAGCTCTTTATGACCATTCTCATTGATAAAGAGCGGCTTTGTACACCCATCACCCTGACAGATGCTTCCCGCTTCAGCGACAAGAAATGCTCCGTATCTTGCTTTCAGATCGGGCTCTTCTGGTACTGCTGCATCTGTCTTTTTTCTGCGCCTTGTTTTCTTTGCTGCCGCCTTCGTTATGATCTGATCAAATCGATCTGCAATTCTTAATCCATAGTTCTTTGCATCGATATCACTGCTATATTTCCTGAACGAATCACACAGAAACTTGATGGTACTATCGTTATCCGATTCTATGTATTTCGCAAAGCCACCCGGATCCAATGAGGTAGAGATATCCTTCGCCAGCACTGTGATATCCCTGTTTCCATAGAAATACGCCTTATAGGTACGGGAAAGCGTCCTATCTACAGGATCATCTTCTTTATCAGGGAGATACATCTCCTGAAATAATTCTTTTGCGAATTCCTCTGGTTTCCTATCGCCCTGATATTTCACAGCCAAGGTCTGGGCAAATTCAGCAAATTCAGTTTTGTATTCTGTTTCATCCACCTGCCCCGAGTTCCTCCCTTCATTCCCTTAAGCGTGTATTAACGTGTCCAAGCGTGACCTGCTATACGCGGTAAAAATACGCGATTCCGATACACTTAACCTGTAAACCAAAGCACACAAAAATTAAAAGATTCGGATGATTTCAATTATACCCAATGTGTGCGTGATTTACAATCTAAGATTTGATATCTCAAATTTATTTTTTGAGATTTCGATCTAGCCGATTTTACTGAAACGACTACAGAGGAATCGGATGGCAAAAGGGTCTTTGATCAGGACTTATCCAGTGAGCCATCCGAGAAGTTTTTGGAGTTCTCCTTTCTGGAAAAGGAGCAACAAGAAGGAGGATCCAATGGCAAACCTTAGTAAAGAGAGCTACATCGCAAGCATTGAAGAATCTGCCTCAATCATTTGTAAGGAACTTGGGCCTGAAGTCGTCCAGTCCGTGTACAGGCGCTTTGGTGCAAATGATCTGGAAGGTATCAAAACTGCAGACCTCCCTGATGTGTTCAGCGAGCTTTATGCGATCGAAGCAGATCTGAAATGAAGCATCGTCACGAGAGCATGACGTTAAACCGCTCCCCTATGCATGGATGCGTTTCACGACGGTGAAACGGCGCACGAACCCGGCATGGACAATCGAATAGAAGCAAGTCCGACTACGTGCATGGCGGACCAGCAGAACAGGTTTTTTTACCCCGTTCCGATGGTCCAGCCATGCTTTTTTCATGCCTCCGGTTCTCCTCGGCAACGGGAAGAACAGGAGGTTTTTTATGAAACTGCACAAGACAAGAATAGATCAGCGTGAAACCTACAAGTATTACGACTCAAACGGAAAGCTCGTAATCGAACTGAAACCCGGAGAAAACGATGTAACGGAAGCAGACATCCGCACTCTTCATCTTCTGGATGACAAAGAGGTCAGGAGTAACCTCAAGTACCGTCATGGTGACCTGAAGGAGCAGAAAGCGCTGGCTGAGAAATGGAAGCAGGATTACATCGAATGGTTTGAGAAAAGGTATCACCGCATGCCGGAAGATTACGAGATCGAGCTTGCCATGAAAGATGCCGTTCCGGACAACTGGATCGCCTCCATTGAAGAAATGACTGGTGACGGCAGCGAAGATGGTCTCGGTGACAAGGCAAGATTCCTCTACACCATCGACGAGCACGACAAAAAGCTGCCGGCGGATGTGGAGAGGCTGAACGAGGTCATTGCTGCAATGCCGGAAAGCTGGCAGAAAATTTATCAGCTGAAATACATCGAAAAATACAGTAACTGCGACATTGCAAAAATGCGTGGCGTGACGGAAAGCGCCATCCGTAAGACTCTGGGCAAAATCACGGATGCCATCGGAAAAGATCCCGTGCTTAGAAAAATGCATCACAAGGGTGCGAAATCAGTCTGAAAACGAGGACGGAAGACCTGAGGAGAACTAACTCTCCCCAGGTCTTTCTTTACAGATTAAGGAGGTTTTTATGGAACACAGCTATATGCCTGTCATCTACATCTGCGCTCCTTATGCAGATGATCCAGAAGGCAACACGGAAAAAGCCAAAAAGTATGCCCGGTTTGCAACGGACAGCGGGTACATTCCGATCTCGCCTCATCTTCTGCTCTCCTTTATGGATGAAGCAACAGAGCGCAGGAAGGCCATGTTCATGGATCTCGTCCTGCTTGGGAAATGTTCTGAAATCTGGTTCTTCGGAGACCGGATTACTTCCGGCATGGACATTGAACTGGAACGCGCCAGAAAGCGCCGCATGAAGATCAGGCACTTCACTGAGGACTGCCGGGAGGTGACGTTATGAGGGATCTTGCCATTGCTTACGGAAATTCCCGTCAGGCAAAAACATGGACCAATAAAACAACAACCTTTGATGACCTGAAGGCTCGTCTCAAGACACCGATCCGGACAACCGAGACTGTTGAGGAATATTCGAAAATGGCCAAGTCAGCCCGCGATGCTGCCAAGGACCACGGCGGCTTTGTCGGCGGCTCCCTGATCGGCGGACGCAGGAAGATCGACACGGTCGAGAAGCGTTCCATGGTGGCTCTGGACGGAGACCGCATCACGCCTGAGTTTCTAGATAACTATGAGAATCTATGCCCGTACACTTCTGCCCTCTACACCACACATAGCAGTACTCCCGACAATCCGAGAGTCCGTCTGGTCTTCCCTTTGACCCGAGATGTGGCTCCGGAGGAATATGTCGCGGTCGCAAGATATCTCGCTCAGTCCTTGAACATCGAGTACTTCGATGAGTGCAGCTATCAGCCCAATCAGCTGATGTACTGGCCGTCGTGCCCGTCAAACGGAACGTTCGTCTACAAGGAGACGGACAGCGGATGGCTGGATCCGGATGTGATTCTCTCCGCTCACCCGGAGTGGCAGGACCCGACAAGGCTTCCCACCTCATCGAGGGAAAGCAAGGCCAATACCACCCAGCAGAAAAAGGTGCAGGATCCGCTTTCGAAGTCCGGTGTCGTCGGGCTTTTCAATCGTACCTACTACCCCATTACGAAGGCTCTGGAGACTTTTCTCTCAGATGTATATGAGCCGACGACAAATCCAGAACGCTGGCACTTAATCGAATCGAACTCCATGGCAGGCGTCGAGATCAAGGAGGACAAGTTCGTCTACTCCCACCACGCCAAGGATCCCGCCTACTTGCAGCTCTGTAATGCTTTCGACATTGTGCGGATTCACCGCTTCGGCGACCTGGATGAAAAGAAATCCTTCAGCGCGATGTGCGACTTTGCCATGCAGCAGGACGACGTAAAGCTGGCTGCTTCCGAGGAACGCATGAAGGATGCCCAGTCCGATTTTACCGATGCCGGGGATGAGAACAATGACTGGAAGAAAAAGCTCAAGTACATGTCCCGTTCCACGCTTCTCCAGAACACCGTGTACAACCTCAATCTGATTCTGGCCAATGATCCGGATTTCCAGAACTTTGCCTTCAACGAGATGGCAAACCGCATCCAGGTAACCGGGCCGCTGCCGTGGGACAGACCCGAAGGAAATGAGTTCTGGAGGGATGCCGATACGGCGCAGCTGAAGTCCATCATCGACATCCGCTATCTGCCCTTCTCCAGCAGAAACTACGATGTTTCCTTTACAAAGACTGCAGACGACCGCCACTTCCATCCCATCCGCGACTATCTGGACAGTCTGCCGGAATGGGACGGGATCGAGCGCGTGGAGGATCTCTTCATCCGCTACCTTCTGGCTGATGATACGGAATATGTCCGGACCGTCACCAGAAAGACCTTCGCTGCTGCAGTCGCAAGAATCTATGAACCCGGAACGAAATTTGACTGCGTGCCTGTTCTGGACGGCGATCAGGGAATCGGAAAATCCTCCATCGTAAAGGATCTCGTGACTTCGGACTACTACAGCGAGACGCTCTCCCTCACTGATATGGACGACAAGTCCGGCGCAGAAAAGCTGCAGGGATTCTGGGTCGTCGAGATCGGAGAACTTGCCGGAATGAAGAAAGCCGACATCGAGAAGGTCAAGGCCTTCCTCTCAACATCCGACGACAAGTACCGTCCTTCTTACGGCAAGGTCGTAGAAAGCCATCCGAGGCAGTGCGTCATTATCGCAACCGTCAACGGCGAGCGCGGATACTTGCGTGATATCACCGGAAACCGTCGTTTCTGGATCATCAAATGCCATCAGAAAAAGCAGAGGAAGGCATGGAACTTCGACGAGAACTACCGTGCCCAGTTCTGGGCGGAGGCAAAAAAGATCTGGAAGTCCGGTGAAAAGCTGTACCTCGAGGGTGACGTACTGGAAGCCGCCGAGAAAGAGCAGCGCGGCGCTATGGAGGCAGATGAGCGTGTCGGCATGGTCGAGGAGTACCTGAATACCCCTGTTCCCGCCAACTGGGACGACATGGACCTTTATGCCAGAAAGAATTTTCTTCAGGGCTCTGAATTCGGAAATCCGGATCATGGGGAACTTCATCTTCGGAACGAAATCTCCAATGCGGAAATCTGGTGCGAGTGTTTCAACAAGAACCTGCCGGAGCTCAAATCATCCGACAGCTATCTGATTGCTGCCCTCATGACACAGGTCGATGGCTGGGAACGCACCAATGACAGGAAAAAGCAGGCCTTCTACGGAAGGCAGAGGCTCTATCGCAGGATTTGATTGGGACAAGATACGTGGACAGGACAAGATTTCTATATATATTCGAAATCCTTGTAACAAAAAGGAGTAGGTAATAACAACACACGCGTAAGGGTATATAGGGAGTTCTTGTCCTTTCTGTCCCCTTGTCCAAAAGAAAATTTGAATCCCCTATGGCATGAAAACAATTGATTTTAGCGGCTTTCCGGACATTTGGCTCCCTATGAAAAGACTCCTTTTCACGGGGACAAGCTCCGGACAGGCTATGGAAAGGATGATTTTTTATGAAAGAACTTGATGAAAAGTATATCGCCCGGTGCCACCGGAAATTAAAAGAATATGGTGCGCCTCTCTCCGGCTGGTATTGCGTAGAGGTGATCGACATTGCAGATGAAATGGATGACGAGGATGCAACAACCGAATGTGAACTCTGCGGCTGCAAGAAAGTGCGCTACATCCATGTGATGCGCCATGACGACTACTTCGATGATTTCCGTGTTGGCTGTATCTGCGCCGGAATCATGGAAGGCGACATTCTTGAGGCCAAGGACCGTGAGCGCCGCTTCAAGAATCGTCAGAAACGGAAGCTGAACTTTCCGAGACGAAAATGGAGAACTCTCCGGAACGGAAATTACTACCTCAACTATCACGATCATGGCGTATTCATCAACAGACTCGGAAATGGAAGGTTTTATGCCCGGTGTGGCAATGATAAAAGCTACCGCTACAAGGGAAGACCCATCGACAACTTCCTCTCCGCTGCTTATGCCGCCTTTGATCTGGCGGACCCGAAGGAGGCCTTATGAGAGAAAAAGATATCGAACAGAAACTGGTGCAGGCAGTGAGTGCTGCCGGCGGGAAGGCTTGGAAATTCACCTCTCCTGGTACGGCAGGCGTGCCTGACCGCATCCTGCTTTTCCCTTCCGGGCGGATGGCCTTTGCTGAACTGAAGGCACCGGGCAAACATCTCCGTCCGCTCCAGAAACGGAGAAAGATCCAGCTCGAACACCTTGGCTTTACCGTATTCGTCATTGACGACCCGGAACAGATCGGCGAGGTCCTCCGGAAGATGGAAGGAGGTACTGGCCATTGAAATTCGTACCACATGACTACCAGAAATTCGCCATTCAATACATCATCGACCACCCCATTGCTGCGGTCCTGCTTGATATGGGTCTTGGCAAAACGGCGATCACGCTCACTGCCATCGAAGAGCTGATCCATGACCGCTTCGAAGTAAGATCTGCTCTCGTCGTAGCCCCTCTTCGGGTAGCCCGGGATACCTGGCCATCTGAGATTGAAAAGTGGGATCACCTGAAGGACCTCACCTTTACGGTTGCTGTCGGAAACGAGAAGCAACGACTCACCGCCCTGAAGAAATCTGCCGACATCCATATCATTAACCGCGAGAACGTTCCGTGGCTCATTGAGAAATCAGGCATTCCCTTTGACTACGACATGATCGTAATCGACGAGCTCTCCTCTTTCAAAAATCATCAGGCCAAGCGCTTCCGGGCGCTGATGAAGGTCCGTCCGACAATCACACGGATTGTTGGGCTCACCGGTACCCCTTCCTCCAATGGGCTCATGGACCTGTGGGCCGAGTACCGGATTCTGGATTTTGGAGAGCGGCTCGGAAGATATATTTCCAGATATCGCCTTCAATATTTCCGACCAGACAAGTACAACGGCCCTGTCGTTTACTCTTACAAGCCGCTACCCGGAGCTGAAGAACAGATCTACAACAAGATCTCCGATATCACGATTTCCATGAAAAGTACCGACTACCTGAAAATGCCGGAACGGATCATGAACGAAGTCAGGGTAAAGCTCGATGAAAAGGAACAGAAGCTCTACGACACGATGAGAAAGGAACTGACGATTTCCTTAAGGGACAAGGAAATCGATGCCGGGAATGCTGCTGCTCTCTCCGGAAAGCTGATCCAGATGGCGGACGGTGCTGTCTATGACAACGACGGCGGAGTCGTGAAGATCCATGACAGGAAGCTCGATGCGCTGGAAGATCTGATCGAAGGTGCTAATGGAAAGCCGGTGCTGGTGAGCTACTGGTACCGCCATGATCTGGACCGCATCAAAGAGCGCTTCTCTTCAGCAAGAGAACTGAAGAGTCACGAGGACTTTACGGAATGGAACAAAGGGCAAATTCCCATCGCCCTGATTCATCCGGCTTCCGCTGGTCACGGCCTCAATCTTCAGTCCGGCGGCAGCACCATCGTATGGTTCACTCTGACCTGGAGTCTTGAGCTTTACGAACAGATGAACGCCCGCCTCTGGAGACAGGGACAGAAGTCCGAAACCGTGGTCATCCATCACATCATTACCGAGGGCACCATCGACGAGAACATCATGAAAGCGCTCCGGACTAAGGACAAGACGCAGTCCGCACTGATTAATGCAGTGAAGGCAAACCTGAAAGGAGATGCGAATGGATCCTTATGAAAAACTCGCCAACGCCATCGTCCTTCTGGCAGCGAAGGATTACCGGAGTGCTCTAAAGCGTCTGAAGAAAACTCCGAGGAACCGGGAAGCCAAGGCTGCTGCCTCTGATCTGGAGCGGTTCTTCCGCTCCGGATGGTATTCGGCTCTTACCTCTGTAGATGGAGAGTACCTGATAGAAAACATAAGAAAGGAGGTTCTCGAATGACCCCAGAAGAATATCTCCAGCAGGCATATCGCCTCGACCAGCGCATACGTCTGGACACCGAGGAAGTAAAACGAATCCGGGAGCTGTCCTGCAGCGTTTCTGCGATCTGCTATGACAAGGAACACGTGCAGGCCTCCCATCCATCGGATGCACCTTTCGTGCAGGCACTGGAACGGTTGGAAGAACTAGAAGGAAAGATTGCGGATGAACTGAATCTCCTTTCCAAGCTGAAAAAACAGATCGGCGAAATGATCCGTTCCCTTCCTTCCACGGACGAGCAGTTGATTCTCTCCTACCGCTATCTCTGCGGGATGACCTGGAAAGAGATCGGAACGGAACTTCACATCGACCGGACCACTGCCTGCCGTTGGCATGACAACGCACTCGATCACCTGAAGGTACCTGAAAATCCTGTAATGATTTAAAAGTTGCACGCAATACCACACGTTGCAACAAGACGCACGCCACCCCTGTATGTTATAGTAGAATCAGCAAAAATGAATGATACAAAGTCGCGCAGGCGGCTGAACCGAAGCCTCGAAGGAAGATTCCTCCGGGGCTTTTGTTATGCCAGAAAGGAGGCGGCAGGCATGCCAAGGAAGCCGAAACGTCCCTGCCGGTATCCGGGATGCAGAGAACTCTGTGAGGACGGCGAACAGTACTGCCCCACGCATAAGAGACTGATGGAGAAGCACTACGATGACTTCACCCGGGGCTATAACGGACACAAGCGTTACGGCAGCCAGTGGAGAAAGATCCGGACAAGATACGTTCACAAGCATCCTCTCTGCGAGGAGTGCTTAAAGCATGGGCGATTCGTTCCGGTCGAGGAAGTCCACCACATCGTTCCGATCTCCGAGGGAGGAACCAACGACGAGAGCAATCTCATGAGTCTTTGCCGGAGCTGTCACGAAAAAATCCACGAGAAACGTGGTGACAGGAAACCGGGAGGGGCGGTCTGAATCTCTAAAACCAAAAGGCTAAAAGACCGCCGGCCCCTCTCGTGTGCGTTTTTTCCGGTTCAAACAGGGGATAAAACCCAGCCGCCTGCAGGAAAGGAAGTGTAACCCGTGGCAAAAGACGGAACATACCGCGGCGGCAGGCGAATAAAAGCCGGTGGCAAACCCACTCCTGCTGCGGAAAAGATAGCAAATGGAAAGCCGGTGCAGATCATGAGAAATGACATTCCTGATCTGGAGCCGGATGAACTTGAGGCAGTGGATCTACCTGAGGGAGCTGTGCTCGAAGGCGCAGATATGCCGAAGCCGGATGAATATCTCTCTGCCAAACAGAAGAACGGCAAGCCTCTCGGGGCCGACGTTATCTACAAGGAAACCTGGCTCTGGCTGAAGCGCCGCCACTGCGAAAATCTCGTAAACAAGCGTCTCATTGAATCCTACGCTCAGAACTTCGCTCGTTACATTCAGTGCGAGGATGCGATCAGTACCTACGGCCTTCTAGGCAAGCATCCGACGACAGGTGGTGTTGTGAGCTCTCCCTTCGTCCAGATGGCCAGCCAGTTTCAGAAGGCTGCCAATCTCATCTGGATGGAAATCTACGACATTGTGAAACAGAACTGCACCGAGGAGTTTGAGGATGGAAATCCGAATGACACGATGGAGCAGCTTCTTCGTTCAAGGAAAGGACGATAAATGGATACCGTAAAACTCGAGCAGGTACCAATTGATAAGCTGGTGCCTTATGCAAGGAATGCCAGAACACATTCCAAGGAACAGATCGCACAGTTAAGAGCAAGCCTTCGTGAATTTGGCTTTGTCTCCCCTGCCGTGATCGACAGCAAATACAACATCCTCGTCGGCCACGGACGTGTGCAGGCAGCACGCGAGGAAGGCTACAAGACCGTCCCCTGCGTCTTTGCCGAGAACCTGACCGATGCCCAGAAGCGCGCCTATATACTTGCCGACAATCAGCTGGCTCTGAATGCCGGATGGGATGAGGAAATGCTCTCTGTGGAACTGTCCGATCTGAAAGATGAATCCTTTGATCTTTCCCTCCTCGGCTTTGACGAAAAAGATCTGGAAAAGCTGATGGCAGGCCCAGACGATGGCGGCGCACAAGATGATGATTTTGATCTCTCTGCTGCCCTTGAAAAGGCATCCTTTGTCGAAAAGGGTGATCTCTGGACGGTCGGCAAGCACCGACTGCTCTGCGGCGATGCTACTTCTCCTGAAGACGTCGAGCGCCTGATGGGAGGCAAGACCGCAAACCTGATCCTTACAGATCCGCCTTACGGAGTTTCCTTCAAAGCATCCGACGGGCTCACGATTGAAAACGACAGCCTGAAGGGCGATGAATTCTATAAGTTCCTGCTTTCTGCATTTACCAACATGGCCGCTCACCTTGAGAAAGGTGGTGCGGCTTATGTTTTCCACGCAGATACCGAAGGGCTTAACTTCCGAAAAGCCTTCATTGATGCCGGCTTCCATCTGGCAGGAGTGTGTATCTGGGTAAAAAACTCTCTGGTTCTCGGTCGTTCCGATTACCAGTGGCAGCATGAACCGATCCTCTACGGCTTCCTTCAGAATGGAAAGCATCCATGGTATTCCGACCGAAAGCAAACGACCATCTGGAACTTCAATAAGCCGAAGCGTAACAAGGATCACCCGACCAGCAAGCCGCTCGATCTTCTCTCCTACCCGATCAAGAATTCCAGTCAGGAGAATGCCATCGTGCTCGATACCTTCGGTGGCTCCGGTTCCACGATGATGGCCTGTGAACAGATGAATCGAATCTGCTACATGTCAGAGCTTGATCCGAAATATGCCTCTGTGATCCTCCGCCGCTATGTCGAGGATACCGGTGATGCGGATGGTGTGTATGTAGAACGTGGCGGCAAGAAGATCCCCTACTCCGACCTCGTAAAGGAAGTCGAAACCACATAAACTGCTGCGTTTCTTCGGCTTCTCTTTGGTAGTTATTTCATTTAGATTCTCTTGCTATATTCCGGGCACAGAGTGATCACCAATGAAATGGATTTTCACAGGTAGGAATGAAACTGTGGCCCTTATCCGCTATACTGAAAATACAGGGCAAGATCGACATACATCTGATTCTCAGAAATCGTGAGTGATCA
>Ga0256406_1005372_pt1 | contig 13768 bp, 10 predicted proteins | sample RumenRJG_03DNA_FD_185986 | JGI IMG/M metagenome (GOLD analysis project Ga0256406, IMG submission 185986) | Bovine rumen microbial communities from Lethbridge, Alberta, Canada - RJG_03 | ecosystem: Host-associated > Mammals > Digestive system > Stomach > Rumen | place: Canada: Alberta | collected...
ACACTCGTCTCTCCAGAGTTGACGACTATTCTCAGCAAACCGAAAAAGTTCACACCAGTGCAATCTGTGAGAAATAAAAAAGCCTCCGCGTGAGCCAATGAGCAATCAGACATTATCCTACGAGCAATCACTACTCCGTGAGAGATCACGGCACTACCTATTGTGCTACAATACCACCTGTACCCGCAAGGACCACTGCCTCCACTGGCTTGTTGGTCAGTGGGCATCAGATGACACGCTCTACGCTACTGTTGTCAACCCATTTCGCAAGGATGTTGTAGCTGGCAACTGCACCGACTACTGCTCAAATGCCAAGGTCAAGATGGCACGTGGCATGCTCAACTTCTACGAGAACATCCCAGAGGGCAAGGCCAAGGCCATCCGCAAGGCTCTGATACAGCACTTCACCAAAACCAAGTACTTCAAGTTCCGCAACGGCACCTACCCTATCACCCCTCAGGACCGCAACGAGATAGTCGCTATCTGCCGCGCTTACGGCTGGAACGAGCCTCCAATCTTCGATAAAATAAACGCATAGCAAAAAACATGATAAAGGGATACATCAAGATTTCATTCTCAATGATGTAATCACAAAAAAAGATAACAAAAAACAGAAATTTTGTGGACTCAAATAATAAGCGATTAGCAAAGAATACGGCACTGCTGTACGTTCGCACACTGTTTATCATGTTCATCTCGCTCTATACGTCGCGAGTGGTACTGGCGACATTGGGCGTGAAGGACTATGGTATATATAATGTAGTCGGCGGTGTGATAGCAATGTTCGGTGTTGTGTCAGGCTCCATATCCAATGCTGTCAGCAGGTTCATAACCTTTGAGCTGGGCAAGGGAGATAAAAAGAGACTTAATGACATCTTCATAACGTCGATTAACATAGAGTTTATAATAGCAGCTGTGGTATTGGTTCTTGGTGAAACTGTCGGTGTTTGGTTTTTAAACACACAGATGAATATACCAGATGGCAGAATGTTTGCTGCCAATTGGGTGCTTCAGTTTTCTCTCTGCTCGTTCATCTTTGGATTGTGGAGCGTTCCTTACAATGCTTGTATTATTGCCCATGAGGACATGTCTGTTTATGCTTACTTTAGCATTTTAGAGGCTGTTTTGAAACTTGTCATTGTTTATCTGATAGTTATTTCTCCATGGGACAAACTCATATCTTATGCATTCCTACTATTTGCCGTTGATGCATTGATGCGACTTCTATATGGCTTATATTGCAAATTCCACTATGAAGAAACACGCTATCATTTTGCATGGAATAAGGGAATGGTCAAGCAAATGGGAAGCTTCTCAGGATGGCAGTTCCTTACGAATACAACATGGCTTGTAAACACGCAGGGCATAAATATCTTGATGAACATTTACTTTGGTGTTGCAATCAATGCTGCCCGCGGAGTTGCAAATCAAGTAGATGGAGCTATCATGAAGTTCGTGAATAGTTTCACCACAGCTCTAAATCCACAGATAACTAAGGACTACGCAAAGAGTGATATGTCTGCTTTGTACAAATTGGTTTGTAATGGAGCAAAATATACTTTCTTCTTAATGATGCTGTTTCAACTCCCTGCAATACTTGAGGCAGATACTTTACTCCATGTATGGTTGAAGAATGTTCCAGACCATGCTATAACATTTCTGCAGTTGACTATGGTTGGTACAATGCTAAATATGCTTGGTAACACACAACTCACGGCGTGTATGGCAACAGGTAATATCAAGAAGTACACAATTGTTGTAACAATAGTTGGAATAACAGTATTCCCTATAACTTGGATTGCCTTCGCATTAGGACTTCCGCCTGAAAGTTGTTATGTAGCTTTCATAATTGTTTATGTTGCTGTTCTGTTTACACGGGTTTACATCATGAAGGGACTTATAGGCTGTCCAATGATGTTATTTATAAGAAAAGTTATTTATAAGATTATACCAGTAGCAATTGCTGCTGCTATCATTCCAGTTGCGTTTGTTCATTATGTAGCACCATCGTTTCTTAGACTTATTGCTACTTGTGTAATTTGCACTATATGCTCTTGTACATCCATTTGGAATATAGGAATAAGTAAAGATGAGCGTACAGCTGTCATAAATATAATTAAAAACAAATTGCATATTTCCTCCAATGTCAATTAAAAGAACGATAAAAAGAGGCTTACGATATATAATAAAGGGAGTGCCAGACATTTCGATTAAAGCTAAAGTCTCTTTATTGAAACCAAGTAAGAAGCTTGAAGGCAAGAAAATTTTTCTCACAGGTGGAAGCAGAGGCATCGGCTACGCTATGGCAAAGAAATTTGTATCAGAGGGAGCAGAAGTAGTCATCACAGGACGAAATGTGAAAACTCTGAAGGCTTCGGCCGAGAAGTTGTCATGCAAGTATCTTGTACTGGATGTAACAAAGACAGAAGATTTTGAGAATGCAATAGGAATAGCGGACAATATGCTTGGTGGACTAAACTGCCTTGTAAACAATGCCGGAGTTTCTCTCCATGAGCCAACTTTCTTTGATGTTACTCCACATACATTCGATCAACAAATCAACACAAATTTAAGAAGTGATGTGTTCCTTATACAGTGCTTTATAAAGCATTTGTTGAGCAAAAGCTCTGGGGGGGGCAGCATACTTTGCGTATCATCGGAAGTCGGAGAACTAGCAGACAACAGACCATACGGTTGGACAAAATCAGCTATTAACAGCGTAGTTAGAGGATTGGCTTCAAACTTTGCTAAAGACGGAATAAGGATTAATGCTATCTCGCCAGGTATTACATGTTCGGACATGACAGGTGTCAACGAAGACAATTTGTACATTCCGACAAATTCTACTCAAAGGGCATACCTTCCAAATGAAGTAGCCGAAGTAGCAGCTTTCTTGCTTTCCGATGCAGCTGGATGTCTTTCAGGACAAATCCTTGTATGTAACAACGCAAAGACAATTTACACTAGACAAAAAGTAGAGAAGAATGGATAACATATATTATTCAATAGAACGAAATACACAAATCATTGTATCTCTTTTAAAGGCTCACAATATCAGACATATAGTAGCATCACCGGGAACAACGCATATGTGCTTTGTTGGAAGTGTACAGCATGACCCATATTTCAAAATTTATTCTTGTGTCGACGAACGTTCGGCTGCATATATGGCTTGTGGTATTGCCGCAGAAAGTGGCGAACCGGTAGTCATAACATGTACGGGAGCAACTGCATCACGCAATTATTATTCTGCAATGACAGAAGCTTATTACAGAAAGCTACCAGTTATAGCGATTACAGCCCATCAGGGCAATGACAGAATCGGACATCTACTCGAGCAGAATATTGATCGTCGCCGTTTACCTGAAGATGTTGCAAAGATTAGCGTTGAAGCTGTATTTGTAGAAAATGACCGCGATGAGCATTATTGTGCTATTGAAGTGAACAAAGCTTTGCTTGAATGTAGAAGACATGGTGGTGGACCAGTCCATATCAATGTGTTCACCCACTACAGTACAGACTTCACAGTTAAAGAAATAGCTCCAGTTCAAATAATACACAGGTATACTGGATATAATAAGTTACCGGAAATCCAGAATGGACGTGTAGCCGTGTTTATTGGATCTCACAAAATGTTCACAAAAGAAGAAACGGAAGCGTTGGATAACTTTTGTTCCACCCATGATGCAGTAGCCTTTTGCGACCACACTAGTGGATACAACGGCAAATATGCAGTACATTTCGCTCTGCCATTAGCTCAAAGATTTACCGACTATAACGAAAGAAATCTTGATTTGTTGATACATCTAGGAGAGACAACTGGTGATGCCACATCAAGAAGTCTTAGACCAAAACAAGTTTGGCGAGTAAGTGAAGATGGTGAGATAAGGGATTCTTGGGGCAAATTGACTAACGTATTTGAAATGCCGGAGGAATATTTCTTCAAGCATTATGCAAAAGATGGCGCTGATCAACATAAGTTTCTTGATGACTGCAAAACTATAGTAAAGAAAATCAGCCAAGAAGTGGGAGATATGCCTCTAAGCACTATATGGGTTGCAAAGCAGCTCTCAACAGATATTCCAGAAGGTTCAAACTTCCAAATGGGTATATGGAGCTCGTTACGTGCAATGAATTATTTCAATACTCCACATAGCACAACCGGCAATTCCAATGTGGGGGGATTTGGAATAGACGGACCTCTTAGCGCATTGGTTGGAGCATCGCTTTGTAATCCCACCAAACTTTACTTCTGCATTGTCGGTGACTTAGCTTTCTTCTATGATGTTAATGTCCTTGGAAACAAGAATATTGGCAGCAATGTCAGAATTGCGATGATAAACAACGGACGTGGCAACGAGATGCGCTATAGTTTTTCTCCTGCTGCATCATTAGGAGAAGACGGGAACCTGTTCCTTGCAGCCGCTGGACATAATGGTAACTATTCTCATACTCTCGTTAAACATATTGCTGAAGACTTAGGCTATGAATACCTGTCTGCTTCAACTAAAGAGGAATTCTTAAAGCGTAAGGTTCATTTCCTTTCCCCAGAAATATTTGATAAGCCAATTATCTTCGAAATATTCATCAATAATTATTACAACGAGGAAAAGGCTTGGGAGGTCTTGACATCCGCAGAGCAAGATAAGAATTTAATTATGAAAAGAAAGATTAAGGATGGTATTAAGTTAGTAATAGGTCAAACTGGAGTCAAAATTGCGAAGAATATCTTAAGAGGTAAATAAAAACATTTTAAGTTCAAATGAAAATTATTCATTGTTAAACTCTAATAAAAGAAAATGAATAGTCCTAATATACAGAAAATCATAGATACTATTGCTGAAGCTTTTAGCGTGTTTGACTTTTCATACCTTGTCTCCGGTATAGCCACTTTTTCACTGATCTGCTTTGAAGCTTCTAAACACCAATTTGTAGACTTAAGTAATTTTAAGAGTTATTGGTATGTCTTACTTGTGCCTATTGGTATTTATATCTGCGGACTATTATCATGGTCTATTGGAAAAGCTATAAGAAGTCTTTACCTTGGTTGGTCAAAACGGAGAGGTGGTTACAAACAAGATGCCAAAAATTTAATTTTAAAGACTATTGGTAGTATACAAGTTCTTGAACAGCCAAAAGAGTATAAGACATGTGATCGAATTAATTTGATGGATTACATTTCTTTTATATGGACAGAGCTCACTAAACATTGTAATAGTGATTCAACTCTGGTTGTACAGTTGAGATCTATAAGACGAGAATGGGTTATGGAAGCTGTATACGAAGGTCTTTCTTTTTGTAGCTTTCTTTTCTGTATCGTAATCGTAGATGTTTTATTCTGTGATTTTAAATTCAATATATGGATATCCGTTATCGTTGTCGCTTTAGCTCTTATATTTGCCTTCATTTTATTATCGACACTGCTTTATAAGGCCACGGAATGTGGCAGAGCTTATGCAAGAGACTTAATATGTACATATATCACATATGTTGATAAGCCTATAATAGTTAAAGATTTAATAATCTAGAAATGATTAAAGAGCATACACAATACAACATTAATGATGCAGTCTATAGTATAAAGATGAAGATTGCAGCTAAACCGTCCAAAGATGGAGAGAAGGTCAATATACCTAGTTTTGCATCATTATTTGAGACCCCATATAGTAGTTTTAAGGCTTCTGTAGTATGCCTGAAAATATTGGTAGATAATGTTGAATCAAAAGATAAAATATTAATATATCAGATTATCAGCTCTGAAGTAAATAAAGCAATGGCTGAAGATTTAGATTCATTTGATTCTATTATAATTGGTAATTATATCTTCGGAATATTTTATACACCAATGAAAGAGAGCATGAAAAGATTAATCGATTGCCTTGCAAAAATGAATTCTACTATTTTATTATTTAAGAAAATATCTAAAATAACTGGTTTCGACTACGCTATTGCTGCAGATTTTGGAGATGTCTTCTTTTTAGCCAATAAGGACAGTAAAGGGAAAATAGTAGAGTACAACTGGTTCGGAAAAATTTTCGAAAATGTTGGCCAAATGGCATTAGAAAAATCTTCCGGAATAGTTCGTATAAGTAATTTCATTTATAATAATATTCCTGAAAATTATCAGAGTTTCTTTTCTATGCCAATAAAACAAAAATTTTACAGTGCAGATATAGTAAACTCCGAATTTTATAACTGGAAGGATGATAATGTAATTATTAATAACAACAAATAAATTATGAATAAGAATATTTTTTTCAATGTAGACCAAGACAATAAACCTGTCTTAGAAAAACTGACAAAGGATAATATTCAAGATTCTTTGTTTGCTAATCAATATCAATATGCTCTCAAGCAGATAGATTATTATGTACAGACCCTGTCAAATCAAGAGTCCATTAGGAACAAGACACATGGTATAGATAATAATAACAACATCTTTGCATTTCTCGGTAATAGAGGAACTGGAAAAACATCCTGCATGATTTCTTTATCTGAAATGTTGTTGTCAGGAGAGATCTCAAAATTTAAAGAGTTCCCAAACCTATCCAATAAAAGTTTTGTTGGTATTGATATTATTGACCCTAGTTATTTCGATGAAGAACATAATGTAGTTTCACTCTTCTTGGCTAAGTTGTATCATCAATTTTGTTATGTTAATGAAAGAAACTATTCTTACAACTCCAACGAAGAAGATTATATAGAAAGAAACAGACAACATTTCCTTCAAGTTCTTAGTGAGACTCAAAAGCATCTGATGTGTTTGTTAAATAACAAAGAGCATATCGAAGATGACACTTTGGAAAGTTTGGGGTGGCTTTCTGCTTCAGTAGACTTACGAGACGATATTAAACAATTGGTAGATGCATATCTACAGGTTGTACTTAATAAGCATGAAAATTCTATTTTAGTACTTGAGATTGATGATATTGATTTAAATACAAGACAAGCGTCAAAAATGGCTGAACAGATAAGGAAATATTTCATTCAGCCCAACGTTATCGTACTAATGTCGTTAAATCTACAACAATTTATCTATGCAAAAATTAACGAAGTAAGCTCGGGCTTTGATTCTGGAATTAACGGAATAACCGATATTAATTATCTCGATATTGCTGAGAAATATGTCAATAAGTTTATTCCCCAGAGTCAAAGAGTCTATATGCCTTCAACAGAGTCTTTTACTAACCGCGGACTTACTATTGAATCAAAGAGTGGAGAAAATCGGGCTTATTTGTCAATTCGGCAGGCTGTTCCAGAACTTATATTCGAAAAGACAAGGTACTTGTTTTACAACAATTCATTATCTGAGAGTTTCATTATACCAAATAATCTTAGAGACCTAAGACAGTTAATAAAGTTGCTGTATGTTCTACCTGACTATAATAAGGAAGATGTTGTCTCGACTATTTATAATAAGGATATATTTAAGGACTATTTAATTACTACTTGGGCACGGGAAAATGTTTCTCACCGTGAACAGATAATGGCGCAATCGGTTATGGATGCTAGAGATTTTTCCCAGGTTAATCGATTTATGTGGGATGCGCTCTTTTCAGCATTTGGTCCTTCTGATTATCCTTTTGAAGACAATAGTAATCTTCTGCCATCTATAAATGGGACTTTGACATCGGGGGATATTGTAAGTGCTTTAATATTGTTGGAGAGTAAAAGGCTAAGTGGTTCATCAGCGAAGTTTGTTTTCCTTCTAAAATCAATATATTCTATTAAGCTATATGAGGCATATGATTCTGTTACGGAAGGAAATACTTTCGATGATACTAGGAATCATAATTCTAATGAGATATACAGATCAGAGTTGAATGATAGTTTAGATGACTATTCCAGACTAACGTATGGAGTTATGTTTAATACGAATATAACACCATTTATAAGAAGTAAACGCAACAACATTGATTATAATCAAAGGAATGTAGATATTGACGAACTTAAAAAACTTTTCACTAAATGCTCATCAGCAATTGGAAACATCAACAATTTGTCAGGTATTCAGCAATCAGAGTTGTCTTCTAATGTGAAATTATTAGAAATCCTTATGTTGGGAATAAGGATAACCCCAATAAATGATGATCATAACAATATCTATCAATCAGTTTCGGAAGACTGTCATATTATATTCGACATAGGGTGCCTTTTCTATAATCTGTTACATGTCTTTGATAAAGATTGGTCTTGCTATGAAAGATTCGGTTTTTTAGGCGAAGAGGCCATAAAAGTTTTGGGCTTTATCAAGGAAGATAAAAATCTTTCATATAAGCTTTGGCCATGTTTTGTAATAAGGACTATAACTAGAAATGAAGATATAGAAAAAGCTCTCTCAGAAGAAGATTATGCATTTTATGGCGATAATATATTGTCCAAGCTTGATAAAAACAACTGGCTTTCTTTATGTTCTTTTCGAAATGTTGAGATAATGCAAGACTTCTTACATTATTTTCAATCAGTGCAATACAACCCAGGCGATTGTGCAGATTCTTATAGAATATTTTTTAAAAAGTTGGGCAGATATGGTATCAATACTTATGATAAAACTTCAAAAGGGAATTCAGATTATTATAAGATAAGATTTAGATATGGACTCGATATTGCAGCAATCTTTAAGGATCCGGAATTATCTAAGGAATTCAATAAGATACTTATGTCAGAGAACCTTTCAAATATTAAGGAGCAAATAATAGAACCAAATCCAGCAAGTGGAACCACTAGGTAACATACTAAAAATATTGTATTCATATGACAGTGAGGGTATCTTATATGGTGCTCTTAATGGCATAACATATGTCTACCGAGACAGATATGTTGATAAGAATGCGTTGGTTCATCTACTTGTAAATCACAACATTTCAGGAACGCTAGACCAATCAGCAGTCTTATCAAATACATTGACTGAAAAATGGATGAATCCTGCTAACGAGTTCCACATGCTTCATTTTGCACATCATCCAAGTGTTTTCAATGTACTTCTTCATTTTTCCGCATATCGTCTTCATTTAAGTAATAATATGCCTATATGCAATCATGACACATTACTGGCATGGAATGATTTAACAGAATTCTTAGGGGAAGATTTATTGGTAACTTCGTATTTAGCATCACGAGATATTGCAGAAAACAGAAGCAGAAATAACTTCTCATGGTCAACATGTCTTGATAGTGATGCGAGTGATTTGAATTATATTCTTCAAAGACATGTTAGTGATGTACATTCTCATTTAAAAGGTTCTTCTGTTAATTTCGAGTTGAGTTGGATATGCTTGATGAACAACATTGCCCATCGTTCAAAGGACTTTATTTGGCTTAAAAATAAGAAACTAACAGCAGAGGTAGAAGTAAGCCTTCGACCAAATAATGATACAATTTATTTGAAGGTTATAAAGGCAGCAACAATAAGGGCGCTTCTTTATAGCGAAGTTATTGCAAACATAGTTTTGTTGGATTCTGACTGTGTAAGCGTTTTGACCTCATCATCCGAAATTGTAGCTATGTCAAAATTAGATAAGTTACAGAGTAGCATAGAAAGTGTCAAAATGATTTCGACTGTTGGTAACAAATACACAAAGTTAGATTATGCAATAAAATATCATGTAGGATCCGTAAATGATGTTATTTCAGGAGAACGATATTTTATGTATTGTGTTTTTCGTTCAATATACAATGGCTCATTAAGCCAAAGAAATTCATCACTTTTTTACGCATACCTTGTTATAAAGGAAGAACTAAGAAAGGAGTTGAATCAAGTAAACAGCAATGTCGGCTTTAGAAATTTCTCTGAATATGAAGAGAGGAAGACAATCTTTATACCAGAAAAATCAGTGTATAATCAGTTTCTTCTTCAATTGGCAATAAGCAGCTACCTAGAATTCCGATCTTCTCAACGCTATGTCGAGCCACGTGTTACACCCAAAGCTACTGTGCATGCTATTATTAAATCACTGAACACATATGATAAAGCTGCAAGAAACAAGGAATATACTAAAGATAAAACATCAAAATGGAAATATAATTACATATTCCATTTCATCAAAGAGGGAGATTGCTTAACAGGGAATGATTTCATTGACTTACTTTCTCCAAGGCATGCAAAACTTAGAGAAGAAATTAGGAAACAGACTTTGGCTATATATAAATTCCGGAATTCCGGTTTACAGATTTGCAAAAGGCTGACTGGTATAGATGCTGCAAACTCTGAAATATTATGTAGGCCAGAAGTGTTTTCAATGAGTTTCAGATGCTTACGTTCTCATCCTATAAGATCAATCCAAAACAATGATTACCCAAATGATCTTGGCAGAACATACCATGTAGGCGAGGACTTCTATAGCATAGTTGATGGTTTAAGAGCTGTAGATGAAGTAATAAAGTTTCTACATTTCAATAATGGAGACAGAATTGGTCATGGGCTCGTACTTGGTACCAATATAAAAGAATATTATCAACGAAGATCATTTTGCGTGAATGGCACCCTACAAGTGATAATAGATGATATAGCTTGGTTATATATCAATATCGAAAGACTTTGCCCATCATCAAAAACGTTGGAATATTTGAGAGAACTTTATGAGAAATATTTTCGCACTTTATATTTAGGATTAGCTCTTCCAAGTATATATACTTATTATCAATCATGGCTTTTACGGGGTGACAACCCATATATGTATCAAGGCCTAATGCCTAATGATGACAGAGCCGTTGCTACAATAAGCAAGAAAGAGGAGATGTCAAATGTCTCGATTTCAATATGGCAAAGATGTTCATTCAATTATGGTGAAGACTTCGTAAACGCAAGGAAGAATTCAGAAGCTATTATGCTTTATTCTGCATACCATTATAACAAGTATGTCAAAAGCGAAGGTAGTAAACCGCAAGTGCTGAAAATATCGAGAGAGATAAGGAAAGAGTTAATCTCATGCATAGAGCAAGTACAAGAACGAATGCTTTCTGAAATAGAGGAGAAACACATTGCTATAGAATGTAATCCGACATCAAATATAAAGATTGGTGATTTTGACAGGTATGAACACCATCCAATATTTAAGTTTAATAATTATGGATTGAATACTCCATATAAATCCCATAATATTAGTGTTTCTATAAACACAGATGACAAAGGGGTCTTTTCTACTTCCTTAGAAAGAGAGTATGCATTGTTAGGATTAGCTTTGGAAAAGACAAAGGATGAAAAGATGAGAAATGCCCCGCGTGCTATAATTGACTGGTTAGATCGTGTAAGACAAATGTCCAATGAGCAAAGGTTTCATAAGAACGACATTTAAGATACAATAACTCATGAAAATAAAACTTGTAACCTTCTTCCCTCATCCAAACTTCGGAACATGTCTCCAGTCCTACGCACTGAATAAGGTGCTGCGGGACATGGGGCATGATGTGGAGTTCATATATAATAGAAATGAGATAGCTCCGAAATTAAAAGGTACAGATCCTTTAAGTTTGATAAAGCGTACTGTTAAGGGGACTGTCAAGATGATTCTTCCAGAAGGGGTTGTTAAGATAATAAAAAGGAAGAAGGGGGAATTAAGAGATAGAAGGTCGACTGCTGCTATTCAAGATGTTTCAGAAGTTCTCTATACATTAGACTTGCCAAACAAGCCATTACTTAAATGGTTATGTAAGCATAAACGTTTCCTTGATTTATATTACAAATCGACTTACAGCACTCCACAGGAAAAGAAAGTATTTAAATTTACTTTTTTGGACGGGAACTATAAACTGCGCAGATTATTCACAAAAGGCGACTATAGCAGAGTCTCTCAGGATGCCGATATGTTCATTACAGGTAGTGACCAGATTTGGAATCCATTCTGTGGCGGGTTTAACCCAATGATGTTTCTTGAGTTTGCAGGTGATAAAAAGCGGATTGCATATTCCTCAAGTATTTCACGTCCTGACTTTCCAACTGAAATTAAAGATAGAGTAAAGAAGGACCTGTCTAAATTTCAGCATATAGCAGTACGAGAGCAGCACTCTGTTGAGCTAATAAACGACATGCTTGGCAGGAATGATACAAAACTTGTCGTTGACCCTACCATGTTACTGTCTAAAGAACAATGGCAATCATTTGCAGACAGAGCAAACATCGAGTTTGAAGTCCCTGAAAAGTATATATTCTGTTATTTTGTGGGTAATCGTCCCGAGTATATAGATATGGTTAATGATGTCAAACAGAAGACAGGCATCAAAGATGTGATAACAGTTGACTGTATTGGCAACAAGACTAGATATGGCGATGGAATTGTCTATCACGATGGTGGCCCGTATGAATGGGTCTATCTTCTTAGTCATGCATCTATGATTTGCATGGACTCGTTTCATGCCACAGTGTTTGCGCTGAAGTTTCATAAGGATTTTGTCCACATTCTGAAAACCAAGCCGTCGGAGGGTAACGCCAACTCTTCGCAAAATGGTAGAATGTATGACATCTTGTCTCGGTATGGGATATTATACAAACTGTATAACAAAGAGAATGTGAACTGGTTAAAGCCCATAGATTTTGATCACATTGACAAGATTATGAACGAAGAGATAAAGGATTCATTGTCCTATCTTAAGTGGGAAATTGAAAATTGATGATTATGGCTAAATACGATTATCTCATAGTTGGCTCCGGCCTGTTCGGAGCTACATTCGCATACTTTGCACACAAGCAGGGAAAGCGGTGCTTAGTGATAGACAAGCGACCACAGCTCGGTGGCAACGTCTATTGCGAGAAGATAGAGGGTATCAACGTACATAAGTACGGAGCACATATCTTCCATACCTCCAATAAGAAGGTGTGGGATTTTGTCAACTCTATTGTTCCCTTCAACCGCTACACAAACTCGCCTGTTGCTAATTTCCACGGCAAGCTCTACAACCTTCCGTTCAACATGAATACCTTCGCTGAGCTTTGGGGTGTAAGAACACCGGAGGAGGCGCAGGCGAAGATTGACGAGCAGAAAGCTGAAGCTGTTGCTAAGATGAAGGCAGATGGTGTAACAGAGCCTCGCAATTTGGAGGAGCAGGCATTGACACTCATTGGCAAGGATGTTTACGAGAAGTTGATCAAGGAATATACCGAGAAGCAGTGGGGGCGTAAGTGTACGGAGCTCCCGGCATTCATCATCAAGCGCCTTCCAGTCCGTCTCGTCTTCGACAATAACTACTTTAATGATAGCTATCAGGGTATACCCATCGGCGGTTACAACAAACTGATCGAAGGTCTACTGGCGGGAGTCGAGACCAAGGTGAACGTAGACTTCTTCAATAGCGAGTATCATGATTGGCAGAAGTACGCTGATAAACTTGTTTATACCGGTCAGATTGATGAATTCTTCGACTACAAGTATGGTCGATTGAACTGGCGTACCGTTTCTTTCAAGACCCGTGTCGAGGATAAGCCGAACTATCAGGGCAATGCTGTCGTCAACTATACTTCTCATGATGTTCCCTATACCCGTGTCATCGAGCACAAGCACTTTGAAATGTTTGGTCAGCAGGTCTATGACAATCCTAAGACAGTGGTCAGTGAGGAATACTCAACCGAGTATAAGCCAGGCATGGAACCATATTACCCCGTGAATGATACCACCAACAATTCGCTTGCTGATAAGTATCGTGCAGAAACAGCACACCAGCTGGATATTATCTTCGGTGGTCGTCTTGCAGAATATAAATACTATGACATGGCGCCAATCATTGAAAAAGTGATACAAATGTTCGATAAGTAGACTTAAAGTCATACGAATATGTC
>Ga0256406_1005373_pt1 | contig 13758 bp, 9 predicted proteins | sample RumenRJG_03DNA_FD_185986 | JGI IMG/M metagenome (GOLD analysis project Ga0256406, IMG submission 185986) | Bovine rumen microbial communities from Lethbridge, Alberta, Canada - RJG_03 | ecosystem: Host-associated > Mammals > Digestive system > Stomach > Rumen | place: Canada: Alberta | collected...
CCAATACTTTCTGGTCCACGAACTCCTCCGGTCCCGGACCGGCACAACCGCGCTCTTCTTCTCCCGCAGCAGCTGAGCCACCTCCCGCGAAACTGACCGAACTTGCTCCGGAATGCGCTTCTCCTCCGGATGCTCACTCTCCCACATAGTGCCTTTGGGCAACCTGGCCAGCCTGGCCTTTCTCTCTTGATAACTCATTCTCATAACGTCCAATTTTTATCTTTTTCTTACTACAAGATACGAAAAATTCACGACATTAACAAATTTATTTTCAGCAATTTAGCACATAAAATTCGCACAACCGGCACAAAAAAAAGCCCCGACCAGACACCTGATCAGGGCTCCCGGCAGCGGCGAAGCTGCTGCCCAAAAGTGGTATATTTTTATATCAGATACCGTCCCCCGAGCGGGGCACTCCGCTCCCATCAGCACCAACGTCCAGGCGTGGGTAAAAAGATGGCCTTGGTGGTTTGGAGTCTCTGGACCTGGCCGGTAGAGCGGGTGATGCCGTTGAAAAACCAGAGAACCTTGCTGCGGGCACCAGGGCCAGAGTCTCTAAACCACCAAGGGCGCGGAACGAGCAAAGCGAGTGGAGCGTGGCCCCGGAGGCGGTCTGTAGCATCTGCGCGTGAGGAATGACGGGCTTTGACGGTACAACGGACGGGAGACCCCAGGCTCCCGGCCGCCGGCAAAGACCGGCAGTCTGTGGGCACAGACGGCCTCCGGGGTCCGGGCCGGCACGGCCCGTGGCAACGCTGAATCGAAGGAATAACGCCCGTGGCCGAAGGCCCGGCACGAGGGTGCTGCGGCCTCGGGCCGCTCATTAAGTCAAGACGCCGAAGGCGGCTTACCGCGGAGTGGAGACGACAAAGACGAGGCTGGCGGCTCTGCCGACTGCCTGGTCTTTGGCGGCGGAACGACCCAGCACGGGAGCGACGACAATGAGGGCACGGCTCTGCCGGGGCCTCTTTGTCCAAAGCGGGAGTGCGTGGAGGTGGCAGGATACTCGCGCAGCACCGACCTCCCCAGCGGGATACCACCCTCGCACCAGCACAACGCCAATGCGGAACTGCACTTTGTGGGCGGGGACCCACAAAGTGCGGGGTTTTGCGACAGGCCAGGGCCGGGGATGGCCCTGGAGCAAAACCCTTTCCTGCCGCCGACTCGACCGGGCGGGGCAAACGGGAAACGGTGCCTCAACGAGCAGACGGAGCAACTTAACATAACGTCACGTTGTATAACCCGCAGCCTGCAGTACGTTGGAACGGGCCTCAACGGTCAGCGACTTGATGCCGTTCAGGCGAAGCACCTCCCTTCCCGCGAGGAGTTATACAATGTTGCGTTATGTTATGATGCGGATCCTGGCACCGGCGGTGATTCGAAGCACCAACGCAGCCCGGGCGTTATTGCACCTCCCTTGGGAGGCTGGGAGGGATTGAACCTGCACGGTTGACAGACGCTAAACCTGGAACGGAAGGACCGCGAGGGACTGGAGTGGAGGGTTTGGCGGCTGCCTACCGTGACCGCTCCCCCTTAAAAGTGCGTAAGCAGGGCGCCGGTCTGGAACAGACGGGCGCCGTGGGCGGGCCATTGGTGCGTAAGGTATGTATTCCGGACGATACCCGTTCAGTGTTCCGGTGATACCCGTTCACTTTTTGGGTGTTAAGACAGATTATCTGCTGCGAAGTTAATACTTTTTTCTTAGACTCTCTCCTTTTAGTTGGAAGCGTATGGCTTTGTGGATGATTCTATCCAGGCAAGCTTCCGCTATCAGTTCATTTTTGAACAGGCCGTACCAGTCAGAGACAGGCAACTGACTGGCAATGATAAGGGCCTTTTTGTTGTACCGGTCATCAAGGATTTGCTCGAAGTCATTTTGGAACTGTCCCTCAATGGGTTTCATTCCAAAGTCATCGAGGATAATGAGGTCGTACCGGGTCAGTTTTTCGAAGAACCGGAGTTCTTTTCCTTCCAACCTGGCCACCCTCATCTGGTCCGAGAGGCGTTGCATGGTGAAGTAAACGACCTTCTTGCCTTGCCTGCAGGCCTTTTCGCCCAGGGCATTTGCAAGATAGGTTTTGCCGGTACCAGCCGGACCGCTGATAATGACGGTGCCACCTTGGCGGATATATTCGCCGGTACCCAACTGGGTAATGAGATCCGCGGGCACGCCACGGGCGGCGTCAATGTCCAGTTCCTCGATGGTGGCTGTAAGCCTGAAGCTGGCGCCTTTGATGAGTTTGGCAATGCGATTGGTCTCCCGGCTGTCCATCTCCGCCTGTAAGAGAAGCGGCATGCCGTCCCTTATAGACAGTTTGTCCAGTTGATGGGTCTCTTCCATCACCCGCCAGCTTTCTGCCATTCCTGGCATCTTTAGAGCCTTTAAGGCTGTTGTTATGGGTACTTCCATAGCGTAATGATTATTGATAAGAGGCTGCCCCTCTTGTATTTTCATGGTTCTTGGGAATGACATCCCACATGGCGTCATCCAGATCCTTGCTGGACTCTTGAACGATTCTGGACATAGTCAGGATATCATCCTTGGAGAAGATATGGTTCTCTGTACAGATATTGACCGTCTTACAGAACGCGTCCTTCGGTGTCTTCCGTTTCAGATGGAACATGAAGTCGCACAAGTTGTAACAGATAGCATCTGTAACGCCGTATTTTCGGTTCATGAACAGGGCTTGTATGAAGCTTCCCAACTCTGGAGCATTCTCCTCTTGAGCCCTTTTGTAGTAGTATTCCGGCGAGCGGCTTAGCATAGCTTGGAGTTCAGGACTCAGGTGCTCCTTCGTCTGTGTATGCCCTCCAGGAGTCCGATCCCGGACATATGATGCGATGCACTTGTTATCGATGTAGACCTTAACCGATGACCTGGTATAGATGAGTTGCGCCTTGCGTGCAATATGTGCACAGGGTACCGTATAGTAGTGTTGGTCTTCGGATAGCTTCACTTCACCTTCCGGGCTCACCGTCACGGTGCTGGTGTATTTGACTTCGTAGATGTGTTCAGGCAACGGCAGTAGCTCGCCCCTTTCCATCGCATGGAAGCGTTCCTCACGCGTGTAAGGATGTTCCTGCATACGGGTCTGGTTATGAGCATTGACAAGATCAGATATGGCCTGATTCAACTCCATCAGGGAGTAAAAGACACGTTTACGCAGCTTAGCATAGGGACTATCGCAAAACAGCCAAAGATTTATAACAAATTGATTGCTAATGTGTTAGAAATTTTGTATCTTTGATATGGTAAAAAGAATTCCCCCAATCGCCCTGGAAAAGCAAAAATTGGAGGAATCGAACATAAAGTTACGATGTCAAAGATACAGAATTTTGCTGAGATTACTCCAAATCTCCCGTTCTCGGAGTTCAATTTTTATGAACTTTACCGGGCGACGTTTGAAAACAGTGAACTGGGCAGGATGAAGAAGATTCTCCCGCTGCGCGAGATGGCAGAGAGCTTCGGGCTTGTGAGAAAAAGCATGACTCCGAAACGTGGACGGAAGTCCTACTTCACCCCGGAAGGGAAGGTGGCGCTGATGTTCTTGAAGATGAAGACGCAGATGAGCTTCCCGAAGTTGATGGAAGAGTTGAACGGGAACATCCACTACCAGTTGTTCTGTGACATCCTCATAGATCCGGTCCATCCGCTGACGAACTACAAACTGTTGGACGACATTGCGGCGGAGTTGGCCGGGAAGCTGAAGATCCAGGAATTGCAGAACCTTCTGGCGGAGGCTTGGAAGCCTTACATGAAGAATCTGGATACGATGTTCACGGATGCGACCTGCTATGAGAGCGAGATGCGTTATCCGACTGACCAGAAACTGCTCTGGGAGTGCGTAGAGAAGGGATATGACCTGATGTGCAAGGCGAGCCGCCAGCTGGGAATCCATCGTCCGAGGACGAAGTTCCTGAATGTTGAGAAGGCGAACCTGGCGTACCGGAAACAGCGGAAGCACAATAAGGCTCAGACAAGAAAGATAACCCGCCGCTTGCTGGACCTGCTGGGCAAGATACTGAGGGAGATGCGAAAGATGGAACGTGAACACCAGGATATCAAGCTATTCACGGATAGGGAGAAACAGACGATAGACATCATCACGAAAGTGTATCGTCAGCAGTGCAACCACTTCCAGAGCGGAGATGCCCGCGAGAGCATCCCGAACCGGATAGTGAGCGTGAGCAAGCCGTATGTGAGACCGATTGTCCGCGGCAAGGAAGCGAAGAACGTGGAGTTCGGAGCCAAATGCAACAACATCTTGGTAGATGGGATATCCTTCATTGAGAAGTTGTCGTTCAATGCCTTCAACGAAGGAACCAGACTTGAGCACTGTATCAAGATGCACAAGCGCTTGTTCGGGGAGGATGTGAAAAAGGTTGGTGGAGATACGAGCTATGCCGGCACGGCAAACCGAGACCTCTGCAAGGAGCTGAAAATCCAGACCTCTTTCGTAAAGAGAGGGAAGCCTTTCAAGGAGGCGAATGCGAAAGACTTTGTGAGACAGGAACTTGCGAGGGTTGTACGAACCCCTTCCGGGGAGCATCAGCAGGAGCTGACGGGTTGTTGATGCGGTAGATTGCAAAAAAATACTGATATTGTAAAAACGGGAACTAGCAATTCCATTTTTAAACAATATCAGTATGAAACAACAGTCATCAATCGACTCCGCGAAGGAGCGCGTACCGTCATTTTCCGCAAGGTACGAACTTTTTGTGAAAAGACTCGAAAATGAGTCTGCAAGTTTATCCACAATCATCAATTACGGCTACAACCTGGCCCGGATCTGCCTTGCACATAGCCGTTTGCCGGAGGATATTACCTCCGAAGAGTATACGGAGTACTACAATGTCCTTTTGAAGAAGAAGTCCTCCGGCTCTCACATGAAGCATGCGGTGTATGCCGTTCGCAAGTACTTCAAACTGTTTGGCTTACCTTGTCCTCTTGCGGCCAATCCCCGCATCCCTGACACGAAGTCTTTGCCGGTGGTGCTGTCCCGGCGTGAAATGGCGGAACTGCTCCGGGCTCTGCCGGACATTAGGGAGAAGGCATTGATTGGCCTTGGTTATGACACGGGTATGCGCAAAGGCGAACTGCTGTCCCTGTGCCTGTGCGATCTTGACTTTGACCGTGGAGTCATCCACATCAGGGATGGGAAAGGGCACAAAGACCGCTATGTCCCGTTCTCCGCGAACATGCGCAAGGTGATGCTGGCCTACCTGAAGGCATACCGTCCCGTGGAGTATGTCTTTGAGCGGGAGAAGCGGAAGCCTATGGGAGAAGCCTGGCCATCGAGAGTGCTGGCATCCGGCATTGAAAGGACCGGCATCGTCAAACATGTGAACTGCCATGTGCTGAGACACTCTTACGCCACGCACATGCTGGAGTTCGGGATGGACATCCGCCACATCCAGCAGTGGCTGGGGCACAAGCGGCTCCAGACTACGGCCGGATATCTCAATATCGCAGAGACGCATTATGACCAGCGCTGGGTGGGTCCCACGGACCTGATTTTCCCGGTGAAGTAGCCGTGGAAGGCGGCATATCCGAGGCCCTGGTGCGGTTCGGTCCGCACTGGGCCGCGCGGTGCCATCCCACCGCGCACGTCGCCACCGTGCTCCAGCACATCCGTGACTGCCGTACGCCCGCCCTCGGCGGCCACGTGACGGTCTGTCCGGAATGCGGGGAGGAGCATACGCTGTACCACAGCTGCCGGGACCGCCACTGTCCCCGCTGCCAGTACGCGCAGCGGGAGGCATGGCTCCTCTCGCGCAAGGAGGAGCTCCTCCCCGTGACGTACTTCCACGTGGTGTTCACCGTCCCGGACGCGCTGAACGGGTTCATCCTCGGCCATCAGGAGGAGTCCTATAAGGCCCTGTTCCACGCCGCATGGGACACCCTGAACGCCTTCGGGGAGAAAGCCGGGGTGCGGCTGGGGATGACGGCCCTGCTGCACACCTGGGGAAGCGCCCTCGTTTTCCATCCCCACCTGCACTGCATCGTACCAGGCGGCGGAAGGCGGTTGGGCAATGACGGATGGAAGAATCTTCCGCAGGTCAAGGACGGGGATAGGGAGCCGTTCCTCTTCCCCGTGAAGGCCCTCGGAGATATGTTCCGGGCCAAGTACATGGCGGCGCTCTCCGCCGTGGAGAAGGTCCCGGCGCCAATCCGCGCCAGATGCTTCTCGAAGCCCTGGGTGATCTATGCCAAGTCTCCGGTCAGCGGTCCCGAAAGCACGCTGGAGTACCTCTCGCGCTACGCCTACCGCGTTGCCATCGGAGACAGGCGCATCCTCGCCGTCGATGAGGGGACGGTCACCTTCGAGTACAAGGACTACAAGGACGGGGGCCGCAACAAGCCCATGACGCTCAGCGGGGTGGAGTTCGTGCGGCGCTACGCCCGGCACGTCCTCCCGTACCGCTTCGTCCATATCCGCCACTACGGCATTCTCGCCCCCGGCAACCGGGAGGTGCTGGCCGCTCTGCAGACGGAGCTGGGCGCCCTGGCCCTGGCCCGCGCCCAGATGAACGCGCACCCGGAAAAGCCGGAGCTCAGGGAACTGTACCAGAACCTTATGAGGGAATCGGCAGAGATGGAAAGGGATTCTGACGCATATATCATGTTCACGAAGGTATATGACAGGCGCAGGGACATGGAAGCCCTGCAATACCTGCTCAAGGAGTCCCAGCGCCGCGGCTACTACGAGGACGCTCTCATGTACATAGACGAGATGCGTAAGAAGGTGGGCAACAATCCCGCCCTGGTTATGCAGGAATACGAGGTTCTGCTGCGTATGGAGCGCAAGGAGAGGGCTTACAGCCTTATCCAGGAGGCCGCCCAGGCCTTCCCCAAGTCCTACGACATCAACCTTGCGGCCTGCCGCGTCAAAATGTCCATTGCATCGGAAGCGATGAAGGAAGAACGTTACCGGGACGCCATCGAACCGCTGTCATTCGTCCAGAAATACTGCGTGGAACCGGACTACAAGGCATCTGCTGCCAGAAGGCTCTTCCTCTGCTACAAGTCCATAAACGACATGGATAACGCAGAGATTATGCTGCGCGAGCGTATGTACTTCGACCCGCCCTACCTTATTAATATAGAAAGGGCGTCGCTGTACGCAGACAAAGGACGCAAGGAAGAGGCTCTTGACATCCTGTACAGCGCATGGAAGGCCACCCCGAAGGATTCAATCCAGCAGAGAAAGGTTATCGCCGGCGCTTACGGAGAAGTTGCACTTCCCTACCTGCGCCAGAGCCGCGAGGAAGGCGCTTCCCCGCGCGTTGTGGACATCTGCGACATTATGCTGGAGATGGATTCCACGGACTACTGGGCCCTGCGCTATGCCAGCGGCGCGGCCAAAGACCCCGCCATGTACATAGAGCGCGGATTTGACATCTATCCCAACGACGTATACTTCCGCACCAAGAAGGCCGCCCGCCTGTCCCAGTACGAGGGCCGCCACCTTGAGGCCCTGGAGATGCTTCAGCCGCTTGTGGACGAGTTCCCCGGCGACGAGGTAATTGAGGGTGTCCATACCGATATTGTTTTGCGCTACACCCGCGAGCTCCTGAAGACTAAATCCTTCAATGAAGTTGCTCCGGTACTGGACAGCGCCCTTGTACAGCACCCGGAGAACAAGGAACTCCGTTATGAGAGAGGAGTCCTTTTTGAGAAGCAGCGCCAGTGGGATTCCGCTTACGTTTACCAGGCGTCTTACCAGCCCTCATTCCTGGAGCAGAAAGAATACAAGGCCAAGATGAACGCCCTGCTAAGCCGCAGCTACAAGAACCATGTAGAGGCAAGCCTGGATATCATGCGCTTTGCAGACACAGACCAGCTGACGGGCATGGCAAACATCTACTACAGCCGCAAATGGGCCAGGAACCTGTGGTCGATACGCTTTGGCTATACCGGACGAGACGTAACCCTTGACCCGGAAGAAGGCACCAATCCCGACGCCTTCCTTGGCGGGCGCGGCCTGCTCGCCGGACTTGGCTGGTCCCGCGACTTCAACGCCAAGTGGAGCCTTGCAATCAACGGCGCTTTTGCGAACCAATACTTCCCCAATCTTTCCGCCGATGCCACCCTGACGCGTCACTTCGCCAATGAACTGGACGCAGAACTGGGAGCCGTTTACCGCCTTATCGAGGAGGAAAACAGCTTCATGGGCGTATCTGCAGGCGTTAACAAGATGTGGGAGCACGTTTTCCTTGGCGGAAAGGTAATGGGCGGCCTTATGCATGAGAAGCTCTTCATCAACGGCTCTGCCCGCTTCCGCTTCTACCCTTATTACGGAGGCAAGTCATTCCTGGAATTCCAGGCCGGCGGCGGTACCGCTCCGGAGCTTTCCTTCCTCAATTATTATTACGATCCGGCTGTGTACAACCATCTTAACACCTTCCTGTCGCTGGGAGGACACTGGATGCTGGCCGCCAACCTGGAGGTATCGACATCACTGAGTTGGAGCACCCTGTACAATCTGGCATCGGAAAAAGTCAACTACCGTAATCTGTTTATCGGCAATGTATCGTTCAGTTTCGCTTTTTAAGATAATTCTGCTATTGGTTTTCATGACCATCGGGTTCCAGGGCTGCTCATCGGGAGAGGCAAAGGAAGCGGAGGTCAAATACTATATCTTCCCGGCGAACGGAACGTCACCGGAGGATGTGAAGATGGCAAACTTCCTGAAGGACCACCTCCAGAGGCGCAGTGTCACCAATATCCTGAGCAACAAGTTTGGCCCGGGAGTGCGCAGCGTAGAGGTTCACGTGGGAGCTGACATCGCTGCGGATTACCAGGTACGCTATACAGACAGCGGATTCAAGCTGGCAGCGGCGTCGGAGCGTACGATGACGTGGCTTACCTTCCAGTTTATCAAGCATTTGGAGCACACTACGTCGCTGGAACTTATCACCGATGACCTTCCGCCCTGCATTTTCCCGCAGAAAAACGCAAACGTAAGTTTCCCGTTCGAGTACCGCGACATCCATATGCCAAGCAACCAGAGCCTGGATATGACAGAGGTGCTGTGCCTGCACAACCTTGAGATTGACTGGGGCCTGTGGGGCCACCAGATGTCAAGGGTGCTGGGCATCAGCGAGGGCGAGGACCTGCTTACGGACTACAACAACATGGACCCGGAGTTCTTCGCACGCGTGGGCGGTATGGTTTATAAGGACCAGTTCTGCTTCAGCTCAGAGCGACTGTACGATGCCACGGAACGCTTCATCATCGACCAGTATGGGGAAGAACCGGAGGGAAAGGTGCGTCTGACGATCGGCCCCAACGACAACGGCATCGTCTGCCAGTGCAACCAGTGCCAGCTGGCCGGCAACAAGCCAGGGAATGCGACCCCGGCGGTTGTTGCCTTCGTTGAGAGGCTGGCGACAAGGTTCCCCAAGATCGACTTTTTCATCCCTGGATATTCCACCACATACGAGCTTCCGAACCATATCCTGCCCCTGAACGTGGGCGTTTTCCTGTCGGCGATAGACTATCCCCGAATCATCGGCAATGTCGATTCCCCGGAGGCAAAAGCCTTCTACAACCGTCTGGAGCAGTGGAAAAAGGTGGCAAGGACCGTATATATCTGGGACTATATCTGTAACTTTGACGATTACCTGTCTCCCTACCCTATCCTTCTGGTTATGCAGGAGCGCCTGCAGCTGTACCGGGAGCACGGCGTGAAAGGTATTTTCCTGAACGGTTCCGGTTACTTCTACTCCAACCTGCAGGAAGCTTATACCTTTGTGCTGTCGGAGCTGCTGCTTAATCCGGACCAGAATGTGGCAAAGCTGGTTCAGTCTTACTTCCGCGACGCCATGCCGCATCAGGGCAACTTCTTTGCGACTATCTTCGTGGGAATGGAAAGGCACATCGCAGAGGTTAAGCGTGAGCTGCCGCTTTATGGCGGAATTGAAGAGGCTCTGTCTACCTATCTGTCAGAGGACGACTTCCGCCGTTACTACGACGTTATGCAGCACGCCAACACAGAGGAAATGACCTACCGCGAGAAGGTTATTTACAACAAGACAAAGCAGATTAACTCCTTCACTTACATGGAGATATGCCGTTACCACGGGCTTGGTCCGGGCGGCTTTGCTTCACAGGTGGACGGGAAATGGGAGCCCAAGCCGGATGTCCTGAACGCCCTGAACGAGCTGGATGACATTACCCCGGAGGAGGACCTTGTTATTCTTACCGGCAACGAGAATGCCGCTATGGACCACATGGACCGTGTGAACGAGGGCGGAGTTTATATTGCCGATTACGAGAATGAGTGCATGCTGTGGCTGGAGGAGCGCCCCTGGGACGATGACCTTGCGCTTGGCGTGCCTGTAAAGCTGCGCCGTGGCGACATTGTGGAGGAAACTACCCGCCTGACGGACGGAGTTACCGGTATTTCAAAGAATTACCATTGGGGCTGGCAGGTTGTTCCGCAGAAGAATCTTGTGATTGAGATTCCTGTAGAGACACTGCGCGGTGCGCGCGATTTCACGGCTAACTTCCTGAATTTCAAGAGACACAGGATGTCGCCGCCGCTGGATATCCAGATTGTTGTGGATGGCAAGCCGGCCGGCAAGATGACCAGCACCGTGTCTTCTGACTATTATGACGAGGGCGAGAAAGTGACCTTCCACGGCCGTTCCGTGATTTCCCCGCTGAACAGCCTTGAGCTTGTTATTACGCCTTCCGCTACCGCTACGATTGCCATTGACGAGATTATCATCCGCAAGTAAATGAGTACCAGATTTCTTATTCTTGGCCGATGCTGCCTTGTATTAGCCGCCGCTGCCGCACTTTCCTGCAGCCGTAAAGTAGACTTTACGGAGCTTGAGATAAAGGATCCGGTGCGTCATTACTACCCTATCCTTCAGGGGCAGGAACTGACCATCATCGTACCGATAGAAAACAAGGGCGATGTCCCCCTTACAATAAAGGATGTGCAGCCAACCTGCGGCTGCATCCGGCAGATGGAGAGCGGAGAGATTTTTGTTCCGCCGGGAAAGCCATATACCCTGATCCTGTCGTACGACAGCACCAAGAACGTTGGCAAGGTTGAGCATACGGTGCGCCTTTGGGGCAACATTTCCCCCGGCGGCATGGCAGAGTTCAAGTTTGATGTAAATGTAGTGCCGGACGCCAGCTATCATCATGATTATGAGGAGCTTTACGCAGAGCGCAATCCCCTCAAATCATACATAGACGGCGTTGTGAACGACACTGGCCTGGGATATTACATAGATAAGTAATCTTCTGGCTAATTATTTGACAGCCAAGACTTTACCCCCCCCATTTTTTGCAATCTCCGCATCCAGAATCTCGTACTTGGAATTGTTGGACTTGTACTCCGGAACAATCTCCTTCATCTTGCGAACGGTGGCCATATCGTCAAAACGCTTGGCGATGTCTACAAGGTCGTCGATCTCCTTTGAAACTGCATTGAAGTCGTATTCGCGAACCTGCGCGATACGAATCTTCTCATGGAAAGTAGGCTTGGTGCCTTCCATCTCGTTAAGAACCTCTTCGTAGAGCTTCTCTCCCTCACGGAGGCCTGTGTACTTTATTTCCACGTTGTGGGCGCCTGAGAGGGCAATCATACGCTTTGCAAGGTCTGCAATCTTGACGGGAGCGCCCATATCGAAGACGAATATTTCTCCTCCGTTACCCTTTGTTCCGGCCTCAAGCACCAGCTTGCAGGCCTCCGGGATAAGCATGAAGAAGCGGACGATACGTTCATCGGTAACGGTCACGGGGCCGCCGTTCTTAATCTGTTCCTTGAACAGAGGAATCACGGAACCGTTGCTGCCCAATACATTACCGAACCTGGTGGTGACAAACTGCGTGTAATCCGTCTTCTTCATATCCTTCTTCCAGCTTTCTATGGCGCCAAGTTTCAGGTACCGGTCAAGACTCTGCACATAAATCTCGCAAATACGTTTGCTGCAGCCCATTACGTTGGTAGGATTAACGGCTTTGTCGGTAGAAATCATCACGAACTTCTTAACCTTGTATTGCACGCTGAGGTCTGCAATGACCTTTGTACCGTAGATATTGTTCATTACGGCCTCGCTGGGGTTGTCTTCCATCATCGGCACGTGCTTGTAAGCGGCGGCGTGGAAAACGAATTCCGGCCTGAATGAGCTGAAGATATATTCCATTCGCGTGCGGCGGCTGATGCTGGTTACAATGACCTCGCACTTCACATCCGGGAAATCCTTTGCCATCATAAGACGCACGTCGTGCTGGGGAGTCTCCGCCTGGTCTATAAGCATCATCTTTTCCGGTTTGAAGCATGCTACCTGACGGACTATTTCCATGCCGATGCTGCCGGCAGAGCCGGTGATGAGCACTCTTCTTCCGGCGAGCAGTTCACCTACGGATTTCATGTCCACACGAATCTCCTGGCGGGGCAGAAGGTCCTCTACGCTCACTTCCTTGAGCTGCATTTCATCCTGCTCAATTTCTCCGTTCTTGACGTGAGCTTCCTTGGTGGACTGAACCATGAAGATCCTGCAGCCGGCGCCAATAAGCTCGTCCTGAATCTTTTGGTTCAACCTGAATTCATCCTCCCTGAAGGGGCTTACCAGAATGCCCTGGATTCTCTCTTTCTTGACGATGGAAGCAAGGTCATCGTCCAAGTTGTAAACCTTTTTGCCCAAAAGCTTCATGTTCTTGATACGCTTCTCATGGGAGATGAATCCCTGAAGGTCGTACTGGACAGGGGTCTGCGAGCGGATGTTTTTTGCAATGCCGATGCCGCCGGTGAGCGCACCGTAAATAAGCACCCTGATGGCTTTGGAGTCAGTATTGGCAGCATCGAACAGAAGCTTGACCAAAATTCTCATCGCCCACATAAGAAGTGTGGCGATAAGGAAGGCCATAATGGTGTTGACGGGAGAAAGGATTGCAAAGGTTTCAATTCCCTGCCACCTGAGGACGAGGCAGCAGGCAAGTGCCAGCGCCAGCGAAACCATGTTGGCATAGGTAAGCTTCAAAAGGTCCACGAAGCTGGAATAACGCAATACACCGGAATATGTCCTGAAAATGCGGGCGCCTATCCAGCTGATAAGGGCATACAGCAGGGCGGTGTAAAGAAGCGGGAAACGGTTCTCATATACGACTCGCTCGTCATGGGAGACCCAATATGTGAAGGCACTTGCTCCAAAAACTATTGCGGCGTCTACCAATAAAATAACCCAGTAAGGCAGCATTCTCTTGCTGAAATACCAGTTGGAGACTTTTTTTACTATATCCATGTTATTAATCATGCACAATTATCCAACTACAAATATAGCAAAGTTTTGTAATAATTGTTGTACCTTTGGAGAAAAGATAACAGATTGACTATGAAACTGAAATATAAACTTGTCCTTTTTGACCTGGACGGAACGTTGATTGATACCCTGGAAGATCTTGCCGCTGCAGTGAATCACGCACTGGAGCTTCGCGGTTATCCTTTACACAGCCTGGAGGAGTACCGCCGCATGGTTGGGCACGGGGTGCGGAACCTTGTGAAGCAGGCCCTGCCCGAGGCCATTCAGGAGTCCGACGCTGCGGTTGACGAAGCCCTGGCGGACTTCAAGGCGTATTACACCGCAAATATAGACGTGCACACGCGCCCCTACCCCGGGATGCAGGACCTGGTTCGCGACCTTGATGCCGCCGGGGTCCGTATGGCCGTGGCTTCCAATAAGTTCCAGTCCGGAACGGAGCAGCTTGTGCATGAGTTCTTTCCGGGGATTCCCTTT
>Ga0256406_1005376_pt1 | contig 13749 bp, 11 predicted proteins | sample RumenRJG_03DNA_FD_185986 | JGI IMG/M metagenome (GOLD analysis project Ga0256406, IMG submission 185986) | Bovine rumen microbial communities from Lethbridge, Alberta, Canada - RJG_03 | ecosystem: Host-associated > Mammals > Digestive system > Stomach > Rumen | place: Canada: Alberta | collected...
CCGCTTTGGGCAACGCATCATGGACGAGTTTGCGAGGATCTCGGGGCGCAAGGACGGAAGCTACGCGCTTCTGGTGGGCTCGCTCGCGGTGCCCGGGCACAGCAAGTGGGCCTATGCGGCAGTGGACTGGCAGCGCTCACACTACCCCGAGCTCAGGCTGGCGGCGACGCTGCCGGTGGCCGAGGATCGCGACGCCTCGCGCCGCGCAGCGCTTGACCTCATCTCAAGTCACAAGGATCTTGCGGGGATAATCTGCCTGGGCTCGGAAGGCGCCCCCGGCGTGGCCGCCGCGCTCCGCTCGCTTGCGCACCCGCGCCGCGACCTCGCGGTCATCGGCGTCACCACCCCCAACGTGGCAAGGCAGGACGTGAAGGACGGCTACATCGACGAGCTCATCTTGTGGGACCCTGCGATGGCCGGGCGCATCCAGGCCTACGTGGCCAAGTTGCTATTGGACGGCATGCGCGATCTCATAAGGCCGGGCTTCTCGGTGCCGGGCTTTGGAGAACCCGCGATCCTGGGCAACACCCTGGTGTTCGACCGCCCGCTCCTCATCGGCCGCGACAACATCGAAAAGTACGACTTCTGATCGACAGGGCATCTCCAGGCCCTGGTTCCATCAAGCCCGATCACCGCAAAATCCTCGCCTCGGGCTTGGGCGCGGCTGTGCCGCGCCCAGGCCGCCTCGCGCACCCGCCCATTCCCGCCCTTGCCCAAATGCAGCCTGCCTTGCTTGGCTTATCGCGTCGCTCTCGATAAAAAACATGTATGTTTTGTAATTTAATTATTTTATATATCATGCACATGACATTTTTATAGCACATCTTTTTGCAAAAACTGCCTCATTTGCCCGCAGGCGGTCTAAGATAGCGGCATGTTCAAAGCGGGCATGGCCCCGCGCTTTTTTCAGGACCTTTCAAAATGGCTGACGAAAAGAACCACGTATATATCTTCGACACCACGCTGCGCGACGGCGAGCAGGCGCTGATGCGCTCCCTCACCCCCACCCAGAAGCTGCAGCTGGCGATGATGCTCGACGAGCTGGGCGTAGACGTGATCGAGGCGGGCTTCCCGATCTCCTCCCCGGGCGATCTCAAGTCCGTGCACGACATCGGGCACGCGCTCAAGCACGCCACCTGCTGCGGCCTCTCCCGCACCATCGAGAAGGACATCGACGCGGTCCACGAGGCGCTCAAAGGCCTGGACCACTACCGCATCCACACCTTCGTGGCTACCTCGAACATCCACATGAAGGACAAGCTGCACAAGGACTTCAGCCAGATCATCGACATGTGCGACCACTGCGTGCGCTACGCCCGCAACTACACCGACGACGTCGAGTTCTCTTGCGAGGACGCCGGCCGCACCCCCATCGACCACCTGTGCAGGGTTGTCGAGACCGCGATCAACGCCGGCGCGACCACCGTCAACATCCCCGACACCGTGGGCTACACCCTGCCCTACGAGTTCGGGAACATCATCAAGACGCTGTTCAACCGCGTCCCGAACATCGACAAGGCCCGCATTTCCGTGCACTGCCACAACGACCTTGGCATGGCCACAGCCAACTCGCTGACCGCCGTCCAGGAGGGCGCGCGCCAGATCGAGGTCTGCGTCAACGGCCTGGGCGAGCGCGCCGGCAACTGCTCGCTTGAGGAAGTCGTGATGGCGATGAAGCTGCGCAAGGAATACATGAACGGCGTCTACACCAACGTCGTCGCCCAGAACATCGCGCGCGCCTCCAAGATGGTCGCCACCGTCTGCAACGAGCCGGTGCCTTCGCACAAGGCGATCGTCGGCTCCAACGCGTTCGCGCACAGCTCGGGCATCCACCAGGACGGCGTGCTCAAGAACAAGGAGACCTACGAGATCCTCACCCCCGAGAGCGTCGGCTTCAAGGAGAACAAGCTCCACATGACCGCCCGCTCGGGCCGCCACATGATCAAGGCCGAGCTCGAGAAGCTGGGCTACCGCGAGGGCACCTACAACCTCGACGACATCTACCAGCGCTTCCTGAAGCTTGCAGACCGCAAGGGCCAGGTCTTCGACTACGACCTCGAGGCCCTGATGTACTTCTCGCAGGACGAGGACGAGGAGAACCAGTTCAGCCTCGACAACCTCTCGGTGCTCTCAGGCGGCAAGAACGTCATCCCGACCGCCTCGGTGCGCATCCGCATCGGCAAGCGCACCCGCACCGAGTCAGGCACCGGCAACGGCCCGGTCGACGCGGTGTTCAACTGCATCAACCACCTGACCGGCCTCAAGCTCAAGCTCGACAGCTTCAGCATCAACGCCAAGGGCCAGGGCATGGACGCCCAAGGCCAGGTTAACGTGGACGCGGTGTGCAACGGCCGCCACTACTACGGCAGCGGCATCTCAACCGACGTCATCGAGGCCTCGGCGATGGCCCTGATCTCGGCGAGCAACAGCGTCTACCGCACCGAGCTCATCGAGAAGGGCCGCAAGGGCGTGGAAGACGCCGACGAAGCTGGCAAGGATTAAGGAAAAAGGAGAAAACATGAAATCCTACAAGATTGCGGTACTCTCAGGCGACGGCATCGGTCCTGAGGTCATGGCCGAGGCCATCAAGGTCCTGGACGCGGTTTCAAAAAAGTGCGGCTTTGAGCTCAAGTACACTAAGAAGCTCGCCGGCGGCTGCGCCATCGACGCATGCGGCACCCCGCTACCCGAGGACACCGTGAGGGCGTGCGAGGACTCAGACGCGATCCTCTTTGGCTCCGTGGGCGGCCCGAAGTGGGACAAGCTCCCGCCTGAAAAGCGCCCCGAGCGCGGCGCCCTGCTGCCGCTGCGCAAGCACTTCTCGCTCTACTGCAACTTCCGCCCGGCCCGCATCTACCAGGGGCTGGGCTCGCTCTCCCCGCTGCGCGCCGACATCGCGATGAAAGGCTTCGACCTCCTGTGCGTGCGCGAGCTCACCGGTGGCATCTACTTCGGCCAGCCCAAGGGGCGCGAGGGCAGCGGCCCGCAGGAGAAGGCCTACGACACCGAGATCTACCACCGCTACGAGATCGAGCGCATCGCCAAGATCGCCTTCGAGGCGGCGATGCTGCGCCGCAGGAAGGTCACCTCGGTGGACAAGTCCAACGTGCTGCAGAGCTCGATCCTCTGGCGCGAGGTCGTCACCGAGGTCTCCAAGAACTACCCAAGCGTGCAGCTCAACCACATCTACATCGACAACGCGACGATGCAGCTCGTAAAGGACCCCTCGCAGTTCGACGTGCTCTTATGCTCGAACATGTTCGGCGACATCCTATCAGACGAGTGCGCCGAGATCACAGGCTCCATGGGCATGCTTCCGTCGGCCTCCTTGGGCGAGGGCGGCTTCGGCCTCTACGAGCCTGCAGGCGGCTCGGCTCCTGACATCGCCGGCAAGGGCATCGCCAACCCGGTGGCCCAGATCCTCTCGGGCGCGCTGATGCTGCGCTACTCATTGAAGGAGAACGAGGCTGCCAGGATGATCGAGGACGCGGTTGCCAAGGCCCTCGCCTCGGGCAACCTCACCTCGGACCTCATGGATTCGGGTGCGTCCCGCGGCAAGGCCCTCTCGACCAGCCAGATGGGCGACGCCATAGTCAAGGCCCTGGCCTGACACGGAGGAGATCATGGGAAAGACCCTTTACGAAAAGGTATACGACAGCCACGTTGTCTTCCAGCACGAAGGCGAGCTGCCCACGCTGTTCATCGACCGCCAGCTGTGCCACGAGGTGACCTCGCCCCAGGCCTTCGCAGGCCTCGAGCAGGCAGGCAGGAAGCTGCGCCACCCCGAGCTCACGCTTGCGACCATGGATCACGACATCTCCACCAAGGCATTGGACATCAACGCCTGCTCGGAGATGGCCAAGACCCAGATCCGCGCCCTGGAGTCCAACTGCGCCAAGTTCGGCGTCACGCTCTTCGGGCTTGGCGATCCCAACCAGGGCATCGTCCACATCGTGGGGCCCCAGGCCGGCTTCACGCTCCCGGGCACCACGCTCGTGTGCGGCGACAGCCACACCGCGACCCACGGCGCCTTCGGCGCCCTGGCCTTCGGCATCGGCACCTCCGAGGTCGAGCACGTCATGGCCACCCAGACCATCAAGCAGGCCCGCTACAAGACCATGAAGATCGACTGCAAGGGCTCGCTTCAAAAGGGCTGCTGCGCCAAGGACCTGATCCTTGCGATCATCGGCAAGCTCACCACCGCAGGCGGCACCGGCTACGCCGTCGAGTTCTGCGGCCAGGCCGTGCGCGAGCTCTCGATGGAAGGCCGCATGACCCTCTCGAACATGGCCATCGAGTTCGGCGCCACCGTGGGCATGATCGCCCCGGACGAGACGACCTTCGAGTACATCAAGGGCCGCCTGATGGCCCCCAAGGGCGAGGACTTCGACAAGGCTGTCGAGTACTGGAAGACCCTGAAGTCCGATCCCGACGCCCATTACGATGCCGTGGTCGAGCTCGACGCCTCCAGGATCGAGCCGCAGGTCACCTGGGGCACGAACCCCGGGCAGGAGTGCGCGGTCACCGGCACGGTGCCCTCGCCTTCCGATTTCAAGGATCCCGTGCAGTCCAAGTCCTGCCGCGACGCGCTTGACTACATCGCGCTCAAGGAAGGGCAGAAGCTCCTGGGCACCCCGGTGGACTACGTCTTCATCGGCTCGTGCACCAACGGCCGCATCGAGGACTTCCGCGCCGCCGCGCAGATCCTCAAGGGCAGGCATGTCGCAAAGAACATCAAGCTGGCGCTCGCCGTCCCCGGCTCGCAGTGGGTCAAGGCCCAGGCCGAGCGCGAGGGCCTGGACAGGATCTTCAAGGAGGCGGGCTTCGAGTGGCGCCTGCCCGGCTGCTCGATGTGCCTGGCGATGAACGACGACCGCGCCCCTGCTGGGATGCGCGTCGCCTCGACCTCGAACCGCAACTTCGTGGGGCGCCAGGGCAAGGGCTCGCGCACCCACCTCATGAGCCCAGCAAGCGCCGCCGCATGCGCCGTCAAGGGCTGCATCGCCGACTGCCGCGAGTTCATCTAAGGAGGAGAGCATGGAAAAGTTCACTGTGCATGAAGGCATCGCCGTCCCCATCGACTCGGCGAACATCGACACCGACCAGATCATCCCCAAGCAGTTCCTGCTGGCGGTCAGCCGCAAGGGCTTCGGCAAGCACCTGTTCCACGACTGGCGCTACCTCGACGACGCCGAGACCAAGGTGAACCCTAAGTTCCCGCTGAACTACCCAGAGTACAAGGGCGCGACGATCCTCGTGGCCCGCGACAACTTCGGCAACGGCTCCTCGCGCGAGCACGCGCCCTGGGCGTTGATGGACTACGGCTTCCGCGCCGTAATCGCCCCGAGCTTCGCGTCGATCTTCAACAACAACTCGCTGAGCAACGGCCTGCTGCCGCTGCGCCTCACCGAGGACCAGGTGGACAGCATCTTCAAGGTGCTGACCGCCCATCCCGGCACGAAGATCCGCATCTCGCTCGTGGACATGACCGTGCAGTGCGCCGGTCTCAAGTACAGCTTCACTCTCGACCCGTTCAGGCGCCACTGCTTGCTCGAGGGATTGGATGCCATCTCGCTCACGCTCGAGCATGAGAGCGAGATCGCCGCCTACGAGAAGAAGCTGCCCTCGTGGATCTTCCCCGACAGGTCGGGGCTCAAGGCCTGAGGCCCGTTCATCCGAAACCTAGGCCGCCCCAGGGCGGCCTTTCAATTCCACAGTATGATCTTCAACTCATTCAAGGCCGCGCTGCCGCGCACCCTGCCCATCTTCGCGGGGTTCTGGTTCCTGGGGCTCGCTTACGGCGTGTTCGCCACGGCCCACGGCTTCCCCTTCTGGTACCCGGGATTGATGGCCATCGCGATCTTCGGCGGCTCGCTCGAGTTCGTCGCAGTCTCGATGCTCTGCTCGCCCTTCGCGCCGCTGCAGACCTTCATCGTCTCCTTCCTCATCCAGGCCCGCCACATCTTCTACGGCATCGCGATGCTCGAGAAGTACAAGGGCCTTGGGTGGAAGAAGCCCTACCTCATCTACGCCATGTGCGACGAGACCTTCGCCATCAACTGCTCAAGCCAGCTCCCGGAGGGCTGCGACCGTGGCTGGTACTACTTCTTCGTGTCGCTCTTAAACCAGAGCTACTGGGTTACGGGCGTCATCGCAGGCTCGCTTGCAGGCGACTTCATCACCTTCAACACCAAGGGCCTGGGGTTCGTGATGACCACGATGTTCGCGGTGATCTTCACCGAGCAGTGGCGCAAGGAGAGGATCCACACCCACGCCTACATCGGCATCGTGTGCTCGCTCTTCGCGCTCGTGCTCTTCGGCAAGGACTCCTTCATGGTGCCCGCGCTCGTCATGATGGTTGCGGCGCTCACCCTCTTCAGAAAGCCCATCACAAGGCAGATTGCGGAGGCCTCGCATGACTGACATGACCATTGCAGGGCAGATGATCACCATCGGCCTTTGCGCAGCGGCCACGCTCATCACGCGCTTCATCTCCTTCCTCGCCTTCTCGCCTAAGAAGCCTACCCCGCGCTATATCCAGTACCAGGGGCTCACGCTGCCCTGCGGGATCTTCGCGATGCTCGTGGTCTACTGCCTGAGGGACGTGGATCTCCTCTCCTTCCCCCACGGGATCCCCGAGGCGATCGCGCTTGCCTTCACGCTGGCGCTGCAGCTGTGGAAGCGCCAGATGCTGGTCTCCATGACAGGCGGCACCGCGCTCTACATGCTCCTCGTGCAGCAGGTCTTCGCGTAAGCGCATGGAATCCTTGAGGCCGCGCCATGGCGCGGCCTTCCATTCAAAGCTTGACGCCCCTCAAAGTTTTGCAAACGTTTACGGCGCTGGAAATCCAGCCAACCTATAATCATGTAAACGTTTACTTTGGAGGCCAGCATGAAGAGCCAGCACTATTCCGAGGATCCGATCCTCACGACCATTTCCAACAAGAACGGCATGTCCGTGACCGTGATGGACTGGGGCGCCACCCTCATCTCGATCAAGGCCCCGGTCAAGGGCTCTGAGCCCCGCGAAGTGCTGCTGGGAGTCTCCGATCCGGCAAAATGGTCGTCGCAGAGCTGCTTCTTCAACGCAACCATCGGCCGCTTTGCCAACCGCATTGCCGGCAACTCCTTTGAGATAGACGGGAGGAAGTACGCGCTCGACAGCGCCGACAAGCACACGCTCCACGGCGGAAGGACAGGCTTTGACAAGAAGCGCTTTGAGATAGTCGGCAAGACTGAGTCATCCCTCTCCCTCAAGCTCTCCTCTCCCGACGGGGACATGGGCTTTCCGGGCAACTACACCTTGGAAGTCACCTACGAGCTCACGGACGACAACGCGCTCAAGGCAAGCTACCTTGGCAAGTGCGATCAGAAGTGCTGGTCGTGCATCACCAACCACTCATACTTCAACTTGAACGGCCGCCACTCATCGGCCCTCGATCACACCGTCAAGATGGACTCCGAGGCCTTCCTGCCGCTTGACGCCGACTCGATCCCCACAGGCGAGGTCCGTCCTGTCGCAGGCACCGCCTTCGACTTCAGGACCCCCAAGACCGTGGGGCGCGACTTCATGAAGGACGATCAGATGAAGGCCGCAGGCGGCTACGACCACCCCTTCCTTATCAAGGGCGACCTCTCAAGGCCATTCGTCAAGGTGACCTCGGGCGACGGCAAGCTTTCGATGGAGATCTCCTCCGACTACCCGGCCTTCCAGTTCTACAGCGGCAACTATGTGGGCGTGCCTGCGCCGAGCATCATCGCCCGCGACGACGGCAAGCCCTACGAGAACCAGACCGCTCTGTGCTTTGAGCCTGAGTACTACCCGGACTGCCCGCACCTGCCGCAGTTTGCCGACAAGAACCCGCTGGTCGAGCCGGGCAAGCCGCTCTCCCACGCCATCATCTACAAGTTCATCTGAGCGCTTTTAAAGCGCGATGGGGCGGGCCGATGGCCCGCCCCGTTCTTTTCATCATAGCCTTCTCAGACCGTGATCCCGCAGGCTAGCGCCACCAGCGGGATCGTGAACACCGCCACCGCCGTGGTCGCCGAGATGACCTCCGAGGCCTCCGCGGCGCACTCGGGGCGGTAGAGCACCGCGAGCATCGACACCATCACCCCGCAGGGGGCGGCCAGCACGATGAGCGAGACGCCCTCGAGCGCGCTCTGCGTGAAGAGCGGTCTCATCAGGTACATGAGGGCTATTGGGATCACCAGCATTTTGAGGATAAGGAAGGCCAGGAGCCGCGCGTCCCTTATCGCCTCGCGGAACTTCACATCGCCTAAAGTGGCTCCCAGCGCCATCATCGCAAGCGGGGGCGCGGCCTGGCCAGCGGCCGAAAGGCCGTGCCTGGCCCACTCGGGCAGGGGCTTCTTTATGAGGATGAGCACGATGAGGATGAGGCAGCAGGCGAGGTTGGGGTTCTTCAGGACGGCTTTGAGCGAGGACTTGCCGCCGCTGCCGCCTAAGATGGCGATGCCGTAGGAGTAGAGCAGCAGCGTGTTGATGACGGCAAAGAGCGACATGTAGACCATGGCCTCGTCGCCGAAGAGCGAGGCGGCCATCGGGATCCCTAATAGCGCGGTGTTCGTGCACAGGAAGAGCAGGTTCCACACCGCCCTCCTGCCGCCCCTGGGCACGCGCAGAAGCGGCGGGAAGATGAGCCCGGTCGCCGCCTGCGCCAGCTGCACGAGCACCATCACGAAGGCGCCCCAGGCGATGTACGAGTAGTCGTGCTGGATGAAGGTCCTGATGTCGCACGAGAGGATCATCGCCGGCGTGGCGATGAACACCACGATCGAGACGAGCTGCTTGCGGTTGGACGCGGTGATGAAGCCGCAGTGCCTGGCCACCAGGCCCAGGAGCATCAGGAAGAAGAAAATCGCCATCTGGCCGAAGATCAGCATCAGCACTCCAAAGGCGCCCTGGGGCCTCCATGGCCTGTGCAAACGTTGGCGCCGCATCGATCATATGGCGCGCGCGCGTTTTGCACTGCGGCGCGGCCCGCAAAGCGCAAATAAAGGCGGTGCTTTTTGAGGCGCCGCCTTTTGGTTCAACAGGCAAACTGTCTTAGATGCACTTGCGTAGATGTCCTTGAGCATCTCGGGGGTGACCTCGCCCGAGGTGTTCCTCAGGTTGGCCGCCGAGACCTTCTGGCAGTTCTCCGGGGGATGTCCTTGGCCTCGATGCCGAGGTCCGAGAGCTTGACGTCAAGTCCGATGGACCTGAGCAGCACCTTCACGCGCAGCGCGCAGTCGTCGGCGGAGAAGCCTCAGAGGATCCTCGGGATCCTGCCGAACTTGTTGCGGTCGGCGCCGGAGGTCGCATCGATGACCGCCGGGGTGAGGGCCGCCAGGCCCTGGCCGTGGGTAATGTTCCCAAGGCCGCTCGCCGGATGCTCGAGGGCATGGGCCAGCGTGACGCCGGCGATGCCGATGACCATGCCGCCGATGGTGCTGGCGAGCATGAGCTTCTCCCAGTAGGAGGTGTCGGCCTTGCCGTCATACTGCCTCCCGGCGGCCTCGGCACCGGCCTTCTGCGCGTAGAGGTACGGCAGGCTGTCGTTGATGAGCCTGATGGCGTAGAGCGCAAGCGCGTCGGTGAACGGCTGGGCGTTCCTGGCCGTGTAGGCCTCCATGCAGTGGCAGATGGCGTCAAGCCGACGGCCGCGAGGGTCTTGAGCAGGAGGTTCATCACCAGCTCACGATCCACAATGGACGCCTTGGGCACGATGGAGTCGCAGCGCAGCGACTTCTTGTCGCCAGTCTCCGGGTTGGTGAGGACCGCGAACTTGTTGCCCTCGGATCCGGTGCCGCAGGTGGTGGGCACGCAGACGAGCGCCATTGCCTTGTCGCTGCTCTTCCTGCCGAAGATGTAGTCGTTGATGTCGCCGTCGTTGACCGCCATGAAGGCGATGCCCTTTGCGGCGTCCATGATGCTGCCGCCGCCCAGGGCCACGACCATCTCGCAGCCGTTTTCGCGGGCGAACCTGGCGCCCTCCTCGGCGGTGGTGGTCAGCGGGTTGGGCTCGGCCTTGTCGAAGACCACGCTCTGAATGCCGGCGCCCTTGAGCGAGGCCTCCACGCGGTCAAGCAGCCCCGAGGCCTTGGCGCTGTGGCGCCCGGTCACGATGAGGGCCTTGCGGCCGTAAGGCGAGCAGATGGTGCCGATCTGGGAGACCTTGCCGCAGCCGAACACCACGTTGACCGGCAGGTAGAAGTTGAAGGAGATCGCAGGCCTCTTGGCCCTGTCGGCCTTCTCGTCCATGGCCTGGCGGATTGCCGAGTCGACCGCGTTGCTGACCGCGGCGTTGAGCTCGTCGTCCGAGGCCTGCAGCGCGGCGGCGTCGGCGTCGGAGATGACCTCGACCAGCGAGCCGAAGCGCTCGCGGTACTTGATCTTGCAGGCGACCGCGAAGACGATGCCCAGCGCGACCCAGCCGCCGACCATCAGCCACTCCTGCCACACGAGGGCGGCAGCCGAGCCCGGGATCATGTACATGACGACCATGAAGGCCGAGAGGATCACGGCCAGGGCGCCGACAAGCTTGTAGTGCGGGACGCTGTAGGGGCGCTCGGCATTGGGCTCCTTCTTGCGCAGGATGAGGAACGAGATGGAGACCATGCAGTAGGCAAGGCAGCATCCGAAGTTGCCGGCGTCGACGACCCAGACGAGCATCTTGCGCCCGAAGAAGATCGAGACGATGGTCAGGGCGCCGATGAGGAGCAGCGCGTTGACCGGGGTCTTGTGGACGGGGTGGAGCTTTGAGAAGACCTTGGGGATCATGTAGGACTCGGCCATCGAGAAGATGGCGCGCGAGCCGCCCATGAGGAAGGAGTTCCAGGAGGTGACCACGCCGCACATGCCGCCGACGATGCACACCTTGGCCATGACGCTGGAGGAGAAGGCCCTGGCCATGGCGTCCGCGGTGACCAGGCCGCTGCCGTTCTCGGAGGCCAGGATGTCGCCCGGGGCCATCATCAGGCCCACGGCCACGATGACCAGCGCGTAGAAGGCGACTGCCAGGACTATCGAGAGCACCAGGATCTTGCCGATCTTCTTGAGCGGGACGTTGATCTCCTCGGCAGCCTGCGGGATGACGTCAAAGCCGATGAAGAAGAACGGGGTGATGAGGCCGACTGCGAGGATGGACTTGACCATGTCGCTCATCGATCCGTCGCCGACGAAGGTCTGCGGCTGAAGGTTCGCCACATCTCCCCTGAACACCGACGCCACCACGAGCAGGATGCCCACGGTGCCGATGATCACGGTCAGGATGTTCTGCAGCTTGGCGGCCGCCTTGACGCCCCTGATGTTGATGTAGGTGATCACGATGGCAAAGAAGATTGCCGCGATGATCCAGCTTGCGTAGATGTCAAAGCCCGCCACCGTGTAGAGGTATCCCTGCAGGAAGCCCGGCCACAGGTAGGTGAAGATGGTCGGCAGCGCCAAAGCCTCGAAGCAGGCGACTCCGGCGTACCCCAGGACGATGGCCCAGGTGCAGATGTAGGAGCCAAGCGGCCCCATGGCGCGGTAGCTGAACACGTGCTCGCCGCCGCACTGGGGCATCATGCCGGTGAGCTCGGCGTAGGTCAGGCCCACGAAGAACACCATGATGCCGCCGAACACGAAGCCCAGCGCCGCTCCAAGGACGCCGCCTCGCGCAATCCAGTCGCCGGTGGAAACCACCCACGACCACCCGATCATCGCGCCGAAGGCGATCATCAGAATGTCCCAGCTGCCAAGGACTTTGGCAAAACTGGATGCTTTTTTACCTGTCATAGGACGAATTCTCCCTGTCCCGCTTTACACGGGCTTGTTTTTTCTGGGTTTTTGTTTCTGCCTGGCAGTTCCCGCTAAATCGAGCTGAAGCGCTCGCGAGCAAAGGCCTCGATGAACTTGGCAGTCCCGTCCAGTCCCAGAACCGAGCTGTCGATGAGCATGTGGCGGTTGTGGCGATCGCCGCGGTAGGTTCCGGTCATGTACTTGTAGCGGGCATGGAGCATGTGGTCGCGGCGGGATATGTAGTCCTTGGCGTCGCGCTCGGAAAGCTGATGCTCCTTCATGATCCTCTCGACGCGCACGTCGTCTGGGGCGTACACGAAGATGTTGAGGACGTCCTTGCGGTCCTTGAGGATGTAGTCGGCGCAGCGGCCGATGATGACGCAGGAGGTCTTCTCCGCAAGCTTGCGGATCACCTCGAACTGCACGTAGATGATGCGCTCGGTGAGATCGGTGTACTGGGGGCCCAGGAAAAGCCCCGGCCCGGGGCCGTGGCCCTTGACTTCCTTGGCCTCGTTGGCCTTGGTTATCACGTCCTTGGAAACGCCGGCCTTCTCGACCACGCTGTCGATGAAATCGCGATCATAGAACTCGATCCCAAGCGACTGCGCGATCTTGCGGCCGATGGCGGGGCCGCCGGCCCCGCACTCGCATCCAATAGTGATTACAACGTGTTTCTTCATGCTGCTCACTCCAGATGTGCCTTCAGATCTCAAAGCTCCTCAAGGGCCTCGTGGAGGATCGCGGACGCCTTGTCGCAGTCTTCCTTGGTGATGATGAGGGGAGGAACCATCCTCACCACGTCATGGCCGATGGCGGTGACGAGCAGGTGCTTGTCGAAGACCTTGTGCTTGACGTCGACCGCGCTGACGGTGCCGTCGAACTCCATGCCGACGAGCAGGCCCTGGCCGCGGACTTCCTTGACGTGCTTGCAGTCGCGCAGCTCCTGCATGAAGTACTCGCCCATCTTCTTGGCGTTGCCGGCAAGATCCATCCTCAGCATCTCGTTGATGGCGGCGAGGGAGGCGGCGCAGCAGACCGGGTGGCCGCCGAAGGTGGTGCCGTGGGAGCCCGGGGTGAAGGCCTTGGAGACCTCGCTGGTGGCGGCGATGGCGCCGATCGGCATGCCGCCGCCCAGGGCCTTGGCCATGGAGACGATGTCCGGCTTGATGCCGTAGTTCATGTACGACATGATGGCGCCGGTCCTGCACCAGCCGGCCTGGACCTCGTCGAGGAGCAGGAGGATGCCCTGCTCGTCGCAGAACTTGCGCAGGCCGCAGAGGAATTCCTTGGTGGCAGGATGCACGCCGCCCTCGCCCTGGACCGGCTCGACCATGATGCCGATGGTGTCCTTGGTGCAGGCGCGCTTGAACGACTCGAGGTCGTTGAACTTGGCGTAGGTGAAGCCCGGGGTCATGGCGCCAAAGCCGATCTGGCAGGCGTTGTCGGGCTGGCCGGTGGCGGCCATGGAGCCGAAGGTGCGGCCGTGGAAGGAGTCCTTGGCGGTCACGATGTTGTACTTGGTCGGGCCGTACTTCTCAACGCCGTACTTGCGGGCCATCTTGATCATGGCCTCGTTGGCCTCGGTGCCGGTGTTCTGGAAGTAGACCTTGTCCATGCCGATGGTGGTGCAGATCTTCTCGGCAAGCAGGGCCTGCGGAATGGTGTACGGGTAGTTGAAGGTCTGCATCAGGTCGGCGCACTGGTCCTGGACGGCCTTGACGACCGCGGGGTTGCAGTTGCCGACCGAGTTGACGGCGATGCCGGCGTAGAAGTCGAGGTAAGGGGTCCCGTCGGAGCCATAGAGGTAGACGCCCGACGCATGGTCGGCCACGAAGTCGTAGCGGTCCATGGTCTCGATCATACGGTCAAAAAACCGAGCCGATCCAGATCACGCTTCGCCTGAGGCATGAGATGTTTTTTTTCCAGGCAGCAGGGCCTGCCGGGCGTTCTTTGAAAAACAGGTTCTA
>Ga0256406_1005378_pt1 | contig 13742 bp, 5 predicted proteins | sample RumenRJG_03DNA_FD_185986 | JGI IMG/M metagenome (GOLD analysis project Ga0256406, IMG submission 185986) | Bovine rumen microbial communities from Lethbridge, Alberta, Canada - RJG_03 | ecosystem: Host-associated > Mammals > Digestive system > Stomach > Rumen | place: Canada: Alberta | collected...
GTCCCAGGCGCGTGCTTCCGCACAGTTCGGCCTTGGCATTCTTGAACACCAGCTCGCAGGTAGGCGAACCATGGATGCCCAACTTGTTCTCTATGTGGCGTACCGTGACACCTCCGTCGCGCTTGTCGTATATAAACATAGACAGTCCGCGGCCGTCGCGCGTGCCCTCTTCAGAGCGTGCCAGCACCAGATGTATATCAGAGTCGCCGTTGGTAATAAATCTCTTCACGCCGTTCAGCCTCCATGTGCCGTCGCTCTGCTGCGTAGCCTTGAGCATCACGCGCTGCAAGTCGCTGCCCGCATCGGGCTCGGTGAGGTCCATCGACATGGTCTCGCCGTTGCATACACGGGGTATAAAGCGCTGGCGCTGGTCTTCATTGCCAAACTCATAGAGCGTGTCTATACAACTCTGCAGGCTCCACACATTCTGGAAACCGGCATCGGCAGCCGAGATAATTTCGCTTGCCATAGAGAAAACGGTGTTGGGCACGTTCAGGCCACCATAGCGGCGGGGCATAGAGAGGCCCCACAGTCCGGCCTTGCGCGTGGCATCCAGGTTCTCAAGCGTCTTGCTGGCATAGTGCATTCTGCCGTCAACGAGATGCGGACCCTCAAGGTCTACGCTCTCAGAGTTAGGCTCGATGATGTTTGCGGCAATGTCGCCCGTGATGTCGAGCAGCCGCTTATAGTTCTCTATAGCGTCCTCATAGTTCACGGGTGCGTCGGCATAAGTTGCCGCATCTTCATATCCGCGCTCCTTCAGGTCCACTATGCGTCTCATCAATGGGTGGTTGAGGTGGAACTCAATCTCCGGATGATCAGTATAATAATTAGCCATTTTAATTCTGTTTCTTTGTTTGTTACGTTTCGAAGAAAATATCAGCAAGCCCCGCAAGGGCTGCGCCCGCTTACTTGCTGTTCTGCTTATAGTATTTGATGAGCTTCGGAACAACCTCCTCTACAGTGCCCGTGATGACGTAATCGGCTATCTTGTTGATAGGAGCATCGGGGTCGCTGTTGATAGAGATGATGATGCCAGCATCCTGCATACCGGCGATGTGCTGTATCTGGCCCGATATACCGCAAGCTATATACACCTTGGGGTGCACCGTAACACCCGTCTGGCCAATCTGCCTGTCATGGTCTACCCAGCCTGCATCAACGGCAGCGCGGCTTGCGCCCACCTCGCCGTGCAGCTCCTTGGCCAGCTTGAAGAGCATGTCAAAGCCTTCCTTAGAGCCCATGCCATAGCCGCCGGCCACCACGATGGGAGCACCTTTCAGGTTGTTCTTGGCTGCCTCAACATGGCGGTCTATCACCTTCACCACATAGTCGGTAGTAGGCACATACTTAGCCACATCGGCATAAACCACCTCGCCCTTGGCCTTGCCCTCGTAAAGGGCCTTCTGCATCACGCCAGAGCGCACCGTAGCCATTTGCGGACGATGGTCGGGATTGACGATGGTAGCCACGATGTTGCCGCCAAAAGCCGGGCGTATCTGATAAAGAAGATTGTCATAGTGCTTGCCACTCTTCTTGTCGTCATAGTCGCCTATCTCCAGCTGCGTGCAGTCGGCGGTAAGACCACTGGTGAGCGATGAGCTTACACGGGGGCCAAGGTCACGGCCTATCACCGTAGCACCCATCAGGGCAATCTGGGGTTTCTCCTCCTTGAAGAGGTTTACCAATATATCTGTGTGCGGTGCTGAGGTGTAAGGGAAGAGCCCCGGAGCGTCAAACACAAAGAGCTTGTCTACTCCATAAGGCAATATCTGGTCTTCCACCTTGCCCTTGATGCCCGTTCCGGCCACCACGGCATGCAGCTCCACACCCAGCTTGTTGGCCAGCTTGCGGCCCTTGGTGAGCAGTTCCTGCGACACCTCCTGCACGGTGGTGCCTTCTACTTCGCAATATACAAAAACGTTGTTCATAGCTTAGCCAATAATCTTTTCGTCCAACAATTCCTTTACGAGGCTCTCCACGTCAGCGTCGCTGGCCGTGAGCGTCTTGCTCTCCTTGGCCTGGAACACAATGTTCTGCACAGCCTTCACCTTCGTAGGCGAGCCCGACAGACCGCACTGCGCCTCATCGCCGTTAACATCGGCCACACTCCACTGGTTGAGCGTCAGGTAAGGACGCTGCTCATAGAGGGCGCTCCAAGGCTCGTCGCCCTTGCGCTCCATGGGGCATGTGGCATACTTGTATTTCATCACCAGCTTGGCATTGCACGGACGGGCCGGAGCAGCCGTGCCGTTAACGGTGATGAGCACGGGCAGAGGAGCCACAACGGTCTCCACGCCACCGTCGATGTGGCGGCGAATGGTGGCCTTGCCATCCTCTATCTTCAGTATCTCCTCGGCATAGGTAACCTGGTTGAGGCCCAACTTCTGAGCCACCTGAGGGCCCACCTGAGCCGTATCGCCGTCTATGGCCTGGCGGCCACCGATGATAATATCCACCTTGCCTATCTTGCGAATGGCCGTAGCCAGAGCATAGGAGGTGGCCAAAGTGTCGGCACCGGCAAACTTACGGTCGGTGAGCAACCAACCCGTGTCGGCACCACGATATAGTCCTTGACGGATAATCTCGCCGGCACGGGGAGGGCCCATGGTGAGCACACCAACCGTGGTGCCGGGATTTTGATCCTTCAGCCTGAGTGCCTGCTCAAGAGCGTTCAGGTCCTCGGGGTTGAAAATAGCAGGCAGAGCGGCACGGTTGACAGTACCTTCGGCTGTCATGGCGTCCTTGCCCACATTTCTTGTGTCTGGTACTTGCTTGGCAAGTACTACAATATTCAAGCTCATAAATAATATTTGATTATAATGAATTTTCGACTTGCAAAAGTACGAACTTTTCATCCGGTATCAAAATAAAACGTTCTAAAAATGCACAAAAAGGAAGAAAACGTGCACATTTTTTAATGATTGTGCAATCTTTTCAGCCTTGAATTATACCGAAACCGTCCTTCAACTTGCCCTACTTTTTGCAAACCACAGTTTACAACCGACTTACTTCATTCGCCCAAATTCATCCTTTTACCATCCAACCACCATGTTTGCTTGCCAGAAAGTTGCTTTTCCGACCTCAATATTCGCCCCTTGACAGCTTCAGAACACCACGCCCGACTGTCAACATATCTTCATTCAGAATTCAGCTCACTACGATTGAATTTTAAAACAGGCCTTTTTGACTTTCAAAATAGGCCCTTTTGCAACGCAAAACCACCCATTTTGCATAGGCAAATATAACATGCTGATTTACATTGAGTTGAGATCTGCTTCAAGAAACCAAGGTGAAAGACGAACAATCAAACAAAATGACTTCGGTAAAGAGAGCCAAGTCGCTCACAGAATGGATTCTCTAACGAGCTCATCCTGTGAGCGAGAATAGCTGTTTATGCGCTCAACAGCTCTTTACCAAAACGATGAAGCGCCTCCTTGATTTCGGCTATAAGCTTCGCACTGGGCTTGGATATACCAATACCATAAATATATCGCACCTGCTATGAGTATGTGCCAACCAAAAAGCTCATCTCATGCTCATACAAGCATCAATGGGGCATGGCCCTTGGCTATCCCGAAAGGGTTAGGGAGGGAACGTAACGGGAGACAAAGAATATGGAGATGGTAAAACATGAGAAAGGGGCGGCGCATGGGGCACCGTCCCTGAAGAAAAGAAGTGTAGAGCAAGCCGCTAGAAGGCAGGATGCCGTATCATGATTTTCTGCGTATAGCGCTGTCCGTTCTGCTCGATGGTCAGAACATATACACCGGGATGCAGACCGGCGAGCGACATACTGCCGTTGCCCATGCGTGCCTTCTCGCCTCCAACGGTGTAGAGGGTGAGGCGTCCGCCGTTCTTCAGCGTGACGTTGCTGCCCGTTATCTGTGCCAAGGCGCCCTGGGCGGCTATGCTGCCGATGCCAGACGTGAGGCTGATGCTATAGACATTAGAGGGTGCCGACTCGCTGCCGTCGGCGTAGTAAGCCACGACATAATAGTCTGACTGTGCCTCGGGAATGCTGTCGGTGAAGTGTGTGGCGTTGGCAGGCAGATAGGCCGAGTTGATGACCTGACCGTTGCGGAACACGTTGTAGCCCACCAGATTGTCGTCGGCAGCGCCGATTGTGGCATTAGCCTCATCGGTTACGTTGGCCGTTATCTGCCATACGCACTTGCTGCGATATTCATCTCCCTGAGCATGATAGTAGTCGTAGGTTGACTGCCAGGTCTGTCCGCCGTCCTCAGAGAAGAGGTCGCTCTTGCCCGGCACGCAGGCATCGCTCACGTCATAAAGCAAAGGTATCTGCCAAGAGTCGTAGTCGTGTATCTTCACGCCCACCATGAGCTCCTTGGTACTGTCTATTTGCAGAGGCTCGTCGAATGTTGCCGTGCTGGCGCCGTTGTAAACAACATTGTCAAACTCCTTCTCTCTCACCAGCTGACCATCTTGATACACCACAGCCGTAGCGTGTATGCCGAGCGTGTCGGGATAGTAGTTATAATAGTTGAGGATGGTAGACACGGAGTTGATATACTTGCCGTGATAGAGTGCCAATTCGCGTGTGGTGAACTTATTGGCTCCGATGAGCTCCTTGCCGGCATTGCCCAGCGTGTATCGAGTGAGTGCGGGGTCGTGCACATAGTTAAGCGCATAGGCACCCTTCGGGTCTTTCCAAGCCAGTGCCACCTGGTTTCCGGCCGTCTGATGGCCCGTCATTCCCGTCATGGCTGCTGCTGTAGCGTCGGCCGAGATAGATACGTTGTCTAAGTAGATGTAATATTGCAGCTTGCCCAAGCCATGCTTATGTATGCGCAAGCGGAACTGCTTTCCGGCCAGCTGCTGGGTAAGATTGACCGTGAGATAGCCCCATTGCTTAGGCAACAGTGCCACCGTCCAGGCCTTGGCCGTTGTCCATGATGTGCCGTTGTCGAGCGAATAGTCTACACTGAGCGTGTCTTTATCGCTCTCTACGGCGGCAGTGCTGAAGGGCTGCGCCATGGCCATGAAGGTGCACTTCACTGCTTTGGCCGTCTTGGCGTCGATGGGACGGGATACGATAGCGTTGGAGTAAGGTGTGCCCATGGTGGCACCTGTGGTTACGCCGTAGCTGCTCTGATAGCCCATATACTGTGCGGCTGTCCAGTAGCCATCGTTGTCGTCGCCCTGATATTTAACAGATTGCCAGTAATTGGTTTGCAGCGAGCCGCCTTCGAAGTCGTCGAACAGAGGCATGTTGTAGTTGTCTGGCACGGCCACGGTAGCGGGATTAGAGACAGGCGAGGTCATCTCCTGTCCATTGGCGTCCTGATAAACGCCCTCAACGGTGAACTGCGGATAGCCTGCCTCAACGTTTTGTAGCGTGAGCTGCATGGGGTTAGACAACTGAGTAAGGGTTTGCGAGAGCTTGCCATTGCAGTAAACGTTGTAGCCCTTGAGCGTAAACGAGGCGTAAGAGCTGGTATCTGCGGGCCACGAGAGGTCTACGGTGTGCAGCGCGTTGCTCACGGCAGAGGGGCTGGCAGGCGTGGCGGGTATCACCACATCGCGCATCTGGGCCTGCACATACCATGCATTGGGTGTCTCGCCCAGCATGGTGTAAATGTCTTTGTTGCCCACAACGGTGTTACCGTCGGCCGAAGCAGCCACGGGAAAGGCCTGCGTCTTGTCGGTATAACTGAGCGAGAAAGGCTGGTTCACGCCCGGCGCGAAGAGTTTGAGATAATAAGTAAAGTCGAAGAGACGGTTGCTGGAATACTGATACCAGAACGGATGGTTATACACTTCTGTGCCAAAGAAGATAGAGCCATAGCTCTCCGTGCCGAACACATCGCCCTTGTTGGTGATGCTTACGTTGCCTAGCACGCCCTCATTGTCAAAGCTGGGGATCTCTCGGTAGGTGCCTGTCTGCATGTCGTATATGCGATAATACACCCTGTTGCAGAGGCTGAACAACACATATCGGCCGTTGGGGCTCACGCCCACCATGAAGCTTGAGCCTCGGTTGGCCAGCTCCTGGTCGGCATCGCTCAGGGTCAGGGCATGATATTCGCCGTTGAGCCAATAGCAAAGCGTGGTGTCCCAGTTCTTGATAACAGAGCCCAAGATGAGCGAACCGTCGGCAGACACCAGGTCGGCCGTACCGGTTGTGTAACCGTCAGGCAGATTGAAGTGTTGTAATGTCCATATTCCGTCGTTGCCCTTCACCCACTTGCAGGGATAAGTTTCGGCGAAGTTGCCGCTCGCCAGATAACCCACCACCGTCTTTCCGTCGGCAGTCATATCGCAGGCAAAGGTGCCGTCTTCCTGCTGCTTGATAAGTGTGGTGTCTAGATCGCCGTAAGGCAGCTGCGTCATACGACCGTCTTCCCATACCGTAGCAATGTTGGTTGGTGCCGGCTCTTGCAGGAAATTAGTGATATGTCCCATATCCTTGGTCACTCCACACATCACTCCGTTGTCAGTAATGGTGCGAAGCTGTCCGCACTTACTGAAGTCGGTGCCGTCGAATGACGTACGCCAGCTGATGGTGTCAGCCTGTGTGTCGAACACAAAACTGGCACCGGATATGCCATAAACATTAGACAAGTCGTTGCCAATGATGTAACGTCCGCCCGGCGAAACGGCTGAAGCGTAGGTCATGCTTGGCAAGAGCGTAAACTTGTTCTGCGCGTGTGAGCCTGACGTGAAGAGCAAGGCGCACACCAGAGATGTTAAAAGTTTGTTCATAAGCTACTCTTTTAAAAGTTAATATAAATATATTCTAGTGGTCACTTATCCTCCGAATGAAACGTTGCTTACCATCGTTTGCTCGGGACGAACAGTCAAATTGTTACTACCTACACATCAACCTGCATAGCTAATGACCGTTCTCTTCCTTCTGTAAAGGGGCAGGGGCATTTCTGTTTTATCTCTTTCACAACAAAAAGCATTGCTTGCTTGCAAAGTTACAAAAGCTTTCTATTCTTACTCGATATATGTAGTGGCAATTCGTCAAATGGCTGTTTTCGGAATATTTTACCCCTTTTCAACGATATTATGCAATGTTTTTGTGGCTTTTTCAGATAAAATTGCTATTTTTGCATAGTGCATCTGCAACAATGAAAAATAATTCGCACCCCCGCCGTAGACACAGAACTTCACACCGAAAAAGACGAACAGATGATGAAACTCACGAATATAATCAAGCCATTAGCCACGCTCTGCCTGGCCCTGTTGCTCACCTCAGCCCTGAGTGGAGGCAAAAATGGCATGGCTGAAGCCTCGCTCTGGCAAAAGGCATCGAAAGCTATGGAGGACTATGATTATGATGCGGCCATGCGATATTCGGCCTTGATATTGCAAGACAGCAAGGCAAGCGAGCACGATAAGACTTATGCCACTTTCTATATAGGCGCAAGCAAGCTTTTTACAGGCAGAGGTAAGGAAAGCGGAAAGACGCTGCAAGAAGCTCTGGCTCAAGCCAGACGCATAGGCAATGACTCTGTAGTGTCGCTCGCGCTCAACTCTCTGGGCATCTGGCAAGCCACGGTGTGGTCTAATCTCTTCGTGGCCCAGCAATACTTTTTGGAAAGTTTGGACTACGCACACCGATGCCGGTTTGAAGCGCAGGTGGGCGTAGTGTGTGGCAATCTGGCTGAAGTGGCCGAGAATCAGCACGACACGGGCGGACTGAGATATGCACAAGAGGCTCACAGAATAGGGCTCAAGCTGCGCAACGCACACATTATATATAATGGAGCCTACCACACAGCGCGCCTCTTCTTCATGTCGGGGCAATGGCAAAAGGCTTCGCGGCATCTGAAAGAGGCCATGACAATCTTTAAACACGAACATTATAAGGATGCCACACCGCTTTATCTGCTAGCCGGACAGATAAGCGCGGCTGAAGGAGAGCGATCAAAAGCAGGACAGTATCTGACACTAGCGGTGGCCAAGGGGCGAGCTGAAAAGTCGCCATCACTGCCGGAAGTACTCTACGAGCTGGGCAGACTGAGCTATGAAGGTGGCAATATGGAGCGTGCAGAGACTCTCTTGGAAGAGGCTAAACAAGCTTGCGCGCAGCTTGCCGTTTACACATCCAGCTATAAGATATACACTCTTCTGGCCGATATCAGCTTCAAGAAAGGACGGACGGCCGAGGCTTACGCCTACTTGAAGCAGGCTAAAGACTCGCTTGAGTCTATGAACAACCTAGACCGTAACCATCAGATTAACGAGCGGAAGATTGTCATGGCCATGATGGAAAAAGAGAAAGAGGCCGCCAGACACGAGCAGCAGCTTGTGGGACAACGGCATGTGAGCATAGCTCTTGCTCTGGTACTTGTGCTGACTGTGGCTATGTTGGTATTGGTGGGCTATTTCTATAAGAAACGGACCTTAATATATAAGAACATCGTAAGACAGAACAAAGAGAGTCTGCGCACGCAAGACCAGTTGCAAGAACGTGTCAGACAACTCACCGAACAGCTCTCGGGCAAGCGCGTGGCCACCGGAATCATTGACGAAGAAAAGTCGCAGGAGCTTTATGACAAAGTATGCTTGCTCATGAAAGACAAGAAGCTGTATCGCGACCGGCAACTTTCTAGAGACAGCCTGGCAGAGATGTTAGGCACCAATCACACCTACCTGTCGAAAGTGATAAACGAAAAGGCGGGCATGAACTTCTCACAATTTGTCAACTCTTACAGGCTCAACGAGGCGCTGCGCTTGCTCTCTGACAAGAGTAGGAGCACAGACTCTATGAAGGTTCTGGCCCAAGAGCTGGGCTATAGCTCTGTTTCAACCTTCTACAAACTATTCCGCAACCGCGTGGGAATGTCGCCCATAGCCTTCAGAGAGTCAGTAAACGACCTGCAAGAAAATACGGAGGCTTAGCTTGGCTGGGCTTCCTGAAAAGGGCGAAACAGCACTAAAAGTTTGTTGTATAGGCTCTTTGTGAATGCGAAATTAGCCATTTGACGAATTGCAAACCACAACATAGTGGGCCTATAGGCTTTTTCGTATAACTTTGTAGCCAGTCATCAAAACTGTACAACACTTATGAAGAAGAATTTACATGCTTTTACCTGCCTGGCCCTCTTGGCCTGCACAGTGGGTGCCATGGGCGGCACACCTTTCAAAAATGTATCGAGGCAGCGAACGCCCATTGCTACCTTGGGATTCGGAGCGGCTCAGCACAGCTCACTGTTTATACCCGGCAACCAGAGCAAAGAACTATCGCCCGCTAACATGCTAAGACGTATTCAGAACATGAACACCTATAATGAGTTAGACTCCGTGCCTCTTTGGGGGTACCTTACGGGCCCCGACAAATCAGACTGGCTATGGGCTGAAACGGTGGAAAAAGAGGGCTACAACTACAAGAGTGCCACAATAACCGTCTACGACAATCATCAAGATGAGGCGGGAAGGATAACAGTGAACGTGGCACCAGGCGTTACGGTGAACCAGATCGAGCCTTTCGGAATGGTTACCAGTAAGTTTTTTGACCGCGATGCCAGCAATATGGAGTTACCCATATACGTGCATGCCATAGACAACAGCCATAACAGCATAGATTCTATCTTTGTTTACAGGCTTAACGGCGACATCGTAAACAAATATAAAGGCTATGCCGTGGACATGCTCGATGCCTCGCCCAATAGCTGGAACACCTATCAGAGACTCATCATTACTCATGAGGACACAGTAGGTACGGGCGACAACGCAAGAATAATGAACAAGGTTGACGTTTACAAGCAACCCTCATGGGGGCAAGATAAGCCACAGCTGGAGCATACCTTCATCCTGGATCCGGAGCTGACCAACTATAGTGACGGACCTTATCTCACTGCCGTGAACATGGAAGATGGGGTGAAATATGTGACAGCTCACTACGCCAAGCCCTTCATGAAAGGTTATGACGAAGAAACATGGGAGCCTATCGTGAACCCTGACAACCACTTCATCATCGACGTTTACAACCAGAACTATGACAGCATAGCCCATTTGGAGCTGCCGCTAGAGGCTCCTTCCAACTCGCTCTACCGCTTTGCCGCGTTCGGACTGTTCCCGTCTGACAACCTGACCAAGGGCATGTTCAGCGGCGATGACGACCTGAACGCCATCGTGACCTTCTATGATTATCAGACGGCTACAGATGATTATGTCTACACCTATCAGGCTTTCAACTCAAAAGGCGAATGCATCAAGACCCTGGCCAACCAAGTGAACATGGCTATCAAGATGGCTGATATTGAGGGACAACACAAGCAGTATTGTTTCTTGGAGACCGTTGACGGAGCCCAAAGACTGCGCACAGTAGACTTGCCTGAATGCAACGACATAGCTATCTTCCCCAGCACCATTGGCGATTTCCACATATCTACTAACATCGAGCGTTATCCCGACCCACAGAAAGGCTACGAATATGCCATCGGCAACAATGCCGGGCTAAGCGATTCGCAGGGTAACGTGATTGGCCAAATAGGCTGGTGGACAAAAGAAGGTACGCTTGACAGAACCGTTAACTTCAACATGGGCACGAATGCCGAATTCTTCACACCCAACATATCAAGCATTGCGCTTAACCCTTACTTGGTGAATACCAACGAAGAGCATGAGTATATGTATCTGGCACGAATCAAACGAGAGAACAGCAATGTGAAAGACGCGCATCTGGTGATTACTGACGGTGAGGGTAATGCCTTGAAAACCATTGTGGGCGACGACTCCATAGGGGCTATAAAGAGCGTGAACCTGATGAACACACAGACCTCTGAACCAACAATGATGGTGGCCTATGAAGACAAGAAAGACAACTATCACCTCAGCTTCTATGCCCTGCCTTTCATCAAATTTGAGAAAGGTGGCACTGGAACGGCCTCCGACCCCTATCAAATAGCCAGTCGGGGAGACATGGAGCAGGTGGCCAACAACCTGAGCGATCACTTTATCGTGGTGAACGACATCGACATGGGAAACGCTTATGAGGCATGGAAACCCATAGAAAACTTCAGCGGACGACTGGACGGACAAGGACACGTATTGAAAAATCTTACGCTCACAACCAACAATGGATATTCGGCTGGATTGTTCGGAACAACAATGGGTGCTAACATCAAGGCCATCACCTTCGAAGGACCTCATATAGAGCTTGGTTCTGAAGTATCCTCAGCTGGTGTCCTTACCGCAAGTGCCCTCAACGACACCATCAGCGACATTAAGATTCTCAACCTTACAGCTTCGGAAGCGAGCTCGGATGCCTCTACTGTATTTGGTTCCATCATCGGACAAGGGGCTGACATGACACTTCTAAAAAACTGTCTAATAGATGGAGCGCAGGTAAGTCTGCCACACGCCAACAATGTTGGAGGTGTTGCCGGGCAGCTTTCTACAAGCTCAAACTTATACAACAGCGCCGTAAGAAATGCCCGCGTGACTGCCAAAGCAACATTGGGAGGCATCGTAGGAGCATCCGGTAGCGGATGCATGGTGAAGGATTGCCACGCCAAAGTAACTCTTACGGGCGAGAATACGTTAGGTGGTATCGTGGGAGAGTCGGCACGTGGCACCATCGCACGATGCTATTCGGAGGGAAGCATCACAGCCACGAAGAGCCAATGGAATGGATATGCAGCCGGAGGTATCGTTGGTAAGCTAGGTGAGAACTGGACACAGACGCCCGACACGACCGTAACAGCATGCCTGGCCAACATAGACAGCATAACCCTACCGCAAGACGCAGAAGATGACGGCACGGTACACAGAATAGTGGGTTACAGCATAGAGAATGCATCGGATGACGAAACAACCTTCCACGAGCAAGGTCTCATCAACAACTATGCGGCTGAAAAGATGACTATCTCTAATGGTTATAATATCACGAGTGACAAGAACGGCTTACAGGGAGGCATAGTAGCCGAGACTGCACTCACCACATCGTTCTTCCAAAATATAGGATTTGAATACGGAAACGACGAAGATCATCCATGGAAAGGCGACTCCTTGCCACTTCTCTTCTTTGAAGATGATGCTCCAACAGGTATAACCGACCAGCTAATTTCGGACGAATGGAAACTGAGTGAAGGCAACGTGACGCTTGAGAATGCAACTAGCATTCGCGTTTATACAGCCAATGGTCTGCTCATCAGACAACTTTCTGGCGCAGCAGTTAGCCTTACATCTCTCCAGAATGGTCTATATGTCATCAAGGCAACAAGGCCTGACGGAAGTACCAAGGTACGAACCATCCTCATTAGACACTAGTTGCGGAAGAGAGCAACAATCCATCGGAGCACTTAGACCGTCTTCAGGTTTAGGTGCTTCTTGCTTTCAGACCTGTCCTAGAAATAATATTAAAGCTTTTTCAGCAGGATTATGTGCATCAAAAAGCAAGGTGAGGAAAAGAGCATAGCGGGCAATTCGACCGAGAAAACATATATACATAATCCACCTAACATCAAAAAATATCATTTGTAGTACCTGCCTTTCAAGAAGCTAAAGGCTGGAAATGTATTCAAAGAGGTGGGCGGAGGTGTCGAGACCGAGCTTCTTGCTGATTCTGATACGCCTGCGCTTGCACTGCCATTGACATCTCTCCGGTCGGCCCTTCTCAACGGCGACAAGGAATTCCAACTGCCTAACGGCAAATGGCAATAGTCTGGCACAGTGGTCTGGAGAATAAAAGTTGATAATGGCGCATCACCAGTTTGTCTGCTTAAAGATAAATGAGATGCAGGTATCTGTTTTTTCGTAAATTATAACTATATTTGCAACATCCATGCAGACACGTCATGCCATAGATGCCGCGTCAGGAGGCTTAGCTTCTTAGCCGTAGGAGGATGTTTTGGCAAAAAGTTGTTTTGCAAACGCAATGCTTGGAGAACGATGAAAGAACAAAATGATGTAAGGATGAAAAAGATGGCATATATCTATGAGATATTAAGGCGGACTTTTACAAAATACGCCTTTGGCAGTTTTGAAAAGATAAGGCTGGCTCTCTATCTGTTGATGGCCATCCTGGCGATAACCATTCTGCCACTTCACTTCTTGGGACTTGTAGGTATCAGCGACCCCTTTCTGATGGCTACGACGGCGTCGGTGCTCGTAGGATGCATAGTGTGTCTTGTGTTAAATCTCACTCACAGGCTGCATCTCGTCACCGCATTCAGCGCAACGGGCATTGCCATCACCTTGCTGGAGAACCTGGGCATAATATATATGATGGTGCGCAACGTGCCCGGACTGAACCAGGGCATAGCTCTTAACATTCTGGCCCTCGGACTGTTATACATCTTGCTGTGCATGGCATTACTTTACAAGACGGCCTTTTGGGCAGGCGTGACGAACCTGCTGGTCATGATTGTAAGCATAGCGATGAAGCCCGGACTGATGGAGATACAGTTTATGTTGGTATTCGCGCTCTTGTCATTTGCCTTCGGCATATATGCCTTCTTCACCAGCGACGTGATACGCAGAACACAAAGGCAGTCTAATAAATACCGACATCGGCTAGACCAGATATTCGAGATGTTTCAGATGACGAGCGAAGAGATGGTGGCGCTGGTGAGGGTTTGCAGGCAAAACCAGACTGACAAGGACATTGACAAAGCTTTGCTCAGCAAGCTGACCTTCCGCTCGAAAGCAAACCTGATAAAGCTGGCAGAGAAACTGAAAGCAGAGAAACTGAACGAGGCCAACAAGTATGCCGAACGATTTCCGCAACTCACGCCAACAGAGATAGACGTGTGTCGGCTCGT
>Ga0256406_1005379_pt1 | contig 13741 bp, 13 predicted proteins | sample RumenRJG_03DNA_FD_185986 | JGI IMG/M metagenome (GOLD analysis project Ga0256406, IMG submission 185986) | Bovine rumen microbial communities from Lethbridge, Alberta, Canada - RJG_03 | ecosystem: Host-associated > Mammals > Digestive system > Stomach > Rumen | place: Canada: Alberta | collected...
ATGTTTCATATTTAAAAATTCCGCAGAAAATAATTCACAAACTTTTTCGGACAGATTCTCGCAAAAGAACCAAAAATTGTTTTTTTGTCATTTGACACTTGTAATTCGGAGTGATCACTGATATTGTTCCAAATACACACCCCTTCCGGGTCAGGCATCCGTCGGATGCTGCGGGAGGGAGCACAGACGATCGAAAGCCTGTGTCATGCGGCAGCGCTTCTGCTGCCAGGATTTCAAATTGTTTTTGAATATAGATTTAGACGAAGGCGCACGGCATGATTCTGTGATGCAGAGATCATTGTCTGCATTGCCTGCAGCAGGAGTCACTGTCTGCACCAGGGATCACTGCCTGTATCCGGTGTCCCGGCCAGTTCCAGGGGACACTGCTGGCCGTGAAGTGACCAGAGTAACTGGGAATCGAAAAAGCGCCTCAGATCAATAAAAAGGAGGGAGTGATGCTACGATGATTGACATACCTCCCCGCACGCTCATTCTCACGGTATTCCTTACCGGAGCGGCGGCCGGAGACTCTTACAGCGGTAAAATCCGGAATTACTGGATTCTGCCAGCCTGCATAGCAGGACTCCTGAATGGCATAAACGCGCCCGGTGTGTATTCCGGCTGCCTTTCTTATTTCCCGAAAGGAGCGATGAAGATCTTTCCATGGAACTTCATGCAATTCCTGCTCACTCTTGCGGTCCTTTTTCCCTTATGGTACATCCGGGCGCTCGGTGCCGGTGACATCAAAACACTTGCGGCCCTTGCTCTATGGTTCCCGATGAAGGAGTTCTGGCGATGTGTCTTCGCCTCCTTTGTGATCGGTGCGGCCATCGGCGCTGCCCGGATTGCGGCAGAGAATGTGCGCTCCGCTGAGACTTGCTCTGCGCGGCCGGGGAAGCTCCACACGATCCACTTTGCACTGCCCATCCTGATTTCCTTTCTGCTCCATCTCGGAGGTGCGTTTTGACGGATGCAAGTATTGTTATCTGCGATGATGAACGGAGCTATGCGCTCCATCTTATGGAATATCTGAAAAACAAGGGAATGCCTTATGAGATCTGTGCCTTTTTCAGCACCGGAAGACTTCTGTCAAAAGCAAGCCCGGAAAACACGGCGCTGTTGATTATTGCGGAATCAGAGTACACGGCAGAAATTGTGGAAAAGGGCTATCGATGTGTTCTGATCCTCAATGAGACGGACCAGTGGCTCGGTCAGTCTGTGCCGAACATCAGCAAATATCAGTCGATGGAGGTCATATCCGATAAAATTCTGGAGCTTTGCATCGCACAGAGCAAGGAGTCCGGGACGCCTCTCCCGCAGACGATCCGGCACGGACATGCGATGAAAATCATCGGTGTTTATACGCCGGTTACGAGGTGCCTGCAGACGACCGTCTCCCTCACGCTGGGACAATTGCTGGCCCGCGGGCATAAAACGCTCTACATGAACTTCGAAAACTACAGCGGGCTCAGCCGGCTGCTTGCACAGAACTTTCGGGGAAGTGTGTCCGATCTGATTTTCTATAACGAGGTTGCCAGAAAGAAATTCGCCAGTCAGCTTGGGCTTATGACCATCGATGTGAACGGCCTTTCGGTGCTTCCGCCTATGCATTCTTTTATTGAGCTGCAGAGTATCCGCAGCGATCAGTGGATAGCCCTTTTCAACAGCATTGAGCAGGTCTCGGAGTATGAATATCTGATTCTCGACCTCTCGGAATCGACCGCAGGTCTTCTTGATATCCTGCGTGAATGCACGGAGGTCATCACGATCATCCGGCCGGGCTGCCTCGTTTCCGAGGCAAAAATGCAGGAATACCGGGCAATTCTGCAGGAAAAAGGGTATGAGGATGTCTATGCCAAGACAAGGCGGTGGCAGCTTCCGGTCTTCCGCGAGATTCCGGCGGATTTCACGGGGCTGACGCAGACCGAGCTTGCCGCCCGGATGCGGAAGATGATGGCAGAAACGCTGCATCTGTAAGGGGCCTTGGGGGAGAAGCAGAAGAGAGCTCCTGAGAAGAAGGTTTTATTGTAGCCGGTAAATGTCCTGCGCGCGCCTGGTTCACAGGCAGGCCCGTCGGCGGCGAGGACGGGGGAGGGGTATTCAATTGGCCTTAGAAGAACTTCGCGGAAGACTCTATGACCGCATCATGGGAAAAATCGATTTTTCCCGCGAGATGCCTGATTCCGAGATCCTCGATCTTATTGACGAGGAGATCGTTGGGGAGTCCTTTGCCCACGGTATGGAATTGTCTGATATGAAGAAGCTCCGCCGCGAGCTCTTCTATTCGATCCGCAAGCTGGATGTCCTCCAGGAGCTGCTCGATGATCCGGCCATCACGGAAATCATGATCAATAACTCTGACAGTATCTTCATTGAGCGGGATGGGGCCATAACCCCGTATCCTCAGCATTTCGCGTCACCGCAAAAACTCGATGACGTGATTCAGGCGATCGTGAGTGCCTGCAACCGCACAGTCAACGCGGGGGATCCGATCGCCGACGCAAGGCTTCCGGGCGGAGAACGCGTGAATGTCGTGCTCCCTCCGATATCGCTCGGAGGTCCGACGGTGACAATCCGCCGCTTCCCGGACGATCCGATCCGCATGAAGGATCTCATCCGCTTCGGCTCCGTTTCACAGGAGGCAGCTGAGTTTTTGCAAAGACTTGTGTGCGCCGGCTGCAACATCTTTATCAGCGGGGGCACCGGCTCCGGAAAGACAACCTTTCTCAATGCCCTGTCGGACTACATCCCGGAATCAGAGCGGATTATCACCATCGAGGACAATGCTGAGCTGCAGATCCGCCACATTCCGAACCTTGTGCGTCTGGAGGCCAGGAGTGCGGGCCCGGGCGGATGCAGCGCGATCACGATCCGTGACCTCATCCGCACATCGCTCCGCATGCGCCCGGACCGCATCATCGTCGGGGAGGTGCGCGGAAGCGAGGCGATCGACATGCTGCAGGCGATGAATACAGGGCATGACGGATCCATGTCGACCGGACACGCAAACAGTGCAAAGGACATGATCGCAAGGCTGGAGACGATGTGTCTGGAATCGAGTGTTCCGCTGCCCATTCAGGCGGTGCGGGGACAGATTGCATCCGGTCTTGATTTCATCGTTCACCTTGGCCGGATCCGTGACCGCACGCGAAAGATGCTGGAAATTGATGAGGTTCTCGGAATGAAGAACGGCGAGGTGGAACTCGAGGCGCGCTGGAAATTTGAAGAATCGGGAGAGAAGGATGGAAGGGTCATCGGCGAGTTTAAAAAATACGGGGAAATCCGTCACCGGGACAAATTCGCAGCGGCGGGAATTTCTCCGGAATGAGAAGAGAGGACACGGGCGGCGGGGAGGTATGCGGGCCGGACTGCTGCGGCGCGGGCGCTTCCGGGCGGATCCCGTAGTTCTTGCCGAGGCATTGGGGCTTGCATTCGTTTTCTCGTGGTTCTTCTATGAATCGCCGGCCGGGATGATTGTCACTGTGCCTCTGCTCATCCCTTTCGGGAGGAGGCAGGGAACGGCGAGAGAGGAAAAGAAAAAGGAAGCACTCACAGAACAGTTCGGGGAGGCACTGGGGAGCATGATCACGGCGATGCGGGCCGGATATTCTGCGGATAACGCGGTGAAAGAGACCTGGCGCGAGATGGTATTCCTCTATGGGGAGAGGAGTGCGATCAGCAGGGAGTTTTACCGGATTCTGCAGGGGCTTGGCAACAATGTTCCGCTCGAGAAGCTGATGGAAGACTTCGGCGAGCGCAGCGGCATTGCAGACGTGCGTGAGTTTGCGCAGACCTTTGCGGTGGCAAGAAAAAACGGCGGCGACATGACGGAGATCATGAGCCGGACCGTGAGCCTTCTGCAGGACCGCATGGAGGTCGAGAAAGAAATTGCGGTGCAGCTTTCGGCGAAAAAACTGGAACAGAAGATCATGGATATCGTTCCCTTTTTCATCATCGCGTATCTTGGCATTACATCAAAGGGCTTTTTCAGCCCGCTCTACCACAACCTCCAGGGCATTGCAGTCATGACGGTCTGCCTTGCGGCATATCTCGGGGCCTGCAGATGGTCGGAGAAAATCATGGATATCCGGGTCTGATCCGCGGATTCTGTCTATAAACTCAATCAGAGAATGTGAGGCTTTCAGATGGCTCTGTATTTTTACCTTGCATTTCTGCTTATCTTCCCCATTCTGGGATTTCTCTCCCGCGGGGAAACGGTTTTTACGGCGGAGAAACTCTCTGCTGTACAGATGCCGTTCGAAAAGATGGCAGTCTATCTATTCCGGAAAACGGAAAAACTTCCGCTGTTTGCGGGACACCGCCGTTTCCTTCGGCCCGGCGCTGTCCGGGCGGATCTTCGGACACTCGACCCTTCCAGGGGAATCGAGGTGCGCGAGCAGTGCTATTTTATCCGGAAAATCCGGTATCTACTGCTCTTCCTCTTTCTTGCGGACACCATTGCGCTGCTCCTCTGGTTTTCACGGAAAAACGAATCGGTCATCGGTGAGGGAGGCCGGCTTGCCCGCCCTTTTTACGGCGAAGCGGGATCGGAGCAGGAGCTTGCCGCAGAGGAAGGAGAAAACGAAATAGGAACCTTTCTTGTCCCAATAGGAGCGCAGATTTATTCATCGGAAGAGACAAAGGCCATGGCGGATCAGGCGGCGGATTCTCTCTTTCAGAATCTGCCCGGGGAAAATCCTTCCCTTTCGGAGGTGTCGGAAAATCTCGTGATGCCATCGAAAATAGAGGGCTTTCCCTTTCAGATTTCCTGGGAGAGCAGCAGATATGACCTTATTGATTCTTCAGGAAATGTGTACAGCGAAGCGCTCGGGGACGGTGAGCGTGCCCCGGTCACGCTGACGGCTGTGATGACTTATGAAGGGAGGCGGTACAGGACGGATTTTAACGTCTGTGTGACACCGCGAAAACTTACGGCGGCGGAGAAACTGTCACGCGATATCTATGCCGCAGTGACGGAGGCGGATTTGGACACTGCGGAGAGCCCGTATTTGACGCTGCCAGCCATGGTTGATGGACACGCGATCAGCTGGAAAGAGCCGGAAGCAGACAGCAGTGCCGCAGTTTTTGCGCTGATTGCGATTGCGGGACTTCTGTACTATCGGGCGGCCGATCGTGAGCTGCACAGCAGGGTTGAAAAGAGAAAACAGCAGCTTCAGATGGATTACCCGCAGATGCTCAGCCGGCTCGTCCTGCTGGTCGGCGCCGGGACGAGCGTGCGGAGCAGTTTCGGACGGATGGCGGCAGATTATGAAAGAAGGAAAAAAGCGGGGAAAGAGGAGACAAGCCCGGTATACGAGGAGATTCTTCGGATGGTGCGTGAGATGGAAACCGGCGTCTCCGAGCTGGATGCTTACGAACATTTCGGGCAGCGGTGCGGACTGCTTTCCTACAGCAGATTCTGTTCCCTTCTTTCGCAGAATCTGCGCAAAGGGAACCGGGAGCTCCTCAGCGCTCTCCGGCAGGAGGCGGAGGAAGCGTTCGAAAACCGGCGCAATATCGCAAGGAAGATGGGAGAGGAGGCGGGAACGAGGCTTCTTTTTCCTATGATCATCATGCTGGCAGTCACAATGGTCATTATAATCATCCCTGCTTATCGGAGCTTTACGGTGTGACCCGCGAAAGCAGAGCGCCAATATCCTCGGGACATGTATAAAGCAGCCGATCCAGAAGTCCGGTGGGCAGAGCATTGCCGGTATTTCAGGAAAAGCACAGAGCGGCGGAGCAAACCTGCATTTTCAGGAAAAGTAAATAATGAAAACGTATAGAAACGGAGGAAAGGAACATGCTTATTTGCGCAGGAAATGGATGGAACAGGGGAAAAGGAATACAGAGAAATCCGCGGGATTTCTTTGCCGAGGAGGACGGCATGGGGACGGTCGAGGTGATTCTGATCATTGTTGTGCTGATCGGTCTTGTCATTATTTTCAAAACCCAGATCACGAAGCTTGTAAAGAGTATCTTCCAGTCCATCACCGAGGGCGCCGGAGAGGTCACGAACTGAAGGCGGCAGACGGCTACCTCACGGTTTTCATGGCTCTGATTCTGACATCGATTCTGTCGCTTCTGCTCACACTGATTGAAGGAGCGCGGATCGGAGCAATAAAGATGCAGGGAGAACTGGCGGCCGAGACAAGCATGGAATCGGCGCTTTCTGAGTTCCATCGGGAGCTTTTGAAACAGTATGACCTTCTCTTTATTGATGTTTCTTATGGGACCGGAAATTATTCCGAGGAGGCGCTGACGGAGCATTTGACTGCATGCGCGGAGAAAAACCTCTCCCGCGGAGGCTTGTCTTTTCCGGAGAAGAAGACGTTTACGGGAACGGGAGAGGCAGAAGTGTCCGTTACAGGAACAAGATATGCGGCGGACAATGGGGCACAGGCGCTGCTGGAGCAGGTTTATGCCTACATGTCGGCCGACCCGGCGGAAGAAATCGCGGGGGAAGCGCTTGGCATCATTGAAGGATGGAAGGGTTCCGAAATTAACGTCGATGAATGGAAGCGGAAGAAGCAGGAAATCGGGCGGGATGCAGATGAGGCACTTGACCTCTCCCATAAGCGCTTTGAGGATCTGCGGAGCCGTTTTATTCAGAATAACAGCAGCGGGAATTCTGCAAACGTGCCGGACAAGGAGGGCGAAGCAAACAGTGACAAAAGAACAGGTTTCGTGCGTTCACTCCGGAACATCATGAATGATGCCTCGCTTTCCTGGATCTACGGGGAGAGCGGGAGCCTTTCGGACGCGGCGGTCAGCCGGTCTGATTATATTTCCATGCGGGACTTTCATACGGGAAGCAGTCTTGCCGTTCAGAATACACATCATTACAGAGAGGCGGACCAGATCGGTTTTGACGAGTATATCCTTGAGAAATGCGGAACACTTCTCACCGGGAATGGAGGAAGCGCGCTGAAATATGAGACGGAGTACATCCTTTTCGGCGGTGAGACAGACAAAGACAACCTGACGGGTATGATGACAAGCCTTTTGCTGGTGCGTGAAGCGGCCAACGCGGCGTATATCTTTCGGGATGGGGCAAAGTGCGCCGAGGCGGAATCGCTGGCAGCAGGTGTCTGCACGCTTCTTCTCATTCCGGAATGTACGGAAGCCGTAAAATCACTGATTCTTGCGGCCTGGGCCTGCGCAGAGAGTGAATCGGATGTCAAAACACTGATGAAAGGCGGAAGGGTCCCGCTCATGAAGACAAGTTCCGACTGGAAGACAAAAATGTGGGATATCCTGCTTCGGCCGGCTGCATACAAGGGCGGAGAAGGACTTTCGTATCAGGATTATCTGCGGATTTTCCTTTTTCTCGAAAATCAGGAACAGGCGGCTTTCCGCCTGATGGATGTCATGGAAATGAATATTCGAGCAACGGATGGAAACAGTGGGTTTCGCATGGACTGGTGTCTTGACAGCTTTTCGGCTGACTTCACAGTGGAAAGCTCTTCCGGCCATCGATTCCGGTTCTCAAAGGAAATTTCCTACAACTGATGATCACAGGGCGGGAAGAACGGAAAATCCTGACGGTGTTTTTGCTGCAGCCGGAAGAAAGCCGACTGCGGGTTTCGGTGCCGGCCCTGTCTGAAGGTGTGAAAGCAATGTCCTTCTGGAAACGGATTTTCTTGAAAATAATAAAAATATTGTCTCTCCGGGCAGCGGGAAAATTCAGAAGGACACTGCCTTCATGCCTTCAGGCGAGCATGACTGTCGAGGCCGCATTTGTCCTGCCGCTGTTTATTTTCTGTATGGCGCAGGTACTTTATGTGTTTGACATGATCCGGCTTCAGTCCAATATGACAGCTGCTCTGCATGAAGCAGGAACGCAGCTTTCGGAGTACAGCTTTTATTATCGGTACGGCCTTTCAGACGTCCTGGACATGCAGACCGGGGACAGTACATATGAAGGAGAAACAGGGGCAGATGCAGGACTTGCCGAGATCATCGGTTCCGCGGCACTTTCTGAGACGTGGGTCCGAAGCTCGACGGTTTCTTATCTCGGGAAAGAGTATCTGGATGGAACCTGCCTGGAGGGAGGCGCCGGCAGTATTTCTTATCTGCAGAGCAGCATTCTCGCCGGAACAGATGAAATCGATCTTATCGCGGATTACCGGATAAAGCCGTTTCTTGAAATATTCGGCCTCTCGGGTATACCGGTTCAGTCGAGATATTACAGCCACGCATGGGTCGGATATGACGTCGGAGGAGAACCGGATGATCACGATGACAGCGAGGAGACGGTCTATATTACGGAGAGCGGGACTGTTTACCACCGGAGCAGGGACTGCACATATCTGCGCCCATCCGCGCAGACGGTGGATGCTTCGGTCCTTTCCGCTGTAAGAAACCGGAGCGGATCGAAATATTATCCCTGCGAGATCTGTCACCCGTCCGGGAGAGGTCCGGTTGTGATCACACGCGATGGAAACCGTTATCATTCATCTGTATCCTGCCCCGGCATCAAGCGTACCGTGCGGGAGGTTCCGCTTTCATCGGTGGAAGGAAAAATGCCGGCGTGTTCGAAATGCGGCGGAGAAAAGTAAAGGCAGTAAGCAAAGTGTATTCAGCGAAGATACAGGCGAAGAGAGTAAGCGAAAGATACACGGAAAGGATGCGGGATGAGAGACAGGCGGAACTTTCGTCAGAATAATATTCGGATGCATCCATAGGGATGAGCAGGATAAGGGTATAAGAAAATGGGTTTTTACGATGCAGAGAAGATAGGGCTCACGGTCGGAACAATTTTTCTCATCCCGGCTTCCGTATCAGATATCCGTCAGAGGTCAGTTTCGCGGCGGCTTCTGATCGCCGGCGCTGCAGCCGCGGTATCAGCGGCGGCTTTCAGTGTCATTACAGGGAACAGAGATGCGGAAAATGTTCTTCTGTCCCTGTTCCCGGGAGCGCTGCTTCTCCTTTCTTCGAGGCTCACAGAAGGAAAGGTCGGAATCGGAGACGGCTGCAGCCTCCTTGTGTATGGAACGGCCGCGGGAGCAGGAGGAGCTCTTCTCACCTCGGCTGCAGGTCTTTTTCTCACGGCGCTCACGGGCCTTGTTCTGATGGCGGTAAAGAAAGCAGAAAAAGATACGAGACTTCCTTTTCTTCCATTCTGCCTCGCAGCGTCGGTGGGAGTCCTGATCGCTGCGGAAGCCGGGGCATGAGCGGCATTCATCAATCTCAATAGGATCCATAAGGCGGTGCTCTTCAAAAATGGGGAAGGCCGGTCGGAGAGGAAGGTAAAAGGCAGTGGGCAGCTTGGAATCAGCGGGGACTGCGAATCAGAGAACATGCGCTGCTGAGGTTTCAGACAATATACAGAGAAAGGCTCCCGGCATTATCCTTATTCCCTTCATGCAGAAAAGAAGGAAAAAAGGAAGAGCGGCAGTGAGGCTTTTCCCCTATTGTACAGAAGAGGTGGCAAATGGGAAAGCCGATGCCTATTTTACGGTGGAGGCTTCGCTTATTATGGGAATCGTGCTTGTGATCATTGTGCTCGTGATTTATGTGTCGTTTCATCTATATAACCGATGTCTGTATGCACAGGATTCCTATCTTCTCTGTATGAGGGAAAGTCTTATCAAGGATGAAAGAAATCTGGTATCCGAACTAGTTTCCTGCGCACAGGGCCAGTTCGGAAAGAAATACTTCGGTGTGATGGATCGATCGGTGTCGGCCAGGGAGGCACAAAGAAAGATTTCGTGCAGCGGGGCTCAGGAAAGTGCACATACTCTGTTTCAGGGTTCGCCGGTCATGCCGGGAATTGATTGGACGATTCATTTTGGTTCGTCAGCGCGTAAATCCGATCCGGCCTATCACATACGGCTTTACCGAAGGATCCGCTTCCTGGCCGGAGAAGCGGCGGAAGCCGTGAAGAAATGAAAATGAAGCTTTCCTGGAGTGCGGGGAGACGTGAATGGAAGAAACACGTGAAAATGAAATATTCGTTTACACAGATGGCGCTCATCGCTATCTTGTGCTTCCCTGCAGGAAAAGTGATACGGGCGGGTATCGATATCGCATGCTTGCGGCGAACCAGATCCCCGGGCTTCTCGGCTGCAGCCTGCGATTCATCGACGGCGACAGCTGCCTTTACTACGAGATAACGTCAAAACAAAACCTTGCGGACCTCTATGAAAATTCGGTCATTCCGGGAGCCGTTCTAAAAAAGCTTCTTTCCGAAATGACAGACACGGAGAAAAGCCTTGAAGAATATCTGCTGAATGCGGAAGACCTTATTCTGAATCCCCATTATATCTACCGGGACTCGTCGGCAGACCGGTGGGACTTTATTTACTGCCCGGATGAAAAGCTGAGAAACGGGGGAGACTCGCTGAAAGATCTTGCTGAGTTTCTTGCGGTGCATGCAGATACAGATGACAGGGAGGCCGCCGGGATCAGCTACAGACTTTGTACCCTTGCGGAGAATCCGAACTATGTGCTCGGAAACGATATTTTTGATGAGGATGCTTTTTTTGACGGAGAAAGAAAGGCGTACAGGGAGAAGAAAGAGAACAACGACGGGGAAAAGGACGGGAAATATCCCGCCAAAACGATTGTTTCGGAAGAAGACTATGCAGCCGAAGATTTTTTTCCGGAGTGGAGCTGCGACGATGAAACATCGGACGCTGGTTCTGGTCCGGAAATGCGCCGGAGTGCTGAAATCCACAGCCCGGATGAGGAAGACGGAGAGAAGAAGGACTCTCCTGCCTATGCATTTGTGCTCTTCGTGCTTGCTGCCTTTGTCGTCTGGTTCGGTCAGGTGATGAGGCTGCGCGATGCGGAGAAAATCACGGATTTTGCGCTTGCGCTCACGCTGACTGCCGCAGGGATATTCATACTTATAAAGAATCTTGTGTACAGGCACAGAAGACCGAAATGATCGGAAGCAGGCCTGGAAAGATGTGTTATCATGAAGAAAAATCCGCTTTTACTTTTCATCGGAACAAGCAGGAGGACGAATTTATGAAGGATGATAATTGCATTTTCTGCAGACTTGCAAACGGCGATATACCGACAAGAACGATCTATGAAGACGATAAATTCCGCGTCATTCTCGACAATGGCCCGGCAACCAGAGGCCATGCGCTGATTCTCCCGAAGGAGCATTACGCCAATATTTATGAGATTCCGGAGGACGTTGCGGCGGATGCGATGGTTCTGGCAAAGAAGATGGCTGTAATGATGACGAAGAAACTCGGGGCAGAAGGCTTCAACCTGGTCCAGAACAATGGTGCTGCAGCAGGCCAGACCGTTCTTCATTTCCACCTTCACCTGATCCCGCGTTATGAAAATGATGGACAGAACATCCTCTGGAAGCCCACTCAGCCGTCGGATGCGGAACTCGATGAGACCCTGAAGGTACTTACGGGCGACTGATTCCGGGGGCACAGAAGTCTGATGCCGAAGCTCTCCCGGACTGCAGCAGGATACAGGATGCACTTCCGAATGAATCATCGAAGCGCTGCCATCTGCATGCAAAGTCCTGTCCGGAAGGGCTTATTACGTTTTGACAGGGGAAAATCCATGCGGGAAATCAATGTATCTGAGATTACATCTGCCGTGCGGCAGATGTGCATTGACACGAATTATCATCTGTCACCGGATATGAAAAAGCGGCTTTCGGCTGCTGAGACGAAAGAAACATCTCCGCTCGGGAAGCAGATTCTGGGCAAGCTTGAGGAAAATCTTTCCATTGCAGATTCCGACCAGATCCCGATCTGCCAGGATACAGGGATGGCAATTGTGTTTCTTGAGATCGGACAGGATGTTCATCTTACCGGAGGAGATGTGACGGATGCTGTGAATGAAGGCATACGGGAAGGCTATAAAGACGGCTATCTCCGCAAGTCCATCGTTTCGGATCCGCTGCTTCGCGTCAACACGAAGGACAATACCCCTGGCGTTATCCATTTTTCCATTGTTCCGGGCGACAAAGTGCGTATCACAGTTGCTCCGAAAGGCTTTGGCAGTGAGAACAAGAGCCGCATTTTCATGCTGACGCCGGCAGACGGTGAAGAAGGAGTCCGAAGGGCGGTTCTCGAGACAGTGCGGGAAGCCGGGCCGAATGCATGCCCCCCGATGGTTATCGGGGTCGGCATAGGCGGAAACTTTGAGAAATGCGCGTGCCTGGCCAAACAGGCCTTGCTGGTTCCTGCTGATGCACATTCGGATCTTCCGCATATTGCAAAACTGGAAGAGGAACTGCTTTCGGAAGTGAATGCCACCGGAATCGGTCCGGCCGGGCTCGGCGGAGCGGTTACTGCGCTTGCACTGCACATCCTGACCTACCCGACACATATTGCAGGGCTTCCGGTTGCAGTAAATATCTGCTGTCATGTAAACCGCCATGCAGTAACGGTGCTCTGAGCGACGGGCGCAGAACGGTATATCCGAATGTGTTTCTTCATATATTATGTGGTTTTGAATATCGGAAACCACAAGAGGTGCCGTGGGGCACTGCATACGGGTTGATATACAGAAACACTTCGCAGGCTGTCCGTACAGACAGGCAGGAAAATTCGCATGTAAAAGAGCCGCGTGCTCTCTTTCAGTCGTCAAAACTGAGGGAAAACTCTATGGATCGATATATTTCTACTCCGTTTACAAAAGAAAAAGCAGCTGAATGTCAGGTGGGGGATATGGTCTATCTGTCCGGCACCATCTATACGGCGCGGGACGCTGCGCATAAAAGAATGGCAGAGACACTTGAGAAAGGCGGAAGACTGCCGTTTGATATCCGAGGTGCCATTATTTATTACATGGGACCCACTCCGGCCAGAGAAGGCATGCCGATCGGATCAGCCGGCCCTACGACAGCGGGGCGGATGGATAAATACACACCGGAACTTCTTGATCTCGGTCTGACAGGAATGATTGGAAAAGGCCGGCGGAGCAAGGAAGTGCATGATGCCATCATCCGGAATGGAGCAGTCTATTTTGCCGCCATCGGCGGGGCCGGTGCGCTTCTTTCAAAGGCGATCGAGAATGCGGAAGTGGTCGCCTATGAAGACCTCGGCACAGAGGCAGTACGAAAACTGACTGTACTGGATTTCCCTGCGATTGTTGTTATAGACAGTAAGGGAAACGACTTATATGAGATGACAGAGAAGAAAGACTGAATCATACGGGTTTAGGGCTAATTATTGTGTTGGAAGTCCCGGATTCTGCCAATATCTAGCGATTGACAAAATCAGGGGGCAACCGTATACTTAACAATGCTGAACCCATTGGTCAGACGCAGTTTTAGGAAAAATAGAAAAGATTTCAGCGTTCACTTCGATTGAGTTTTATCTCTGCGAACCGTTTCGTTAAATCATTTCTCAGATTTTCTAAGATTAAGGCACTGGAGAAATACTCAAGTGGCTCAAGAGGCGCCCCTGCTAAGGGTGTAGGTCGGGAAACCGGCGCGCGGGTTCAAATCCCGCTTTCTCCGCTCCATTTACAGCTTCAAAATTCTTGAAATTTGTTGTTGCAAATGAAAAAAGCTGATGTTATAATCGGCTTCGCCGCTCAAGAGAGCGGTAGCAGACATCACTTCTGAACTGTCCGTCAGGGCAGGGACGAAAAAAGAATTAAAAAACTGTTGACATAAAAGCCAAGAGATGATATGATGTCTGAGTTGCGTCTCCCAAGGAGATGCACAAAGAAAGGGACCTGTCCTGCAGGCCCGCTGGTGAAAACCAGAGCAGCGATTTGACAGACGAACAGAAATGCAACCCTGAAGATT
>Ga0256406_1005380_pt1 | contig 13740 bp, 8 predicted proteins | sample RumenRJG_03DNA_FD_185986 | JGI IMG/M metagenome (GOLD analysis project Ga0256406, IMG submission 185986) | Bovine rumen microbial communities from Lethbridge, Alberta, Canada - RJG_03 | ecosystem: Host-associated > Mammals > Digestive system > Stomach > Rumen | place: Canada: Alberta | collected...
CTCCGCCTTGGTGCTCGGCGTGTAGATCGGCTCCGCCAGCCTGCTGCACTCCTTGAGGCCCTCCGGCAGCGCGATGCCGCAGACCGTGCCGTTCTTCTGATAGCTTGCCCAGCCGCTGCCCGTGATATAGCCGCGGACGATGCACTCGATCGGAATCATCCGGAGCTTCTTGCACAGCATGCTCCGCCCGCGGAACGCATCCGTGCGGAAGAACTCCGGCATGTCGTTCACATCGGTGCTGATCATATGGTTAGCAATGACATCCTTCGTGTAGTCGAACCAGAACCGCGACATCTGCGTCAGGACCTTGCCCTTTGATGTGACCTTGTTCTTCAGGATGACATCAAACGCGCTGATGCGGTCGGTCGCGACCATTACGAGAGAATCGCCAATATCATAGATCTCACGTACTTTGCCTTCTTTTACCGGTTTGAATTCCTGCATGTTGGCCTCCAGTGTGGAAAACATGATGATCGGGCGGATCAATTTCCCGTCCTGCAAACGACTCCATTATAAGGTAATTTTTCCGTGCGCGAAACGTGTTTTTCTGAGCCTGCTGATCTGCCCGGCGCAGTGATCCAGCGGCTGCACTGCTGTTACCCCGCAGTCAGCCCGCAGTTATCGCGCAGTCAGCCCGCAGTTATCGCGCAGTCAGCAGCGTGCCGCGTCCTTCCCGTGTTGATATTCTCGTCACTGTATTCATTAGTTACCCCGCAGTCAGCCCGCGTACTGCGTCAGGTCGTGGACCCAGTTTCCGCGCCGCACCATCGCGAACCCGATGAAGCACTTGATAAAATCGATGCACTGCACCGCCAGGAACACCGTGAGAATCGGCCATCCTGTAAAGTGTGTAAACAGATAGGCCGCCGGAATGCTCGCCGCCCATACAAAACACGAATCAAACAGGAAGGTGACAAAGGTCTTCCCGCCAGACCGCAGGGTGAAATACGACGCATTTTCATATGCGTACACCGGCATGAACACGGCAGATATCCGGATCAGGCCTGCCGCGATGGCGCGGACCTGTGCGGTCGTATTGTAGATGCGGGGGAACACGCCCGATACGGCAAACAGCAGCACGCCGGAGATCACGCAGAGAAATACCGAGAACACACGCATCCGCGCAGCATCATCCTGCACCGTATCCATCTTTCCCGCGCCGAGCTCCTGCCCGAGAATGATCGAGATCGCATCTCCCATCGCGATGAACGCGATATTGAAGACATTGCTGATTGTGTTGCTGATATTGAACGCCGCGACCACGTCGAGGCCGAGCGTCGAATACTGCTGGGAGAGCACTGTCATGCCGAGCGACCACATCGTCTCGTTCATCAGCAGCGGGAATGCCTTCGGCAGAATTCTGCGCACCAGATCCGCCGGAATATGAAATCCGCGGTAGAGTCCGTCCGCATACGCGAACCTGTTTCCAGCAGAGGCGTCCTGCGTTCCGCCTGTCTCCCCGCTTGCCCGGTTCTCTCCGCCGGCCGCGCTTTCCTTCAGGCCTCCGGCCACGCCCTCCTCATATTCGGGCCGGCCGCCCGAACGAGCTCCTGCTCTCGCATGGCGGTGCGTCCAGACGATCACGATCGCCGCCTCGACAAAACGGGACAGCACCGTCGCCGCCGCGGCACCGGCGACGCCAAATGCCGACGCGCCGAATTTGCCGTAAATCAGAATATAATTCCCGATCAGATTGACAAAGACCGCCGCGATGCCGGCCTTCATCGGCACGACCGTCTCGCCGCACTCACGCAGCGTGCCGGAGTAGACCTGCGACACGGCAAACGGAAGAAGTCCCGCGTACATCACCAGAAGATACTGCCTGGCGGCTGCCATCGTCGCGCCAGCATCCACGCTCCCGCTGTCGCCGGTGAGCCAGAGCCGCACCAGATTCTCCCCCTGCAGCGCAAACAGCACCGCACTCGCCGCGGTCAGGACCAGAGCCAGCACGAGCTTTAACCGCATCGTGTACCGCACGCCCTTCTCGTCCCCCTTGCCGGAGAACTGCGCGGTGAAAATACCGATCCCGGCGAGGCCGCCGAAGATCATCAGATTGTACACAAAAAGCAGCTGGTTCACGATGGACACGCCGGACATCTGATCCGTGCCGACCTGTCCCACCATGATATTGTCCAGCATCCCGACAAAATTCGTGATTCCGTTCTGAATTGCAATCGGCACCGCGACCGCCAGGACATGACTGTAGAAGCCGCGGCTGCCGATATAACGTGATTTCTGAAAACTCATAGAAACGATGAATGATCCTTTTCCTGTTCCTGCGCCTTTATCTCTTTACGATCTCTTTATCCTTTTGCATTCCCTGCGTGGCGCACCCGCCCCCTCTCGATGAAATACGTCACTGCCTGACGAGGTGGTACAGCCTGCTCTGGAAATCGCCGAGCGGCGGCATCAGCATGCCCATGCGCATCAGCTCATCCCCGCAGCCCTCCGCCTGCGGGACAAAATAACCATATCCATTCTCGACATGCGCGGCTCCGCACTCCTCCGTGATCGTATACGCCGCGTCCGGATCGAGTCCCCGCAGGAATGCCAGCCTCGAATTCGTGGAAGGCCTGCCGAGCACCTGCACATATGTGACCAGCGCCTCGCTCTTGTCCTTCGACACATTCATCCAGCAGTCCCACGGCTCCTTCTCGTCCCAGGAATGGATCCGGTAATAATCTCCGTCCGCGACGAGGCCGTGATATCTGTGGTAGCGGGCAATCTGCTCCGGAATCTTCTCCCGGTCCTCCGCCGGCAGCGCGGCGATGTTGAGCTCATAGCCAAACGTCCCCGCGAGCGCCACATTTGCCCTCGTATCAAACGGCGTCACCCGCCCGACCTGCTCGTTCGGGCACTTCGAGACATGCGCGCCCATCGTGGACATCGGATAGATGAGAGAAGTACCCTCCTGGATCCGGAGCCGCTCGATCGCGTCGGTGTCGTCAGAGCACCAGATCTGCGGGCTGTAATACATCATCCCCGCGTCAAACCGTCCGCCGCCGCCCGAGCAGTTCTCCAGCAGCAGATCCGGGAAGTCCGTGATCAGCCGCTCCTGCATCTCATAGAGGCCCAGTACATAGCGGTGCATCAGCTCGCCCTGTCCCTCCGGCGGCAGGCTCATCCCGCCGACATCTGACAGCGTCCGGTTCATGTCCCACTTCACGTAGTCGATCGGTGCGCTCTTCAGAATCCGGTACACCCGGCTGTAGATCTCCTCCCGCACTTCCTTTCTCGACAGATCCAGCACACACTGATTCCGCGCGAGCGTCGGATTCCTGTCCTTGATGTGCAGCATCCAGTCCGGATGCTCGCGGCACAGATCCGAATCCGGCGAGATCATCTCCGGCTCAAACCAGATGCCAAACTTCATGCCAAGTCCCCGGATCCGCTCCACGAGCGGCGCAAGGCCTCCCTTCAGCTTCGTCTCGTTGACAAACCAGTCCCCCAGCGCACAGTTGTCGTCATTCCGTGCACCGAACCAGCCGTCGTCCATGACCATCATCTCGACGCCGGCCGCGCGCGCGTCCTTCGCGATCTCATAGATTTTGTCCTGGTCGAAGTCAAAATACGTGGCCTCCCAGTTGTTGATGAGCACCGGGCGCGGCTTGTCCTTCCACGGGCTGCGGATGATATGGCCGCGGATGAAGTCATGATATGAACGCGTCATCCGCCCGAGGCCTTCCGCGGAATACGTGAGGGCAGCCTCCGGCGTCTGGAAGCACTCGCCCGGCCCCAGTCTCCAGGCAAAATTCTCGGGGTGAATGCCGGTGATAAGCCGCACGGAGCTGAACTGGCTCTTCTCCGCGACCTCCGTGTGATTCCCGGAGTAGATGAGCTGCATGGCGTAGACCTCGCCGCTGTCCTGCGTCGTCCCGGGCGTCACCAGCGCCATAAACGGCGCCGCCTGATGACTCGTCTCGCCACGCGTGCTGCCGATCTGCGTTTTGCCGAAATTCAGCGGCCGCTGCTGGATCCGCCGCTCCCGCGCCCAGTTTCCGGCGAGCGTCACCGCCTCAAAGCCGCGGTCGTCCATATCGATCGAGGCGCTCAGCGCCCTCGTCAGCACCAGCTTCTGACTGCCGTCGTTGCGGATGAGCGCGCTCCGTGTGATAACGTCCTCCTTTGGGAACACGGAATAAAGCAGCGTCACCTTCACGCCCAGAACCGGATCCACGAGAAAGAGAGACAGCGTCTCCACCATGTCGGTCAGCATGCCGTCCTCTCTGCGGACGCCGTCGTCCTTCCCCGGAAAGGCGGACGGCAGGCCCGTCAGCTGCGGCTTCCCCTTCTCAATCGAATAGGAGTCATAGAAAAGCTCGGTCCCGTGCTGATTCTGCTCATTTGCAAGATCGAGCGCCGCCTCGCGGTAGTCCCCCACGCCGGCCGTCGGATACTCAAACGGCAGCGCGTTCAGAAATGTCCCCTTCTCCCGCGGAAGACGGAGTGGCTGCGGATACTCATGAAGCCGCAGCAGATACATTCCGCCCGTGTGTGCCACCTTCCGTCCGTAATAAATGTGCGCGACATATCCTTCCTCCGTCACGCCGATCATGTACGTGGTGTGGCATGTGTCCAGTTTGAAAATCCGTTTCCCGCTGTCGTACAGAATAGCCATCTTACCCTCCTTGATTTTCCTCATCCGGTGCATCTGCCCCGAAGTTCAGCCCTCCGGCTCCTCCAGCCGCTCGCTCTGCTCGTCTGCCACGCGCACCATCCAGTTCTCCGCGATCTGCGCGCTCCGCGTGATCTCCTGGTGCTTCTCCCGCTCCTTCACGTAGATATAACCGAAGACGCTGTATGTCAGCGCTCCGACAAAATTCACGAGCAGGTCCTTCATCGTGTCGATAATGCCGATGTCCAGATATCCTCCGTCGATCACATACGTCTTTCCCGACGCCGTCTCGATCGTCGTCTTCGTGATATTCCGCACCGCGATCGGAATCTGCTGATGCGTCGGGTCGAGCGTCACCGACTGGAACGACCGCACGATGAAATCCTTCTGCATGTCCTGCCCGAAGAACTGATCCCCTGCAAACTCAATGAATTCCCAGCACACGCCCACCGTCATGGAAAAGCAGAACGCCACCATGGCCAGATAAAAGGGCGACAGGTTCATCCGCTTCGTGTGCCGGTTCATCAGATCGATCATGGAAAATCCGACCGCCGCGCACAGAAATCCGTTGATCGTGTGGAGCACCGTGTCCCAGCCGGGGATATTGATGTAGAAATTATCGACTTCCCCGAGAATCTCCGCCGCAAAGATAAAGAGATAAATGGAAGCCTCGAAGAAAGGCGGAATTTCAATCTTGAAATGGTCCTCCATGAAGCTCGGAATCAGAAACAAAATCAGAGAAAGCGCGCAGATTGCCACGCCTTCCCAGTTTCTGATCCAGAACTGCCGGACCATACAGCAAATGACAAGAATGCGCAATACGGAATAGACGATAAACGCCCTCCTGCTGCTGCTGCGAATCCGGTTTCGAAGATACCCTGCATACTTTGCCGGCGATGAACCTTTCATATCTGCCTCCGCGTGCCGCGCTCTGCGCATTTATTTCCTCTGGTTCAGCCGCTCCCCGATCTTCTCGTTTGTGTACGAGATCGTATCCGCGACCTTCGCTGCCTTCTGCTCCAGATTCTCGAGATGCTGCTGGACCGGATCCAACTGCACAGCCCCGCCGAGGTCGAAGGCCACGATCCCAACCAGTCCCGGACCGGTGTGAATGGCAAGAGACGACACGATCTGCTTCTCCTCGATAATATTTGCCTCCGGAAACCGCTCAAGAATCAGCTTTTTGGCTTGCTCCGCGCCGGCCTTCCCGTCCCCGTTCAGAATGACAATCCAGCATTTCGACACATCCGTCCCCGCCGGGAGCACGTAATCGACCAGCTTCTCCACGCCCCGCGCAGCGCCGCGGAGCTTCGCGACTGTGTAATAAACTCCCTCCCGCGTGCAGGAAATAATCGGCTTGATGTTCAGAATTTTGCCGACCAGCGCGACGGAAGGCGTGATGCGCCCGCCCTTCTTCAGATAATCCAGCGTGTTCATGTAGTACCCGAGCCGCACATCGTAGATTTTGCTCTCCAGTGCTTTCGTCAGGCTGTCAAAATCTCTGCCGGCCGCGAGTTCTCTCGCCGCATAGACGGCGAAAATGCCGCTTCCCATGGAGATATTCTTTGTGTCGAACGCATACACCTTCGACTGCGGATGCTCCTCCCGGTACTCCCCGAGCGCCATATGCATCGACTGAAATGTCGAACTCATCGCGCCGGAAATCGCGACGCAGATGAAATTCTCATACCCGTCCGCGTGCGCGGCCTCGATGACATCGAGTACCTCCGCGGCATTGATCGCGGCCGTCTTCGGAACTTCCTCATCAAAATGCCGGTAGACATACAGCGGATTGGACTGCTCCAGTTCTGTGTCCGTGTAGGCGCGGTCATGATAATGGATCGTCAGCGGCACAATACGGATGTCAAACTTCGCCGCCAGCGCGGCGGACACATCGCATCCCGAATCACATATCACAGCAGTTTTGGTTGGATTCATCCTGCATCCCTCCTATCTGACCCAGGTGCCGCGCTCCCTGCGGTACCCGGCAGCAGCGGCGTCAGCTTGCCGTCCGACAGAATCGTGATCTTCTTTGTCGCGCGCGAAATCGCCGTGTACAGCCTGTGCCGGGTCAGAAGACGTTTCTCCTCCGAGACCGGGCAGGTCCGCTCATCCGCATCCGGCAGAATCACCTCATCGAACTCCAGTCCCTTGGCGTACTGCAGCTCGATGAGAAAGACGCCCTGCGCCGGCAGCTTCTCATCCCCGCGGATAAGCGGCGGCGCGCTCTCTCCCAGCAGCTCCCGCACTCTCCGGAGCGACCTGCGGTTCTGACAGATCACCGCGATGAGGCCGCTCTTATTCTCTGCCTGAGCAACAGCCTCCCTGAGAAGTGCCGCGTATTCCGCGTGATTTCTGCAAGCCCGGATCACCGGCTCAAGTCCCGGCCGCTGCACCGATCTTGCCTGCAGCTTCTGGTCCTCCGGCAGCAATCCGGCGAACAGCGCCGTGATCTCAGGCGAGGAGCGGTAGCTTGTCTGCAGCGGCAGCTCCACCGTTTCTTTTCCGCGCCCGGCAAAAATCTCGTGAATCCGCCGGAACGAGACCGTCCCCTCCCGGATCGACTGAAACTCGTCTCCCAGCAGCATAAACCTCGCGTTCGGAAAATACTTTGCGAGCGTCATGAGCTGAGCCTCGGTGTAATCCTGTACCTCGTCAATCATGACATACTGCGCCATCCGGTCGCATTCGCCGGTCAGCGCCATCCTGACATAGAGCCACTCGATGGCGGTGAGGTGTTTCTTCCCGAGAATCCGTTTCCCGATGTGCTCATAATTGAGCCAGCCGTACTCCCGGATCATCTTGAACGCGCCGCCGTAATTGTTGACGATCTCGTTCTCCTCCGCAATGCTGAGCCGGTCGTCCCCGGCCGCTCTCTCAGACTCTGCCGAAGCATCCCAGGTCCTCCGCCGCGTTCCGCTCATCTCGCCGCGTTCTGTCCCGTCCTCCCGGTCCGCGTCGTCTTCCATCCGGCCTCCGCGCCGCCCGGACTCTTCCGCTTTGGCATCGTCCCGTCCGTCTGACAAGGAAGCATCCTCATCCTCGTCCGCGCCGCCGCGCCTTCGCCGCAGCGATACCCTCGCGCGCTCGAGCAGCTCTTCCTCCGCCACATGCGTGAGCCGAACGCCCGTCTCGATTCTGCCGTCATACTGCGCCAGAATCTCCAGGATCGTATTCCGCTGCAGAACGCATCTGCCCTTCTGGCTGATCGGATTGATGTCCTCCGCCGTCAGCCTGTATTCCGGCAGCGCCGCATCGATCCGCCGCAGATTCTCCGCCGTCGTCTCCTCCGCCGCGCCGCCCGGAACATGCAGTCCGTTCATCAGCTCCTGCCACGTCATTGTGTTCGGATTCTGCTCGCCGAGATCCGGCAGCACGCCGGAAATGTACTGCTGAAACACCGGATTCAGCGTCAGCAGATAGACATCGCCCGGCCGCAGTGTCTTGCGGTGATGGTAAAACAGATAGGCGATCCGCTGCAGGAGCACGCTTGTTTTGCCGCTGCCAGCAATGCCGTTCACCAGCAGCACCGGCACATCCGGATACCGGATGACCGCGTTCTGCTCCTTCTGAATCGTCACCGTGATCGCCTGCATTTTGTCCGTCCGCTGCTTTGACAGCGACTCGAGCAGCATCGGATCCTCAATAGCCACGGACGTGTCAAAATACGCGTTCAGCCTGTCCCTGTTCAGATCGAACTGTCGCCGCAGCTTCAGATCCACGTCGATCCGCCGGTCGTTCACCATGTAAAAAGTGCGCCCGTTGTCCTGATTGTAATACGTCTCCGCGATCGGCGAGCGCCAGTCCACAATCATCTGATCGATCCCGTTGTCCGCAGCCAGCGCCGCGCGTCCGATGTAATAGCTCTCCGGCTCCTCGTCCGGCTCGAACTGCAGCGTGACCCTGGCAAAGTACGGCGCCTCGAGCAGCATCCTGACCTTCTTCAGATTGTCCGACAGCACCGCCGACTTCACGTTGTAGCTGTCGATATACCGATTCCAGGTCTCGATCTCGCCGTACATCTCCGTCTTGACCTCGTCGTCCGCCGTGTCAAAACGCAGATTGTCCCGGATGTCATTTTTCTCGTCCGACGCCGTCGCGTTCAGCTCCTCGATCTCCTGCCCGAGCGACGCCTGCCGCTCTTCCAGCTTGTCGTACACCTCCGAAAGGTGCGCCTGCTCTTCCTCAAAAATCTTCTTATCCATACCAATTCAAACCAGTTATTCCATATTTAGCAGTAACACGGATTCTGCCGGAATTGCCAGACGCCCTGATACTGCATACAGCATCCGGAAATCTCCTGTATCAGAATAGTATAACATGCCCCGGCTGGCAGATGGGTAACAAAAAACCCGGAAAGTATTGATTTTCAATACTTTCCGGGCTGGATCCATAAAATTTTCTCCAAAGATCAGTCAGTAACATAACATGCAAGTTCAAGCGCTATTTCGAAATGTCCCGGATCATGCTGCGTGTTTTTCTTCTGGTTCTTTTCCATCCGTGAATCCCACTTCGGAGCATCAAGAAGATCGCCGCTGGTAAAGAAGAAATAAGCATCCAATCCCCTGAAATCACACATGGCCTGAATCGCAGCACATTCCATTTCTACCGAAATGCAGCCGTCATTCTTTCTTTTATCGAAGTTCCCTCTGGTCTCACGGTATACAGCATCTGTAGTCCATGTTTTCCCCTTCACATAAGGAAGACCTGCCAATTCCATAAACTCAACAACTTTTTCGCTGTTTTTCACCGTAATGTAATCAGATGCAGGAGCATAGTGATATGACGTTCCCTCATCACGGTAAGCTTCTGTAGGGACCATTACTTTTCCTCTGGCTATTTCTTTATTCAGACAGCCGCAGCCGCCAAACTCTATATACTTGTCAGTCCTAATAACAGACATTGAATCTTCTATATCGCCTATGCAGCCCGGAGCACCGACAAAAGACATGTATATGGCAAATTCTTTATCTTTATAAGTAAAGCCGTATATCGGTTTTGCTCCGTTCGAAGAATAAATATCTCCGATCTTTGTGCAATCGTAAGCTTCCAGAACATACTGAAGGATCTCATTGGAAAAAGTCAGGATACAGGCATCAACCTTTTTGGCATCTTCCTTTTTCCAAGGCTTTAATATTTCTTCAGTCTTGTTATCAAATGAATCCGTGATCATTTCACTACTCTGATTCCTTTTCTGGTTAGTATATCTTCCTGCTGATTTTCCTGTCTAACGATTAACCTCAGATATTAAAATTGTAACATTCTGACAATCGCCGCTTGGCCCATTCTTTTACAAGAATCGTTAAATAATCGATATCTGCCTGACTATCGTCGCATACTGCAATTTTGTAGATAGAGTTATTCATAAGAATCCCAGCTTTATTTTAATATTTTCCATTGCGGATCTTGTTTGGAACCGACACGCTGGATATAACCTTTATCCCGCAACGAGTCCAATGCTCTCTGTACAGTCCTGACCGTTTTAGAAATTTTTTCCGCAATCTCGCCTCGCGAAGAATCCGGCTTCTGTTTCAAAATAGCAAGCACGGCCATCTCTGTCCCGTTCAAAGTGACATCCAAAGTGACACTTGGGATGTCACTTTGAAGCTCCGGACGATACAGGATAAATTTGAATCCAAGTTCGTCACTCTCATATGAGAAGCGTATTCCGGCATCTTTGCACAGACTGTTAATCCGCTTAAACCCGCTCCCAAACTGCTCAATCGACTTGTTGAGATAAAGGATTTTGGCAATCGTGGCGTTTCGAATTACAGACTCATAATTGCCCTTCATGTAGTCTTCAGGCTTGTGATTGCTTGCATATTCGCCTGGGCTGTAAATCGTGATCATGCCGGGATGAATACAAATCTCATGGTTTGTACGGCCGTTGTAGACAGCATGGGCGAAGCTGTTGGCCAGCACCTCTCTGATGACCGCCACAGGAATCTCCGGCGTCTCGGTTCGTTCTGTGCCGATAATCTCGCTTCTCCACCGGATGTTCTTCAGTATGTAATCCTCACCCATCCCAAGAAGATTATAGATGTTATCCTCATACAGCTTCATATCAAGGAAGGTGAGTTTCTCATCCGTTGCAAATATGGCTGCCTTCAAAGTGACAGGATGTGTGTTTCCGAAAAGATACTCACCCGCATTATTGAGGCTCTCGCCATTGACAAGCCCATACCGTTTCAGAATGACCGTACAAGTATATCTTCCCTCCGGTATTCTTCCGGCTGAAACGGCTTTTTGACAGAATGCTTTGACAGCGCTCTTATCGACTTGCTTCACTGAGGCAGCAGAGGGCGTATTCTCCCATTTATCACGATATTCATTTGAAACGAAAAAGCTTTTTAGTTCTTCCGGCGTGACCTCCCGATCCTCGTCAGCAGTTCGAAGATAGTATCTCCCAGCCGCAGAGTAGGGCGTATTATTACCGTTGAATTCAACCTTGATCAGGTGCTTTCCGTCCAGAATGACTTCCTCGATAGCAGGGTATATTTGAGGCCGAATGCTTTCATATACAGCACGGGACACGCCTCTGAGAGCAGCCTGTGAAAAAGCCGGCGTACAGTACAGGAGCAGTCACAAGATCCGCTTCTGGGCTGCCTCCTCACTGGCTTCCAACGGGGCCAGCGTGCAGGATCTGATGTCGATCGGCGGCTGGTCAAATACGAAGACGGCCATGCGCTATATTCGCATGAATAATGTCGGAAAACGCACAAAAAGACTGTTTGAAGAAGCCGTAAGATAAGGTGCATACGCCTGCATACGATCAGGCAGAAAAAGAAAGAACCCGGAAAGTACTGATTTTTAATACTTTCCGGGTCTATAGACCGTAGCGAGGGGGGGACTTGAACCCTCGACACTGCGGGTATGAACCGCATGCTCTAGCCAGCTGAGCTACCTCGCCATAAACGCTTCAAAAAGTTTCAAGCGCTCGCGTTTCGCAACGCAAGTGTTATATTACCGTATCCTTCTGATTTGCGCAAGAACTTTTTACACGAAAAGCCACAAAACTTTTTGCGCGAAAAGGATGGGATTACTCCCATCCTTTTGCGCGATGCTTTATTGTCGATTCTCCGTCATCCTTCCACGGCCGCCTCGAGCTGTCCGCCGCGGCTGTCGATGACAATCGTGCTGCCCTCGTGGACCTTGTCCTCGAGAATCAGCCTTGCCACCATAGTCTCGACATACTTCTGAATATATCTCTTCAGCGGGCGCGCGCCGTAGCTCGGATCGTATGCATCGTCCGCGACCTGCTTTTTGGCCGCATCCGTGAGCTTCACGGTCAGCTGACGGTCTGCCAGCCGCCTGTTGATGTCCGCCACCAGCAGATCGATGATCGCGCTGATGTTCTCCTTCGACAGCGGACGGAACATGATAATCTCGTCCAGTCTGTTCAGGAATTCCGGGCGGAAGTGCTTGTGCAGCTCCGCCTCCACCGCCGTGCGGCATGCATCGGAGATCTCAAAACTCTTCTCCCCGCGGCCGGCCGCATGGCCGTCCACAATGGTCTCGCCGGTCTTCGGGTCAACCTCGACCACATTGTTGTTGTCGATGGAGGACATTCCCGCAGCATTCTCCTGCCGCTCCAGATCCGCCAGAATCTCCTGCGCGCCGATGTTTGAGGTCATGATGATAATCGTGTTCTTGAAATCGACCGTTCGCCCCTGCGAATCGGTGATCCGCCCGTCATCCAGAACCTGCAGCAAAATATTGAACACGTCCGGATGGGCCTTCTCCACCTCATCGAACAGAACAACGGAGTAAGGATGCCTGCGGACCGCCTCGGTCAGCTGGCCGCCCTCTTCATATCCGACGTAGCCCGGCGCCGCGCCGATCAGTCTCGAGACGGAATACTTTTCCATATACTCGGACATATCGATTCGGATCATGTTCTTCTCATCGTCGAACAGCGCCTGAGCCAGCGCCTTGGCAAGCTCTGTCTTGCCGACGCCGGTGGGTCCGAGGAACAGGAACGAGCCGATCGGCCTCGTCGGGTCCTTGATGCCCGCCTTTGAGCGCATAATTGCCTCGCAGACCTTGGTCACAGCCTCATCCTGTCCGACCACTCTCTTGTGAAGCTCCGCATCGAGATGCAGCGTCTTGTTGCGCTCGGACTCCGTCAGCTTCGTCACCGGAATGCCAGTCCAGCGGGACACGATCGCCGCAATCTCATTCTCCGTCACTTTCTCGTGCACCAGCGAGGTGTCCTCGTCCTTCGTCTTGGACTCCTCCACTTTCATCTGATTTTCCAGCTCCGGCAGCTTGCTGTACTGCAGCTCTGCCGCCTTGTTGTAATCCCCCTTCTGCTGCGCAAGCTCGATCTCGTGCTTCGTATCGTCAATCTCCTCCTGCAGCTTGCGGACTCTGTCTACGTCCGCCTTTTCGTTCTCCCACTGCGCTTTCTTCTTGGCAAACTCATCCTGCAGATCGGCGAGCTCCTTCTCCAGATCCTGAAGGCGCTCCTTCGACAGCGTATCGTCCTCTTTCTTCAGCGCCGTCACCTCGATCTGCATCTGCATAATCTTCCGGTTCATCTCATCGAGATCCTCCGGGAGAGAATCCATCTGCGTCTTGATCATGGCGCAGGCTTCATCCACCAGGTCAATCGCCTTGTCCGGCAGGAACCGGTCCGTGATATAACGGTTCGACAGCGTCGCAGCGGAAACCAGGGCGGCATCCTGAATTTTGACACCGTGATAGACCTCGAAGCGGTCCTTCAGACCGCGCAGGATGGAAATGGTATCCTCCACCGTGGGTTCATCGACCATGACCGGCTGGAACCGGCGGGCAAGCGCCTTGTCCTTCTCGATGTACTGCCGGTACTCGTTCAGCGTCGTCGCGCCGATGCAGTGCAGCTCGCCGCGCGCCAGCATAGGCTTGAGCATATTGCCCGCGTCGAGTGAGCCTTCCGTCGCACCGGCGCCGACAATCGTGTGCAGCTCATCAATGAACAGAATAATCTCGCCATTGCTGTTCTTGACATCCTCGAGAACCGCCTTCAGACGCTCCTCAAACTCACCGCGGTATTTTGCACCCGCGACCAGCGAGCCCATATTCAGCGAGAAGATCTTCTTATTCTTCAGGTTGTCCGGCACATCGCCCTTCATAATGCGCTCCGC
>Ga0256406_1005381_pt1 | contig 13740 bp, 12 predicted proteins | sample RumenRJG_03DNA_FD_185986 | JGI IMG/M metagenome (GOLD analysis project Ga0256406, IMG submission 185986) | Bovine rumen microbial communities from Lethbridge, Alberta, Canada - RJG_03 | ecosystem: Host-associated > Mammals > Digestive system > Stomach > Rumen | place: Canada: Alberta | collected...
GCTGTAGTGCCAGCGAACTGCTCGTACCGTTGTTTGGCATGCCCAGCAGCGTACCGGCATGGAGCATCTACGTCTCCTTCCTCGTGTGTGTTGCTATCGGTGTTGGCTTCGGTTATGTACCGGCCGTCAAAGCCGCCCGTATGGATCCTATAGAAGCTATCCGTCATGAATAAACATATAGCTGGCATGTGCCACATTGCCCTCTGGGCATTCCTTTTCCTGTCGCCCCTCACCTACTGGAGGGGTATGGGCTTTAACGGGGTCCACTACTTGATGACCTGTATGCAGCCCCTTTTCCTGATGATTGTGTTCTACCTCAATTATCTGGTGCTGGCGCCTAAGTTCTTTGTCGAGGGCAAGCACCGCTACGACCTGCTCATCAATGTGGTGCTGATCACCGTGTTAGGTGTCACCCTGCACTACTGGATGCAGTACACCAACGAGATGTTCAACCTCCATCATATGCGACGTACCTACGACCTCTTAGGAACGATCTCGTATATTGTACGCGACAGTCTCAATCTGGCAGTCTTCGCAGCTGGTGCCACCGCCCTGGCCCTGGCACGTAAGTGGGTCACCACCGACCAGAAACTGAAAGATACAGAGGCAGCTCGTGCACAGGCAGAATTGAAGAACCTGCGCAACCAGATTAATCCTCATTTTCTGCTCAATACCCTGAATAACATCTACGCCCTCACCGCCATCAGTGCCGAACGGGCTCAGGAGGCCATCATGGAACTGTCGAAGATGCTGCGCCACATGCTCTATGAGTATCAGGAGCCCACGGTGCCCCTGAAGGAGGAGGTCGATTTCATCAGAAACTACGTCAATCTGATGAAGTTGCGCATGCCGGCAGGGGTCGATGTGTCGTTTGAGGTCAACTGTCTGTCGTGCGACCTGCGCATCTCGCCCATGCTCATCATCTCGCTTGTAGAGAATGCCTTCAAGCATGGCATCAGTCCCACGGAACCCAGTTTCGTGCATATCCAGGTGTTTATCGACAAGGCCAACCGTGTGGTGACCTTCGATATCCGCAACTCCAACTTCCCCAAGACGGAGGAAGACCGCAGCGGTCACGGCATCGGCCTGCAGCAGGTGGAGCGCCGACTGCAGCTTATCTATCCGGGAAAACACATCTGGGAGAAAGGAGTTACCGACGATGGTAAGACGTATTACTCAAGAATCACAATAGATACTAAATAATAAAACACAAAATCCAATGGTTATATCTTGTGCTATCATTGACGACGAGCCTCTGGCTGCGGGTCTTTTAGAGAGTTATGTGAAGAAAACCCCTTATCTTGAACTGAAGGGTACTTACAACAGTGCCGTGACGGCTATGCGCGACTTGCGTGACGACCCCGTACAACTGCTGTTCCTGGATATCCAGATGCCAGAACTCAGTGGTATCGAGTTCGCCAAGATCCTGCCCCATGAGACAAAGGTCATCTTTACCACAGCCTTCTCGCAATATGCCATCGAAGGCTTCCGTGTCAGTGCGCTCGACTACCTGCTGAAGCCCATCGGCTATGAGGACTTCCTGAAGTCCACGGACAAGGCGCTGGAGTTGTTCTCCACACAGAAGAAGCAGAACGTCCATCTGCAGGACCGTTTCCTCTTTGTGAAGAGCGAATACAAGCTGCTGCGCCTCGACCTCGACGATATTCTCTATATCGAGGGACTGAAGGACTACGTACGCTTCTACCTGGAGTCGGGTGAGAAGGTGATGTCGCTCATGTCCATGAAGCGTCTGGAGGACTACCTCCCCCACCCCGAGTTCCTGCGCACCCACCGCAGCTATATCGTCCACATGTCCAAGGTGCAGTCTGTCGACCGCCTGCGCATCGTCTTCGGCGACCAGTACATCCCCGTGTCCGACAACTACAAGGATGAGGTGATGAACTTTCTGGAGCAACACACGCTGGTGTGAGGGTAAAGGGAATAGTGAAAAGTGAAAGGCAACGGGTAGGCGACGGTACGTCGGGAATGAAATTTGCTACCGCACAGGTAATTGTGAATGAAAAATTTGCTACCGCTTTGATAAGTGTGATTGACAAAATCAGACTTTATAGTCTGTTGTCATGGCAAATTATCTAAAAAAAGGAGCCATGGCAGCAAATTCTTCACTTTTCACTTTTCACTCTTCACTTTTTTTTCGTAACTTTGCGCTCGAAAATTTGAGATAATATCTTTTATAAATAAAAAAAATTATGGTAAATTACAAGGATTTGGGTCTCGTAAATACCCGCGAGATGTTCAAGAGAGCAGTGGCTGGTGGCTATGCTATCCCCGCTTTCAACTTCAACACAATGGAGCAGATGCAGGCTATCGTTATGGCTGCTGTTGAGACAAAGTCACCTGTTATCATGCAGGTTTCCAAGGGTGCTCGTAACTATGCTAACGGTACCATCCTCCGCAACCTGGCCAAGGGTGCTGTTGAGTATGCTAAGGAGCTCGGCTGTGAGCATCCTGAGATCGTTCTGCACCTCGACCACGGTGATACCTTCGAGCTCTGTAAGGACTGTATCGATAACGGTTTCTCTTCAGTGATGATCGACGGTTCTTCACTGCCTTACGAGGAGAACGTTGCCCTGGCTAAGAAGGTTGTAGAGTATGCTCATCAGTTTGACGTAACCGTTGAGGCTGAGCTCGGTGTGCTCGCTGGTGTTGAGGATGAGGTTTCTTCTGCAGAGTCTCACTACACCAAGCCTGAGGAGGTTATCGACTTCGCTACTCGCACAGGTTGCGACTCTCTGGCTATTTCTATCGGTACTTCTCACGGTGCTCACAAGTTCACTCCTGAGCAGTGCACACTCGTAAACGGCGTGCTCGTTCCACCCCCATTGGCATTCGACATCCTCGCTGAGATCGAGAAGAAGCTCCCCGGATTCCCCATCGTGCTCCACGGTTCTTCTTCAGTTCCTATGGACGAGGTTAACACCATCAACAAGTACGGTGGTAAGCTCGAGGCCGCTATCGGTATCCCCGAGGAGCAGCTCCGCAAGGCTGCTAAGAGCGCTGTATGTAAGATCAACATCGACTCAGACTCTCGTTTGGCTATGACTGCTGCCATCCGTAAGCATCTGGCTGAGCATCCTGGAGATTTCGATCCTCGTCAGTATCTGAAGCCCGCTCGTGAGAACATGAAGAAGATGTACATCCACAAGATTGTGAATGTGCTCGGTTCTGACGGCAAACTCGCTCAGTGCTAATCCAATCATTCAGATAAGATTAATCCCCGCCAATTTGGTGGGGATTATTTTTTGTTTATATCTATCGTCTTTAACTCCTTAACTCCTTAACTCCTTAACTCCTTATTTCGGTTGTTCCGCTTCCAGTCGCTCTACGCCACCCGTCAGACTGTTGAGCCACAGGTGTGTGGTATAGCGCTTGTTGAACAGTTCACCACTGAGCAGTTCCACGTTACCAAACTGTGCCGCAGGCTGTTCGCTGGTCTGGATGGCCTCAATGCCCTGATAGAGCGTCACGCGCATACGTCCGGGCACGTTCACATAGACACCGGCCTCATAGCCCTTCTTCTTAGCCTTGGCAGCCTTCTCGTCGTACACCGGCTCGGGTACCGTCTTCAGGTCCGTCACACTTATATAATAAGGTGCACCCGACAGGTCGTCCTTGTCCACCAGTCCGTTCACCTGCGAGAGGCGGAACAGCAGCTGACGGTCGAAAGAGCCGTCAGGACAAACCACGATCTCATGTTCGGTGGTATCACACTCATACGTACCCTTGAACATGCTGGTCAGCGCCTCGTCCTGCGTATCTATCTGATGCAGCATCAGTCGCAGCTGTTCACCATCCTTCGGCATAAAGTCGGCCTGTCCCTTAATCAGCAGGTTACGGTTCTCGCGCAGGTCGTAGATCTCCTGGGCGGTGAGCTGTGCCATCTTGGCGGTACTGCCGGCCGAGAGGATATCCTGGTTCATCAGCTGACGCGGGTTGACGCGCTGTGACTTGGGAGCAGCCTTGAAAGGCGCCTCCTCCATATCCACATTGGGTTCGGCATTGATGGCCAGTAGGCGTCCGTCGTCTGCCAGTGTCACATTGGCGGCCACTGTCTTCGCATCAAACTTGATCGCATATTTCTTCGTGGAGTCGGCCACCGCAACAGGCGTCTGCTTGATCTGCAGGATACGGTATTGCGTGCTGGGCTCCTGCGACACATCCCTCAGTCGCATATAGCGCTGTGCATAGGCAGCGAAATCACCCGGTGTATAGGTTGTCTTCTCCACCAGGAAAGTAAAGCGCACGGCCGTCTTGGGCAGGAAATACACAGCCCCCTCCGTGGTCACGCCGGGCTTATATTCCGTCAACTGTGTCTGAGCGTTCACCGTTCCGCAGAATACGGTGCCCAGAATCAGGAAAAGTAACTTTCTCATGTATTTTATTTTTTAACCTTTTTACTTTTTTACCTTTAAGAACGCCTTCGGCAGGTACTGGATGATATCACTGGCTATCAGGCTCTCCTCGCCCAGTTCGCGGGCGGCCAGGTCGCCTGCCAGTCCGTGCAGGTAGACACCCAGTATACAAGCCTCGCGCTGCTGGTAGCCACGCGCCAGGAGTCCCGTAATCATGCCTGTCAGCACATCACCGCTGCCGGCTGTTGCCATACCGGCATTGCCGGTTGTATTGAAAGCCACGTGTCCGTCGGGCATGCAGATAGCCGTATAATGCCCCTTCAGGATCACATAGCCCTGCAGTTTCTCTGCCAGCTGGCGCGCCTTTGTCAGTCGCTCATAACTGTCGATGCACTGTCCCTCCATCCGTTCCAGTTCCTTGGGATGGGGCGTCAGGATAATGCCCTTGGGCAACTGCTGCATCCATGCATGCCGTGCCGCCAGGATATTCAGGGCATCGGCATCCATCACCACCGGACACTGTGCACGGCGCACCTGCGATATCATGGCGATACCGGTCTGCTCGGCCGTTCCCAGTCCCGGACCGATACCCAGCGCACTGAAGTCCTCCGTGGCCACAGCCTCCGAGAAGAGCGTCTCCTCACGGTCCATATGAAGGATAGCCTCGGGCACCGTTGTCTGCAGAATCTGCGCGTTGCGCTTCGGCGTATGCACCGTCACCTTGCCGGCTCCCGAACGCATGCATGCCTTGGTGGCCAGCACGGCAGCACCTGCCATGCCATAGCTGCCCCCGATAATCAGGGCATGTCCCATCTGTCCCTTGTGTGCAAAGGCATTGCGCGGGCGCAGCATCTCACGGATGTCGGCCTCTTCCGTACAGGTATACTGGGCCTCCATCTTGTCCATGCCCTCCTTGCTCAGACGGATGTCCAGCACCTCCAGTTCACCGATGAACTGCTGGTTCTCGGCAAAGAGGAACGACAGTTTCTTCTGCTGCAGCGTCAGGGTCAGGTCGGCCCTGATGATATTGGCACGCACGTTGTAGGTATTGTCCTCGGTCATCAGACCCGATGGCACGTCGATGCTCACCACCATGGCCGACGAGGCATTGATATATTTCACCAGCGAGGCAAAACCGCCTGCCAGTGGCTTATTGAGTCCGGAGCCAAACAGGCCGTCGATCACCAGCATTCCCTTTTCCAGGCGTGGCGGGTCAAACTCCTGTGTCACCTCGGTAAACAGGCTGTTTCCGCGCTTGCTCACCAGCCGGTCCTTGTTCTCAGCACAGTCGGCCGACAGGCGTCCGGAGATATTGAAAAGATAGGTCTGCACCTGGTATTCCTGCTCGGCCAGCATCCTCGCCACAGCCAGTGCATCGCCGCCGTTGTTACCAGGTCCGGCAAATACCACCACAGGCACGTCGCTCATCCATCGCTGCGTGATAGCCTGCGTAATGGCACGAGCCGAGCGCTCCATCAAATCTATTGATTTTATGGGCTCGTTCGTAATGGTATATTTATCAAGTTCTTGTATCTGTATGTGCGTAAAAATCTTCATAACGATGCAAAAATACTAAATAATTGGTAATAAGTGACTATTTTTCTCATTTTTTTTGTAATTTTGCATCAAAATTACCATTTACTGATATGAGTAGAGTAAAAATTTTGGATAAGACGTTTGAGACGTCGATGCCGGAAGCGCAGATTAAAGCACGCGTAAAAGAGTTGGCCCAACAGATTTCCAAGGATATGGAGGGCAAGAATCCATTGTTCCTGGCCGTGCTCAACGGTGCATTCATCTTTGCAGCCGACCTGATGCGTGAAATGACCATCCCCTGTGAGATTTCGTTTGTCAAGCTGGCCTCTTACCAGGGCACCATGTCAACAGGTAAGATCAAGGAGGTGCTGGGTATCAACGAGGACATCGCCGGCCGTACCGTCATCATCCTCGAGGATATCGTGGAGAGCGGACTCACCATCCGTCAGATGATCGACTCACTCGGCACGCGCAACCCTGCCTCAGTGCATGTCTGCACGGCCTTCTTCAAGCCCGAGAAGCTGAAGGAGAACCTGAAGATCGACTATGCTGCTTTCGAGATTCCCAACGACTTCATCCTGGGCTACGGACTGGACTACGACCAGCAGGGCCGCGGTCTGAAAGACCTTTACACCCTGGTATCAGAATAAGCGGCGTTATCACAAAAAAAGGAAAAAAGATTAGGATAACCAATAAAAAATATAACTGGATTATGAAGAATATTGTAATTTTCGGTGCACCAGGCTCAGGCAAGGGCACACAGAGCGACAAACTGATTGAAAAATATGGAATGGAGCATATCTCTACAGGTGATGTACTTCGTGCAGAAATCAAGAAGGGTACAGAACTTGGCAAGACGGCTCAGGGCTATATCGACAACGGTCAGCTGATTCCCGACGACCTGATGGTAAGCATCCTGGCATCTGTATACGACTCTTTCGGACGTGAGCACAAGGGTGTCATCTTCGATGGCTTCCCCCGCACCATCCCACAGGCAGAGGCCCTGAAAGAGATGCTCAACAAGCGTGGCGACAAAGTGGCTGCCATGATTGAACTGGCCGTACCCGAAGATGAACTGATGAAGCGCCTGATTCTGCGCGGACAGCAGAGCGGACGTGCCGACGACAACGAGGAGACTATCAAGAAGCGCCTCGTGGTCTATCACTCTCAGACTCAGCCCCTGATCGAATGGTACAAGCAGGAAGGCCTGCACCACCACATCGACGGTCTGGGTGAATTGGATCGCATTTTTGCAGACATCTGCAAGGTGGTAGATAATATCTAGGAATTCCTAGGAAAACCTAGGACATCCTAGGTAATCCTAGAAAAAACAAAGTATGGAAAGCAATTTCGTAGACTACGTAAAAATCATGTGCCGCTCGGGTAAGGGCGGTAAGGGCAGCATGCACCTGAAGCATGTGAAATACAATCCTAACGGCGGTCCCGACGGTGGCGACGGCGGTAAGGGTGGTAGCATCATCCTGCGTGGCAACCACAACTACTGGACGCTGCTCCACCTGAAATACGAGCGTCATATCTTTGCGGAGCATGGCGGCAACGGCGGACGCGACAAGTGTCATGGCACCGACGGCAAGGATATCTATATCGACGTACCCCCCGGCACGGTGGTCTATAATGCCGAGACGGGAAAGTTCGTCTGCGACGTGGCCTACGACGGACAGGAGGTGCTGCTCCTGAAGGGCGGACGCGGCGGTCTGGGCAATTTCCAGTTCCGCACGGCTACCAACCAGGCACCCCGCTATGCGCAGCCCGGTGAACCGATGCAGGAGATGACCGTCATCCTGGAGCTGAAGCTCCTGGCCGATGTTGGTCTGGTGGGCTTCCCCAATGCGGGCAAGTCCACGCTGGTCAGTTCGCTGAGCAATGCCCGTCCCAAGATTGCCAACTATCCCTTCACCACGATGGAGCCCTCGCTGGGCATCGTGGGCTATCGCGACGGCAAGTCGTTTGTGATGGCCGACATCCCCGGTATCATTGAGGGTGCCTCTGAGGGTAAGGGCCTCGGCCTGCGTTTCCTGCGCCATATTGAGCGCAACTCCCTGCTGCTCTTCATGGTCCCCGGCGACACGGATGATATCAAGCGTGAGTACGAGATTCTGCTCAACGAACTGAAGCAGTTCAACCCCGAGATGCTCTCCAAGCACCGCGTGCTGGCCGTCACCAAGTGCGACCTGCTCGACGAGGAGCTGATCGAGATGCTCAAGGACACCCTGCCCCAGGATCTCCCTGTGGTGTTTATCTCTGCCGTCACCGGTTTCGGTCTGGAAGAGCTGAAGGATGTGCTGTGGCGCGAACTGAATGCCGAGAGCAACAAGCTGCAGGCCATCACTGCAGAGGATACCTTAGTACACCGTGACAAGGATATGTCCGTCTTTGCCCAGGAACTGGAAGATGAGGGTGAGGACGAAGACATTGAATACGTGGATGTTGAGGAAGTTGACGACCTCGACGATTTTGAATACGAAGACGAAAATGAAGACGAATGAGACATCGACTGTTTGCAGCCTTTCTGATTTCCTTCCTGGCTGTTGTGACCTCCTGGGCACAGCCGCCCCTGAAGTTGCCGGGCTACAGGCAGAGTCTCATCAACTATAAGTCACTTCATTTCGAACTATACCCCTTCATGACCGACTTCTCGATGCCAAGGCATGCCATTGTGCCTATGGCACCGGGAAGTTATGTTTATAACCCCTTTGGCGGCGGCACCCGGTTCATCCTTCACCTGGAGAATTTCGCCGATTCCGACTGGTGCTACCTGCTCAGGAAATCCAAGGTCATCAGTCCCTATGGCGGACGCGGTGGCCGGCACCATTCCGGCACAGACATCAAGAGTTTCCCCAACGACAGCGTGCGGGCCGTCTTCGACGGTACCGTGGTGATGGCGGGTCCTTTCTCGGGCTATGGCAACTGCGTGCAGATACGCCACATAAACGGACTCACCACCCTCTACAGTCACAACAGTCGCAACCTGGTGAAGGCAGGCGACCAAGTCACTGCAGGTCAGGTTGTTGCCCTGGAGGGACGCACCGGCCGTGCCACCACTGACCACGTGCATTTCGAGGTTCGCGTGGCCGGTCGCCATGTCAATTCCAACCTCATTTTCGACCACGAGCACCACCGCCTCCACAAGCACCAGGTTGTATTCGAAAAGAACGGTAATGCTCATATTCGGAAGTAGATGTGAAAAAAAAATGGCAAGAAACGCAAACGTTTCAAAAAATTTTCGTATTTTTGCAACGAAAAAGCAAACCTTAAATAAAAACAAAAACATTTATGCAGAAGAAACTATTCTTTCTGGTTGCCCTAATGTTGACAATGACCTTGTCAGTAGTGGCACAGGTGACTACTTCCAGCATGACCGGTAAGGTCTCTATGGAGGGTAGTAACGAGGAGATTATTGGTGCATCTGTGCAAGCTGTGCATGAGCCTTCAGGCACACGCTACACCGCTGTGACCAATGTGAACGGACGCTTCACCATTCAGGGTATGCGTACTGGTGGTCCTTATGCCGTGACCGTGTCTTACATCGGTCATCAGACCAAGACGATGAAGGGTATCACCCTCCAGCTTGGTGAGACCTACAACCTGAACGTATCACTCTCTGAAAACAGTAACGACCTCGCCGAGGTGGTGGTAAGCGGTAAGGCTTCCAAGTTCTCTGCCGAGAAGACTGGTGCCTCAACCAACATCAACAACGAGCAGTTGATGATGATGCCTTCTCTGGACCGCAGTCTGGCTACCGTGGCTAAGCTGTCACCTTATTCCGGTGGTGGCATGAACCTGGCCGGTGCCGACCCCCGTTCTACCAACTTCACCATTGACGGTGCCAACTTCAACAACAGTTTCGGTCTGACTTCCGACCTGCCTGGTGGCGGCACGCCTATCTCTATCGACGCCATTGAGGAGATGCAGGTGGTCATCGCACCTTTCGACGTGCGCCAGACCAACTTCATCGGTGGTGGTATCAATGCTGTTACCAAGTCGGGTACCAACGAGTTCAAGGGTACTGTCTACGGCTTCTACCGCGACAAGTCCATGCGTGGTAACAAGATCAACGGTCAGGACCTCGGCACCCGTGCTACCGACACCAAGAAGACCTACGGTTTCACCCTGGGTGGCCCAATCCTCAAGAATAAGTTGTTCTTCTTCGTCAACTATGAAAAGGAACTGACCCCGAAGGAGGTTGTACAGTACCGCGCACGCGAGGATGGCGAGACTCCTGGCGGCATGGTATCACGTACCACCAAGACGGATATGGAGCGCGTGGCTAATTTCCTGCGCACGCAGTATGGCTACGACCCAGGTTCTTACACTGACTTCCCCGCCGAGGATACCAACGAGAAGTTCCTGGCCCGTCTGGACTGGAACATCACGGATGCCCATCACCTGGCTCTGCGCTATAACAAGACCAAGGTAGAGGACTGGCGTCCTACAAATGCTATGTCAAGCGATGTTTCCCTGTATGGCGGTACCAAGTTCAACCTCGGCCGTATCAGTGCCAGCAGTATGGCTTATTCAAACAGCCTGTACTATTTCCACAATGACGTGGAGTCTTTCTCTGCCGACCTGAACAGCCGTTTCGGTCAGAAGGCCAGCAACCAGCTGCTGTTTACCCATACTTTCCAGGACGACAGCCGTGGCACGCCTTCAAGCAACTTCCCCTTCATCGACATCCTGTATGATGGAGCCTACGAGCCTTATATCTCTGCCGGTTATGAGTTGTTCTCATACAACAACGGTGTGAAGACCAAGACTACCAACATCACGGACAACTTCACCCTCTACATGGGTTCTCATAAGCTCACTGCCGGTGCCCGCTTCGAGCATATCTATGCCGACAACTCTTATCTGCGTAACGGTACGGGTTACTACCGTTTCAAGAGCGTGGACGACTTCCTCAACATGAAGGCGCCCGATGCAGTAGCGTTCACCTACGGCTATGATGGCATCAGCGATCCTACCAGCGCCGTGCGCTACAACCAGATTGGCCTGTACCTGCAGGATGAGTGGCAGGCTACCAACCGCCTGAAGCTGACCTACGGTCTTCGTGCCGACAATATCATCTTCGACGACCAGGATATCGCACGTAATGATAAGATCTACGCACGCGACTTCGGTGGCTATCATATCGATACTGGCCGCTGGCCTGAAAGCAAGTGGCAGCTCTCTCCACGTGTGGGCTTCACATGGGATGTATTCGGCGACAAGAGCCTGAAGGTACGCGGAGGTTCTGGTCTCTTCCTGGGACGCTTCCCCTTGGTTTACCTGACCAACATGCCTCAGAATGCCGCTATGTTCCAGTTCAACTATGCTGCCGGTTATACCGCAACAGGCACGGCTGCCGAGAACCTGGATCGCACCACACCGATTGATATTGATGCCAAGCTGCAGGGCCTGGCTGGCAAGCTGCTGGGTGTGAACGACCTGAAGAACTACTTCGAGGTGCCCCTGACCAATGCCGACCACGTGGATGCCAAGAGCATGACTGGTGTGAGCAACGACTTCAAGATGCCTCAGGTATGGAAGTCAAGCATCGCCATCGACTATCAGCTCCCCGTTTCGTTCCCCTTCACGGTGACCGGTGAGTTCATCTACAACAAGAGCATTAATGCTGTCTACATGGACAATATCAATATCAAGGACGATGATCCTTCTTCTATGCAGCACTTCAACGGAGCCGACAGCCGTATTAAGTATACCAGCAACGACTTCTACTACACACCGAATAGTTCATACTATGCTGTGATGCTGAAGAACACCTCCAAGGGCTATGGCTACACCGCCAATATCACCCTGAACGCAGAGCCTGTGAAGAACCTGAAGCTGATGGCTGCCTACACACGCACCGAGTCTCAGGAGGTATCTGGTCTGCCCGGACAGAACGCCGTGTCTACATGGACCAGCACCCTGTCGGCCGAAGGACCTAACTCTACCAAGCTGCACCGCTCTAACTACGTGACACCCGACCAGGTGATGGCATCTGTCAACTACTACATCCCTGCCAAGGTATCAAGCAGCTTCCTGCTGGGCACGCACGTGAGCCTGTTCTACAAGGCCTACTCTGCAGGCAACCTGAGCTTCTACTACAGCAATGATATGAATGGCGACGGTGTGTCTATGGACCTGATGTACATCCCTGCCAACGATAACGAGATCCAGTTCAAGAGCGAGGCCGACCGCGTTGCTTTCTGGCGCTTCGTAGAGCAGGACGACTATCTGAGCAGCCACAAGGGTCAGTATGCCGAGGCTTATGCCGCCCGTGCTCCCTGGCTCCATCGCATCGACTTGCACCTGGCAGAGGACTTCCAGCTGACTATTGGCAAGACCAAGCACAAGCTGCAGGCATCACTCGACCTGATCAACCTGGGCAACCTGATCAACTCTGAATGGGGTGTTCCCAAGATTGCACAGGTATGTAACTACGGTCAGATTCTGAAGTACGAGGGTGTTGACGCAACCAACACACCTATCTTCTCAATGAACAAGGTCAATGGCAAATATCCCACCCAGACATGGGATACCAACATGAGCTACAGCAACTGCTGGAAGATGCAGATTGGACTTAAATACTTCTTCAACTAAATTGAAAGAGAATTCCGATATAGCAACTCCCTCCTGTAGGACATCTACAGCGAGGGAGTTCTTTTTATGTGTAAATTTCAAACAAAAAAGACGATGAAAAAAACAAGAAGCAGCAGGCTCAGGAAGCCTGGCAACGTGAGGTCCACGAGATTGACCTCCAGGCTAGAGAACACCAAGCGGCGATTATCCGACTAAGACAACGGAAAAAACAACTACTGGAGCAACACCGGAAAAAACGGAAAACACCATGGGATAACGACACTCCGCTTATTAAGCTTGTTAACCTGCAACAGATCGAAAAATACAGAGCCTTGATAGCTGACTGGCAACAGCGTACACCCGACCCCCTGATTCCTCAGGAGAGTGCCTATTTCCATTTTCCTCCTCATCTTAAGTATCACGTCATCCGTGCGCTTGCAGTGTGCCTGCAGGCCGACCCTCCCGTGTTCCGTATCAGCACCACGTCTCTCTGCCGGTACCTCTCCACCCACTCCGACCTGGGCGATGCCCCTGCCATCCGCAGGGCCCTGTATCGTGCCATAAACGCACGCTGCGGGAATAATGTCTACGGACTCTTGGGACTGAGAGGACAGTGGCGCCAGCGCCACCAACGGTGGCATAGTCCTTTAGGTCCCTTAAGTCCGTAGACCAAAAATAATCCTTAGAGTAGCGAATACTCGGTGCAAGCATCGAAGCAGGGACAGGCTTTATGGACATCGGGGAGGTCACGGTGACCCAGGATCTGTGCTTGGGGATGTTCCCGTTTGAGCCTCTTGAGCAGTGCAAGGAGCGCTCGCTTCTGTTTGATGGTCCTGGTATCGGCCGGTTTGCCCTCCTTATCCAACCCTCCTTCGTAGCATACACCCAGGGAACGACTGTTATAGCCCTTAGCATGAGCACCTACGAGCTGCTCGTGGCGTGTCTGGGTGACGGTGCCGTCGCGTGTGATGTAGTAGTGGTAGCCTGTGAACCCGAATCGGTCGGCGTGGTCGCGGATCAGTTGCATCACGCTATAGCGCCGATTGCAACGGGTGGCGGAGCAGTGCACTACAATCAAATCGATATTCCTCATATCTACATACAACTGGTTACACCAATTGCTGTGGCAATAGCCGACAGCATGCTGATACTTGTTTGAATCACGAATTTCCAAAATGTCTTATTCTTCATCATTTTAAATGGTTAGGTTTCACACTGATTGATTAATATTTCACGCTGATTATTTTAA
>Ga0256406_1005383_pt1 | contig 13738 bp, 12 predicted proteins | sample RumenRJG_03DNA_FD_185986 | JGI IMG/M metagenome (GOLD analysis project Ga0256406, IMG submission 185986) | Bovine rumen microbial communities from Lethbridge, Alberta, Canada - RJG_03 | ecosystem: Host-associated > Mammals > Digestive system > Stomach > Rumen | place: Canada: Alberta | collected...
TTCGAGGTGCTTACGCACCCTTGACAGTCCCTTCAAGAGAGCTGGTGGTTAGCTAAGGGATGCAAGGCATCCCTTGGCACCGCAGGTACCTAAGAGCAATTTACACACAAATTTGGACTTGACTCTCTGCCATCTGAAGCAATGCCTTTTCTCCACCAAGTTCCTTCATTGTAGGACCAGACATTTCATCTATATATGGTCGCATCATTCTTGTGGAATTGAATACCCCACCACTGCACATCATGTCAGGGCGTTTTCTTCCAGAAACAGTTTCGAACCGAATAACATTATCAGAAACAGATATCAAAAAACCTTCTCTGTCGAAATCCATATAATCGATGCTATCTTTCAAACCACTCTCTATGAAATGCTTGCTTATTATCATACTGGCTTTGAAAAATGCTCCGAGGTTCCCACCGATTGTTTCTTCAGAGGCAGTTCCCTTTGTTCCCGTCTTTTTACTTAATGTCAAATTGCCTTTGACTGTCCCGTCCATATCGCAAGAAACACAAAACTCGCTTCTGTCATGAATCGTCAAGCCTTTGCCATCATCCATCCGGGCTAAATACATATAATATGGAATATCAATAATATCAACACGTGATTCCTGAATACTGTCTGTTTCAAACTCTTCATTTGTTAATTCCAAATCAAGAATCTGGTTAATTGTGCTGATATCCACAAAGAAGCGTGGTTTAACTCGCTTCCTTTCTTCTTCAGAAATAATACAATTAGCCAATTCCTCAGTATACTCAACGCCAAACATAATACTGGATAGCGACCATTCATCACTTAAATCATTTTGTGAATGGCTGCCTTTAGTCTCTACTCCCGGTATCATGCTCATTGCATCTTTAATACACTTCAGAAGCAGTTTAACTCTATCCCTTCCGTCTTTCATAATAGCTGTAGCTTTTTTTGAGATTATATCAAAGCTAAGCCGCAGACCAATGGAGTCTTCTAAGGTTATTATCAAATACTGATCCGGAGTATTGTCATCAACAGTTATTTTCTGAGTTAATCGAATGTACCCCTCTGAAATTAATGTCTCATCAGTTGTATTCTCCGTTTTATCCAACGGCAAATACTGCTTTATGTCCGTATTGTTTACCAACCGGTCAACCACCGTTCTTACGATGTCCGAATAATGTTCCAGAGGAAACGCCTTTTCGGCCTCATCCTCATCAGCAGTTGAAAAAAGACTGTTTCGTTCATTATAAATACTCATCACTGCTCCAACATCATCCCTAATTGCCTGATTGGAGCAGGATGAATAGTGCAGCTTCGTCGGAAGTATTCCTTCCTTTCCCATAAAATAATCATATATTATTGATTGGAGTTCTACCGGCCTGAATTTATAATTATCAAGCTGCCAGTTATCATAATAACAAAAAACCGTAAAATCGATTGAATCCTCCGAAACTCCTACTGAAAGAATGCAACGAACAATTTCTTTATTCTTGTCCAACGTATTTGCATTTATATCAAAAACTATATAGCCAGCATCAAGCATTTCCTCATAAGAAAGCTTGTCCGCATAATTCAATTCACTTTCTGATGCAGCAGCTAAATCAGCATTAACAGCGAGAAGACGGCGAACATCTGGTCTTGAGTCTATAAAACTCTTTACCGCTCTTTGAACAGCTTCCTTGTTTTTCGCAATAAGGTCCGCTTTTTCTTCCTCGCTCATATCAGAATCTTCATCGGAAAACAAACTAAAAAGATCCGAAAAAGAATCTCCGGAAAAGATATCTTCTTCATCATCTTCATACTCATCGTTCAAAGGGTTTTTATTCATAATCCGCATCCTCCCTCTTTTTTATCTAACGCAACAAAGGTGTCCCGCATCGGGTATTGCCAAATACGGGAGCATCATATTATTGCTACTCAAACATTTCGCTATGTTCTTCCATATATTCTTCTGCTTCCTCTACGCCAGCTTCAGCAGCCTCCCGAATCCATCTGACAGCTCTTTCAGTTTCCTCTTCTATGTGATCTGCGATAAAGTATTTTCCTGCAGTAAATTTTGCTTCTGCATCTCCGGATTCAGCCTTTTCAATCACTATTTCAAATGTTCCTTCAGAAGACATGATTTCACCACGTTTCGGCTTCTTTCCGCTGATTTCTTCTGCCATCAAAAACATATCCATCGCTTCCATATAACCATCCGGCAGACCGCTTGTGTCGATCTCTTCTTCCCCGATGTCAATATCTTCACCTGCCCTAAGAGCATCTGCAAATTCCTGGAGAGCCTCCGTCATATCCTCATCGCTTTCTTCGGAAATCTCAATGATCTTATCAATGGCATCTGAAGAGATCCATTTCGAATATGTGTGGAACAGCTTGATAATTTTTTTGAATTCAGATTCATCCTCACACTCTAATTCTTCAGACAATCTCTCCCATGCCTCTTCATCCTCAAGTGCTTCACCGAGTGCTTCACCGACAAAATCGTATATTACATCGCTCTTGTCTTTTTTCTTTTTCTTCTCTGAAGAAATCTCCCACTGGCAGACTTCTCCGCTGTGAACATCTGACCAACAATAGGCGACATACCCTTCGTAACTGATCGAGGGGTATTCCTGCTTTATAGTTTTTAAGGCCTCCTCCATGGCTTCTCCGGCATTGTGCCAAGATAAATGATCGCCGTATTCGTCGCAGTACATTGCCAACGCATCAAAAGAAAGGAATACCCCATAATCTGTAATCTGGGCACCGTTAAAAGGATTATATTCCTCTTCCTTTTCATAGCAGGCACCTTCTTCCTCTTCGATCAGATCCATCAGTTTTTCATATTCTTCGTTAAAAACCTCTGTGAAACGCGCTGCTATTCCATCACGCAGTTCCTCTTCGCAGTAAACCTTTACCGCTGTGCATCCATCATCCCCCATAGCCCAAACTAAACAATCAGGTATATACATTTTTCATTCCTCCTCTCGATATTTTTTACGGACTGTTCGACCGGATATCATACTTGGTAGTCTTTTAAATCAATACCCTTTTTCCCAGCGATATCAACCAGTTCCTCTGGCGATGCCTTATCGAGATCGAAGGATTCCATCAGGGCTCCTCCAAAACCGCCGACGAAAAAAGCGCCATAACATTCTTGTTTAAGATCTTCTCTTAACTTTTCGATATCAATTGTCATGCTTTTTCCCTCCGTCTATTACTTCAATAATGTCCCCCTGTCCGCGGAGCCAGATATCTACGCCATCTCCGTACACTTCCGCCTTGATGAGCCATCCCTTGTCATCGTGGCTAATGATTTCAGCGGTCGGAAAACGATCCAAAACAGCTTCTATGCTGAGTCCTTTGTATAGAAACTGTATTTTCCTGAGTTCCCCTCCGAACATAAACTGAATCCGTTTTCTGAATTCCCCTTCTTCAAATCTCTCAGCATATGGAACATGAAAATGTTCGTCCAATACTTCAAATTCTGCAATACGATCAATCCGATAAATGGTCGGAAATGGCCTCTTTGGCACATCCGGCATTTCCTCACTTACTGAGATATATGCGCAGAGATAGAAGTAGTATTCCGAAAACATGATCCCAACAGGCTGAATCAGGCGCATTACCTTGTCCGGTTCCTTCAGCTTCTGATAACGTATTCTCATTAAGCGATGCTCATATACGGCACTGCTGATATCCCACATATCATCCACAAACTTCCTGCCGTGGTGCGGTTCCAGATAATGAAACTTCTCGTTGCTGATCAAATCGGCAACCTGCCTGTAATTCTTATATGGCACACAACATTGAAGAAGCTTGTCTATAATGGGATACATCTCCTCCTTCGTCAGGGATCGGCTTTCCAGAAGAATCTTACATACCGTTAAAATCTCACTGTTGGTGAGGCTCTTCTTCTGGTTCTGAACAAGTACATATCCTTTTTTTGAGCGGTCATACACCAGCTCACGGTTAGATTCCATATCATTTGCAAAATATGCACGGATATCTTCCAGATCCCTCTGTATGGATCTCTCGTTTACGCCAAAGCGGGAAGCCTCATCTGCTTTAACAAGAATTTCTCCATCATTCAGCCTGTTATAAAGATTGATGATCCTCTCTACCTTTTTATCCAATTGATCACCCTCCTTCAGCTAGTACACCCATTTTAGCAAAAGTTCATAGACGAAATCTGTCTATCTTCAGCTCTTTTTACCAGTCATCAAGATCTGAAAGAAGATCTTCCGCGGTAATAATCTCTTCCCCTTTTTCCATGCTTTTAAGCTTCAGGAAAATCCTTGCTGTCGTGATTGCATCCGAAAGAGCACGGTGTGCCTGAGGATTCTCTATATTAAGGACCTCAGCGAGTTCACTAAGCGAAACTTTTTGTGTATCGAGGCCAAGCTTATCCTTAAACCGGTCTGTATACCGCATCACATCAAAATACTTGTTTTCAATAATAAGATTGCTGTAACGACCTGCACGAACCAAAAAACGACTGTCGAATACAATGCAGTTAAAACCTAATAAAACAGCATCTCCGGCAAAACTCATGAAGTCCGGAAGCACTTCCCAGATCGGTCTTGCAGCATAAACCTCTTCATTCGTGATGCCCGTAAGTTCTGTTATTTCCCGAGATACCTTTTTATGATCCAGAGGCTTTACTAACTCCTGAAAAGTAAACTCCGCAGTTTCAACAACCTGATTGCCTGAAACCTTCACTGCAGCAATTTCGATAATGGAATCGATTTTAGAACTTCTGCCGGTTGTTTCCAGATCAAAAGCCACAAAGGTATCAAAGTCTGTTTCTCTGGTTTCTTTTGGTGACGGATACTGGTCTCGCGGAATTACATGTTGGGCTTTTGGTGTTGGCGCCGGTACTGTAGCCTCAATCCCTATAGAAGTAAGAAAATCAATATACTTCCGCCTTGCTTCGTCCCGGTTTTCCTTCGGATTCGGCATATATTCCTGCTTGCCCGCATCAGCCTTTTTTCGTTGCGAGGCATTCTTTTCAGCCCGATTCTGCATGGTCTGAACGATAAAAGGATCTCCGGCAAACCGAATTAATGCATCTTCGATCACTTCATCAGCAGAATCGTATCGCCGGGTAACCGTATAAAACTCCGCAAGGTTGTAGCATGCCTGCCAGGGGATCTCCTCTGAGGCGCACAGCACAGAAGCCACTTCATCTGCTGTATTATATTCATAATCCATGTAATAAGCACCGACAGCAATCCCATGCAGCCGGTTTCTTTCTGCTTCAGTAAGTTCTTCTGCATCCCGGATGCCCTCATAGGTTTCATAAAACCACGGCCTGCTTGCCTTTGGTAAATTTGAAGATTCACCAGCCAGTGCCAGTACCCGCAGATATTCCTTTCTGGGCGTGGGAAGTTCATCGCTTAGAGCAAATACAATATTCCTGAAATTGTAAGGGCTGTACATCCCCGCAATGATCCGCTCCCAGAGCTCATTTTCTCCAGCTCCGGGCCGGTAGGAAATAATATCAAGACATAGCTTTTCGATGTCAGTTCCCTGCCTGCAGCTTTCGCACAGGCAGGAATCTATATCTTTTCCACATTTAACACAAATTGCCATACGGTCCCCTTAAGAAGCACATTCCTTCCCACACAGATACCTCATGTCACAGAAGGTACACGCATAGGAATTTCGTGCGTCATCAGAAAAATCTTTATTCTCTATGTTCCTTATGGTCTCTGATATTTCTGCGACTGTATTATCGATAGCCGCTCTCGACCAATTAAAACTAATCAGCGGATCACCGCTTCCACAGTTCGTATAGTACAGGTGCATCCGGCTGACTTTTTTCCCATACTGCTTCTCGACCAGATAAGCATAAATCTCAAGCTGTTTTCTGTAGTGTTCTACCCTTTCCGGGTGGCCTTCTATGTTCGGCTTCGGTCCGGTCTTATAATCAACAATCTCAACTGTATCCCCTTCACCTTCAATCAGATCGATCACACCCTGCAGGATAAATCCCGGAAGTACCAGGTTGATCTCTTCCTCCGCTCTCCATACACGTCCCAGTTCATCTTTCCGATGATGAAAATACCTGATAACCTGCTGCAATGCATTCTCCCGCTGTTCAGTCGTCAGTTCATACCCTGTCTGCTCCTGCATGCTCTGATAATTCAGCGTGAACCATTCTTCTATTGTCTCTTCATTCACTCGCTCCAGATGCCCTGCAATTATACATTTGTTCATATCTTCCAAAGTTGCATGTACAAGCGATCCGACAGAAGTGTGAAACATCTTATTCTGTGAAAAGCCATATTCTTTGTAGAATTTATACTGCCTTGGGCAGCCGTCATATAAGGCGATATGGGAGGTAAAGGAATATACCCGTTTATAATTCACAGCCTTTACGTCCACAAATACTGCATTGTCGCAGAACATCCTGACATCCTGTACCTTATCAAGGTATTGCCGAAAGTATTTGCTGTCCTCCTTTTTCGTCGCCAGAACAAGCAGATTCTGCGCCCTTGAAAAAGCAGTATAGTACAGTCTCCAGAAGTCAAAGTATTTGATATCAGCCAGAGGCTCATATGGCTCCCTGTGAAAAAACCTGCTCTCCGCCGTAAACATCAAAGGGTCACTGTTCCTTTTCGGAACATTTCCAAGCGAGCCAACTACAACGACCGGGAACTCTAAGCCCTTGGATTGATGAATAGTCATGAATGATATGCATCCGCTCGGAGCATATTCTGACTCATCCTCATATTCTCCAATGCCGTCCTCATACATGTACTTCAAATATATATTGAAGAGTTCTTCCGGCATGGCCAACTTATTATCTGCAGATATCTTGTGCATATCATGCAGGAAAGAATAGTTCGTCAGCATTCTGGACAGCTCCGATAGATTCCTGGCGGCACGACTTTGCAACACGTTCCCATGTAGATCTGCCTGCAAGTACCCATTAAATGGTTCAAAGGAAATCAGTCGATAGAAAACATCCAACAGGCATACATCCATCTCTTCTCTAAGTAAATGTATTTTCTGCTTAACCTCTTCGATATATCCCATAAGTCCGGTATCTGCTTTTACCAACGGCAGGGCTTCTTTGAGGCAGCAGATATAGTACTCCCGTAAAGGAGCAGAGATTTTGTGGATGAACATATTTTTCTTCAGGTCAACCATGTAGCTATAAAAGCACATGATCAGGCATCCAAGGAGCTGTCGGACTTCTTTCCTGTCAAAAAACAGATCTGATCTCGGTGAATATACAGGGATCCCGTTCTTTTCAAAATAAGCTCCAATCCTTGTTGCTTCCTCGCTTTTCACTGATCGAAACAGAAATGCGACCTGGTTATAATCGCTGATGTTTCCATTCTCCATAAGGCATCTCACCATATGGAGCAGTTCATCCTTTTCGATATCTATAGAATCGCCTCCGCATGAATAAACAGACGCACCATCGAGCAGCGGCTTCTTTGCGGCCTGAATTCTTTTCGGATAACGGTATTTATCCCAGTTGAAGAGGTTGATTCCTTCTGCATTTTCCATCCATCTGTTATAGAAATCGATTATTCCCGGCTCTGAACGGTAATTATCGTCCAGATGAATGATCCTGCATTCCCCATCTGCAAACTTTGAAGGAAATTCAAGTATGTTGCGTATAGTCGCGCCGCGGAAACGATACATTCCCTGGTCATCATCCCCTACCACACAGATGTTTTTTCTTTCACCGGCAAAGAGGAATACCAACTGTTCCTGAATGTAATTTGTATCCTGGTATTCATCCACCATGATATACCGGATGTTCTTGCGGATCTTTTCGAGTACGTCCGGACAGTTCACGAGCATGTCATAGGTCTTTGTCTGTATGGAAGAAAAGTCCATGGCATTATTACGTTCGAGGATTTCCTTATATCGCTTTACCAGCTTTGCCAGAAAGCGCATATCTTCGTCAGCATCTTTCTCCATCAGGTCTATATCCACCAGTTCTTCCATAAGCTGGTTAACATACCGGCAAATTTCCAGTGATTGTTTCCACACACTTCTGCCACCAATATACTTGGCGTATCCTCCAAGCCTGTTAAAGCTCTCTATATTCCTGCAGACAAGATAGGCCTGTTCAAAGGCATCAAGCATCTGGCATTTCTTATCATTCCCGATATGCTCGGAATTCTCCTTCAACAACCGCAGACACACCGAATGAAATGTCCCGATATACATCTCGTTAGTATTCAGGTTCAGTCCGCAGTTGATGAATTCATTAGAAATCCTGGTGAGCAGCTCCTTTCCGGCCTTCTCCGTGAAAGTCACTACCATAATCTCGCTGGGCTTCACATCTTTATTAATGACCAGATACGCCAGTCGCTTCACCAAAGTAAAAGTTTTTCCGGTTCCGGGACCGGCGATCATCAGCACAGGGCCTTCCGTTTCCTTGATTGCCTGCTGCTGCCTGTTATTTGCAAGCCCAAAATCAAACATCCTGCTGGACATCGAACTGTACCCCTATTGCCTTCATGAAATCCATGATTTGACCAAGCTGGTTCTGTGAAGCATAAACTCTTAAGATGGTGCCCTTTTCTTTATCCGCTTCTGGTGAACTCCCCACCGGAACGGCCTCAGTTGTATGAAACGTTGCTGTGGGCTGTTCAGAGAAACCGGCTTTTTCATGTGCTTTCTTAAGCTCTTCGGCTTGTCGCTGCACTTCCTCCATAGACAAGGTTCGGACGTAGGTTTCCAGCAGCGTATCAACAAATGGCGAATCCATAGCCCTGATGAACTGAATATCGCGTGCAGCGTTATTGATTGAAAGCTGAACCTCTTCTTCGTATTTTGCTCGTTTTGTTGATGCATTCAGCCATTTGGGATCAAGCAGTTTTTCAAACAGCGTAGTCGATAAAGCACCCAGTGGAGCTGCTTTTCTGTCGTAATACGCACGTACTTCCTTTTCTTTTTCCTGTTTCTGACGTTCTGTATAATCCTTCACAACACCGTCTATCAAAAGGCGTTGCTCTTCGATCATGGCAACCAGTTCTTTAATTTGCGGCTCTATGGCTGTATACGGAGCCAGACATTGTTCTTTATAAGCTTTCCGACGGTCCTCAACGAGTTTCTTTGCTTTTGCAAGGGTCGCCTTGTCATCTTTTGCCGACTTGATCGTTTCATCGGTATAAACAGTGTTTTGATATACTGTAAGGGCTGATTCCAGATTCGCTTTTATGCGTTCGAAATCCCATGTAGTAATGTCCATCTGCTCTAATGCCACAATCTGCAAATCATTCATATAATTATCCTCCAATGGCGAATAAATGAGACTATTTCTCCTTAAAGTTTACTTGAAGTCTTAAGCTGTGCTATTCCACACTTTTCTTGCGCCAGTTTTTGTATTCTCCTGTAGTTACACGTTCATCTGTCGGGCGTTCAGCATCAACGGGAATTGCCCATTCCCTTCCAAGTTTTGCCGCACCCTCAATTCTTCCATTTGCACATAAAACCCGGACTCTTCTAGGAGAGATTCCCCATTTTTCAGCTATTTCATTAATAGACATATACCCATTTATCATGAACTCTACCTTTTTATACCCGCTTATTCACGAATAACAATATTATCTATTCACCCAACTTACATGTTATGCCTTTATCGGAACAATGTCAACATAATTGTGTGCATTTTGAACTACAAACATGTGGTTTTGCTTGCTTAAAATGTATAATTTGACAAGCATCTTTACCATTATTTGAAAAAGGCGTACACAGCAAACCACATGAAAATCTATACAGAACAAAAAAGAGCTGGTCTGGGACTCTTCTTCCTATCTTAGGACCCAGCCTCGCTCTTTTCTTTCCATTTTTCACGTTGTCAAACCGCTTATCCATTCATTATTGTTTTTGCCAAAGACGACAGCAATGCCACCATCTCCGGATTCCCCAGCACCTTCATCAGGATCTCCGCATCCACCCCATCTGGTACTGTGATCATTTTCTCCGCACCCGCATCAATCATCTGAGGATTCAAATTCTTCTTTCCGTAAAATGCTTCCTCGAACAGCTCCGCATTTCTCTTACGGTCCTCATCCAGGATATGGCTGTATACATCAGTCACCATGTTAACCTGGGCATGTCCGGAATCTCCCTGTACCGCTTTGATGTCACCGCCGTTCAGCTTCAGTTTATATGTAACACTGGTATGGCGCAGACTATGAAATACGACCTCCGGCAAGTTGTGATCCTTGATCAATTTCTTGAAACGCTTGCGGATCGCCGCCTCACCGATCGGAAGCCCGTAATCTGTCGCCATGACCAGATCATATTTATGATAGTCTTTTCCCAGAATACTCTTCATCTCATCCTGACCGGCTTTCAGCTTCTCCAGCATTTCGGCAACGCTCTTCGGGATAAAAATCTTCCGGACACTGCTTTCTGTCTTCGGGGTCTTCAGCACACGGACCGTTGTGCAGAGTTTACCCTCCGACGGAAATACAACAAGAATATCTTTCCCCTCAAGACTGCTGATGGCTTCTTTTGATACACGCTGATATTCCTTATTGATATAAATGGAACACGTGCCGCCTTCCACGGCTTCAGGTGAAATATCAACACAATCCCAAGTGAGGCCGCACAGTTCGCCAATTCGTAACGATGCGGAGAAGGAGAGATTCATGGCAAGCTTCAGGATTTCATCCTCGCAGACTTCCGTCGCATACATTAAAGTCTCTGCTGTCCAGATTTCCCGTTTATTCGCTTTGTATTTCGGTACGGTCGCATAGATTGCCGGGTTCTTTTCCATCAGTTCCCATTTTACAGCCTGCTCAAAACAGCTCCGAAGGATCTTATGGATGTCCCGGATCGTGCTGGTTCCTACAAGCGTATTTTTATCTTTCCGTGGTGCAACAGTCGGAACTGCCGGGGTCTTCAGCAACTGCTGGTAATATTTCTCCAGATAGCGTGTCGTAATATCTGTTATTTTCGTATCCCCGATCATCGGACGGATATAGTTATTAATCAGGCCTGTGTTCCGGTCGTAAGTGGAAAGGGACCATTTATCCCTGCCATACAGGCTGACATATTCATCCAGTAGTTCTCTCAAATACTTACACTGCGGAATGATAAACTGCCCCAGGCCTTCCTTATACTCAATTTCCTTTTTCCGCTGTTTTGCCTCAGCCTTTGTTTTGTAGGTTTCCCATTTCTGCTTTTTGTTGCCGTTCTCGTCTGTGTATGTGTAGATCACACAGTACTTGCCGTTCCGTTCCTTAATCGAAGCCATGACCCATTTCTCCTTCCTGCCGTTTCTCCATCCACTCCTGAAAGTGCTTTCTCGGAATCCGGACCTTTCCGCCGATTTTGCGGCATTCTCCGAAATGTCCCCGCATGGCATATCGGGAAATGGCCTGAGGGGAGATCCCGGACTGGAGCGCTGCTTCTTCAATTGTAAGGAATGTACCAGGAGCCTCTTTTGCCGAGAGCCAGTCTTCCTTTGTCTTGAATTCACCAGCCTCAGCTGCAGTACTAACAGGCAGCACGGCTGGTTTTTCTGTTGTTTCAGGATCTTTCTTTTCCGCAACATGGTACCTGTCCTGCCCGTTCAGGAATCTCCCGAAGCTTGCTTTGGTAACCCTACGTCTGCCGGCCACCTCGACAAATTCAAAAAAGTGCGAATACCGCTTATCCTTCATAATCATATAAAGCTGCTTTCTGGGCAGACCAAGTATTGCTGCCGCCTGCGGAAATGTGAGAGAAGCATCTTCCAGAGCCTGATCGTTTTCCCGGTCTTCAGCTGTCCTGTAATGTTTCTGGCTCTGATACCACTTCTCAAAGGAATCCCTGCGGACACGTGTCCAGAAGTCCACGGTCACTGTCTCCCAGTTCTTTTCCTTGATCAGCTCATAAACTCGGTATTCCGGGATTTCCAGAAGCAGTGCAATATCCCTCGGCGACAATGACCATTCCTTCAATTCCAGGCCGGGTTCTTCCCCGGTGACTTTCCGGTATTTGACCTGGTTGGCATACCACTTCTCAAAGCTCTCGATATTCACCCACATTTTCCCGCGGATCGTACTGGTCTCAAACACATTCTTGTGAACCAGCCAGTATCGGTCGGTTTTGCGGATATCCAGAAGATCACCAATCTCCTTTACGGACATCCAGATCCGATCCGGTTCGGAAGGATCTTCTTGCTTCGCTTTCTTTCGAAATACGACGCCGTTCTCTTTTCCTGACATTGTGAATCAACTCCCCTTTGTCACTTTTCTGTAAGGTGCTGTTTCCATCCGGACAGTGATTTGAAATACGTCCATTCCTTACAGGTTTATTGTACTGCCATCATTGAAAAACTTTTAGGATGTCAATCGTGGTCAACTTGACCACCATTTTCAATCTGCATCGTCCCCATCAAGCCACCTGTCAAAACTCTTTTTTGATATGCGGTATTTTCCTCCGACGACGACCCACTCGAATCGTTTCTTCTTCAGCAGCTCATAAACCGCCGGCCTGCTGACCTGGAGAATCTCCTGCAATTCCTTTACCGTATATGATCTTTTCTCGTCCATAAAAGACGTACCTCCTTCCACTAACCCCAGAAAAATCAGGCGGAAGGGAACCATCCGGATCAAAAAATGGTGGAAGTTTTTTCATGTTGCACATCTTCCGTGTTGCCTTGGAAGCATTTTTTCTGGGATTTATGGGAGGAGATGTTTCGCTGGTTTTACAGATCTGAGGTGCCATAACTTTCTTAGGGCAAGATTCGCCTGTGTCCCACATTTTCAGCTTTTCGCTGAAACTGCGTCCTTCGGCAACCTTGATGGGGATAACGCTCCCCATACCCTCTGACATCGTTTTCCGTACACGTTGACCACAAAGGCCCGTTTCGAAAAATGTTTTTTGGCTCCACTTGGGAAAGTGTCGCAGCGCTGATTTTCTCCTCCGTCGCAACTCATCGGCCATGCTATGCATGGAATAATATACTCCGTAAAGTTTAAGCTTTTCACAGCAAACTATTAACAACTGCATGAAAAAATTTCTGGACATTTTTCGTTCCAGCGTTTCTTTTCCGTCCTCAGGCCACAAAGCACTCCATAAGCCCTTATAGGTATTAATCACCTGGGATTTTGCTTTGTTCAATACGCCTTGCGAATTCTGCCCAATTTTCACTTCAACAGGATGAATGTAAATCTTGATTTGCTCTGCCGGCCCTTCTATTCCGACAAGTAATATATCATCACTTGTTGCGCGCTGTTCAAATCCAAGGTTTTTTGCAGACAGCAATCCCTCTTTCTGAGATAAACCTGCACCTCCTGAGACACGAAGCATCTCTTCTAAAGAAATAGGAATCCATACAATATCCGGATGCGCATAATACGCCATACAGACCTTTATTGCGGATAAAGCAATGCACTTGCTGCAGTCAGGCGTAAATCTGATCTATATCCGAGATCTTCTTGGGCACTCTGATGTTTCCACAACAGAGATTTATGCCAGGGCTGATGAAACAATGAAGCGCAAGGCTTTACTCGAGGCATACGAAAGTCCTTCAGAAGATCAGCTGCCGGCGTGGAAGAAAGACAAAGGTCTGCTTGACTGGCTGAAATCCCTGTAAGTTTATCAGTGGTTATGGAAAGTAACTCTAAGCCCCAGACCTGTTTTTATCATAGATTTGGGGCTCAACTTTCCATAATTACTTACTTTCCATAAGAGCACCCGCCCTTTTGGTTCGCTACAGCTATTACCTTCGCCATTTTCACTTTTCCTCCTTATTGTCGGATGTGTCTGCCTGCCAGGCTTCCAGCACTTCGAGTATCTTGTTCTTCATCTGCTCCGG